>Ga0075163_10002049_pt1 | contig 27153 bp, 6 predicted proteins | sample JI1023141ADNA_FD_71478 | JGI IMG/M metagenome (GOLD analysis project Ga0075163, IMG submission 71478) | Wastewater effluent complex algal communities from Wisconsin, to seasonally profile nutrient transformation and Carbon sequestration -... | ecosystem: Engineered > WWTP > Effluent > Algae...
GGCGCCGAGGCTCGGCACCTCGAAGGCGTTGAGCTCTGGATCGGTACCGCGCGCTTCTTTGATTGCGCGGTTCAGCAGGCCCATGTAGGTGATCCGCTTGCCGTCTACGATGACCGAGTTGGTCTTGGCCTCGACATAGGCGCCCGAGAAGCGCGACATGCTTCGCTGCGCGGTGGCAAATACATCGAAGTCGAGGTCATTGTATCCGACGACGATACAGTCGACCTCGGTGTTTGGAACCGGCAGCGCCGCAGAGTTGGCCGCTGCTGCTGCGCTCACTACCGGGAGATGCTTACTACCCATTTTTGTCTCCTTGTCTCGCTTCGATGGACCTGCTCGCGAAACGCGACAGGGTTAATAAAGGACATTAAAAACGAATGTTATCCGATAGCTGCGCTGCCTCTGGGAGCGTCTCCCCTGGGCTGCGGGAGAGCTTCTCCAAGGATCGGCGAAGATGGCGTCCCATCTCATCGACGCCGGGGGGCTCCATCATCGTGTAGTGGTTCCCCGAAATCCGGTGAACCTCAAGATGGTCCCCGCAGAGCTCGCCCCAGCCGAGCGTCTGCAGGTCACGGGCGCTGCGGATCAGCGCTTCAAGCACCGGGATGCTGGTGCTTTCGGACGAGCGGAAGAGCACGATCGGCCCGCTATAAGGGGCCGGAGCGTACTCACTCAGCGCTTGCAGGTTGCTGCGGAACAGGCGGAAGAGATGGAGCAGCCGCTCCGAAGTCACCTCCGCTGGCAACAGGCCGAACTGCGCTGCGCGCTCGGCCACAAACCGGAGGCGCTGCGCAGCGGGGATATCCATGAGCCGGGAAACGGTATCGGCGAGGGCATTGCGCGGCAGCAGGCCGGCATCGACTGCGAACGAGGCGAGGAGCGAGACCTCGTCAAGCGGCTCCAGCCACTGACTACCGCCCCGCGCCACCGAGTCGATGAGCGCAACCATCGCGACGCTCACGCCGCTGGCTTTCAGCTGCTGGGCCATCTCATAGGCAACGACGCCGCCGAAGGACCACGCCGCGAGCGCATAGGGGCCCTCGGGCTGCTGGGCACGCAGGGCGCGGATGTAGTAAGCGGCCAGCTCACGCATGTCTTTTAACGGCTCGCTGTCACCATCGACGCCGGGCGCTACGAAGCCATAGATCGGATGTCCGGCGCCAACCGCCCGGGCCAGCGCTCGATAACAGTAGAGGTGGCCCCCCACCGGAGGCACCAGGAACAGGGGAACGCCCGAGCCGCCAAGCTGTAGCGCCTCCACTGCGTTTGAGCGCCTGGGCTCTGCCGGACCTCGCGGGCTTTCGGCGTCCGCCCAGGACTCTTGGATGACATCGGCAAGAAGCGCGATCGTGCGGGTTCTTAGCAGCACGTGCTGCGAAAGGGACACTGCGAAGTGCTCGCGCGTGCGAGCCAGCAGCTGAATCGCTATCAGCGAATCGCCGCCCAGCATGAAGAAGTCATCGTGGATGCCGATGCGCTCGATCCCCAGCATGGCCTGCCAGAGCTCGGCGAGCTTCTGCTCCAGCGGGTTGCGCGGCGGAGCGTAGACGGTTGCAAGGTCCGGGCGCTCGTGCAGACCGTAGCCCGGGCCCGGCTGCGTCGGCGGGGTCGGATCCGTCGGACGCCAGGGCTGAATCGCGCTGCCCTGCTTCTGCGCGATGAGCAGCGCATGATCGGTCCGGGCGCGCCGGTCGCGGGCTTGCGGATGAACCTGGACGCTGTAAAAGCCGCGCGAGCCGAGGAAGCGCTCCCACTCTTCGTGAGCGAGGATGGGCGAGAGAGGGCGCAGGGCGTCTGAGAAGCGCCAGTAGCCCTCCTCAAGCGCGACCATGGCTTCGTGCCAACGCGCCAGCCTCGTCACCTCGATGGCTAGCATCACCCCGCCGGGAACAAGGAGCCGCTCCAAGTGCCCGACGGTCGTGGAGAGATCCTGGGCCACATGCAGGACATTGTAGGCCAAGACGATGTCGAAGGACTCTGGCGCCAGTCCGTTAGCAATCGGTGCGGCGCAGATGTCGAACACCGCAAAGCGCATGAAGTCCCAGCCCTCTGCCTGCGCCCGCTTCTCGGCGTCGAGAACAAAGGATCTGCCGACATCTGTGAACCAGTACTCGACGCCCATGCCGTCGAGATAGGGCACGAGCTGCCAGGTGAGACGGCCGAAGCCGCCTCCGATTTCGAGCACCCGCAGCGGTCGGCCGCGCGCTGCCCGCAGCAGGCGGTAGATGACTTCCTGCAAGAGCCGCAGATAGCGCGGGCTGTCCCAGTAGCGCGCCAGCCGCTCTTCCATAGAAGTGGTGATGGCCCCCGCGCCCTTTTCGTGCATCACTGCGACGTTGCTGGACGCACCGTTCAAGACGTCGCCGTAGGTCATCAGGCAGCGGTCCAGGCTTGCAATCACGCCGCCAAACTCCGGCAACGCCTGACCTAGCTCGGCCACGAGTGCATCGGGGGTCTTGAGCGTTACGGCCTTGGCGGTCAGCTCGATGGTCTCGGCGTCCGCCGTCGCGATGCCGTCTTCCACGAGGGAGCGCACCATGAATGCGAACAGTTTTTCAAATCGGGGAAGGACGCCCAGGTTGGCCGAGATCTCGCTCAGCCTTCGCCGCCCCGCGCCCAGGTGTCCGCGCGACTGAAGCAGGGCGTAGGCCCGGTTGGAACACAGCGCATTTAGCCCGGAGTCCAGGCCCTCCGGAGTTGGCTCGGCTTGAAGATCTACCGCCAATCGCTGCTCGATCCGGGCGATCAGCCGCTCCTCCGTCCTCATGTCGAGCTGCGTCGTCTCGGACCGCGGACCTGCTGCCGGCTTTGAGGCATCGATCCAGTAGCGCTTGCGTTCGAACGGATAAGTGGGAAGGACGATGCGCCGCCGCTGCTCGCCGGTGTACAGGCGCTGCCACGCCGGCGTCACCCCGCAGAGCCAGAGCCGGGCAATCGTATGCAGAGCAAAGGCCCCGTCATCCTGGGCATCCTCGGGGTGGCGCAGGGCGGGCAGGATGACGTGCCGATTGTTCCGGGCGGGATGCTTGCGGGCCCAGTTGGACAGCGTGTGGCCGGGACCGAGCTCAAGGAGCACGGCCCCCGGCTTCTCCAGGCAGCATCCGACGCCCGCGGCAAAGAGCACAGGCAAGCGCATCTGTCGCACCCAGTAGGCAGGCGATGTCGCCTCCTGGCTGCGAATCCAGGTCCCGGTCGTGCTCGATGTGAATGGCAGCGAGGGTGGCGAGAGGACCATGCGCGACACGAGCTGTTCGAACTCGCCGAGGATCGGCTCCACCATGGGAGAGTGGGCCGCGTGCATGGTGCTCACGCGACGGCATCCGATGCGCATCGACTCAAGACGCAGCGCCAGAGTCTCTACGTCTTCGACTGGGCCCGAGATCACGCAAGTCGACGCCGTGCCAACGATTGAGACCGTGAGCGTGCTGCCAAGCAACTCGCCCACTCGCTCAGCTGACAGATCCACCGCCAGCATGGCACCGGCGGGCAGGCGCTGCAGCAGTTCGCCGCGCGCCGCGACGAGCTCCAGCGCGTCATCCAGGGTGAACACGCCGGCAATGCACGCGGCCACGTACTCGCCGATGCTGTGGCACAGCATGGCCTGCGGCTTAATTCCCCAGTGCATGTAGAGCTGCGCCAGCGCATACTCCACTGCGAACAGCGCCGGCTGGGCGTTGATCGTCTGCTCAAGTTGCCGCGCCGTCGCAGGGTCCTCGTGCGCCGGATATAGCAGCGCATGCAGGTCCAGTCCGCGGCGGCGCGCGACAACCTCGGCGCAGCGATCGATCGCATCGCGGAATACGGGCTCACGCTGGTACAGACCGCGTCCCATATCGATGTGCTGCGCTCCCTGGCCGGGAAACATGAAGATGACTTCTCTCGTGCAGGGCTCCTGCACCCGGCTGAGCACCCGCCGCTCATCTAGCGGCTCCAGTGCCCCCAGCGCATCGGTGAGATCGCTGCAGACCAATGCCAGCCGGTGATCAAATGCCTGACGACCGACCTGCAACGTAAAGGCAACGTCGGAGAGATCGAGTTGCTCACCAGACTCGACTGCAGCGCGCAGCCGAGCGACCAGATTGGCCCGTGTAGCATCCAGGGCCGTGCGCGTCTTGGCTGAAAGGACAATAAGATTCCAGGGGTGGGACGGGGAAATCTCGGCTTGCGGAGGAGCCTCTTCAAGGATGACGTGAGCGTTGGTGCCGCCGATGCCAAACGAACTCACACCTGCACGCCGCGGGGCCCCGGCGTTCTCCCAGCTCTGCGTCTGCTTGTTCACGAAGAATGGGCTGTCATCCAGCGATAGCTTGGGGTTGGGGCGCTCGAAGTTGAGGCTGGCCGGAAGGATGCGATGCCGCAGCGCCTGCACCACCTTGATAAGTCCGGCGACGCCAGCCGCCGTATCGAGGTGGCCCAGGTTGGTCTTGAGCGAACCGATAGCACAGTACTGTCGTTTCGCAGTGCTGGCGCGATAGGCTCGCGTCAGCGCGGCAATCTCGATCGGATCGCCGAGGGGTGTCCCCGTGCCGTGCGCTTCGACATAGGACACGCTGTCGGCGGCAACGCCAGCATTCGTAAGGGCATCGCGGATCACCGCCGCTTGACCGGCGACGCTTGGTGCCGAGTAGCCGGCCTTGACCGACCCATCATTATTGATGGCCGTGCCGCGGATCACGGCCAGAATCGTGTCGCCATCGGCCTTCGCGTCGCGCAGTCGCTTGAGTACGACCACACCGGCACCGCTGCCGTTGATCGTGCCGGCCGCGGCGGCGTCGAATGCTCGACAGTGACCGTCTGGCGACATGATACCGCCCCCTTGATAAAGATAGCCGAGGCGCTCGGGCACAGCAATGGACACGCCGCCGGCCAGCGCAATCTCGCACTCGCCGCTGATCAGGCTCCTGCATGCCATGTGTATGGCGACGAGCGAGGTCGAGCACGCAGTCTGCACGGCCATGCTCGGTCCCTTGAGATCCAGCTTGTACGAGACGCGTGTCGCCAAGAAGTCGCAGGTATTGCCGATCGATAGCGGATGCTCACCCAGCTCCAGCGCAAGCTCCCTGTTCCCAGCGAGGTTGTTAAGAAAATAGGTACTAGGGCTGGCTCCCGCGAACACCGCGATGCGCCCCGGGAATTCCTTCGGAGAGTAGGCCGCCTGCTCAAGCGCCGCATGGGCGCATTCCAGGAAGATGCGCTGCTGCGGATCTATGAGCGCAGCCTCGCGCGGGGAGTAGCCGAAGAACTCGGCGTCGAAATACTCGATATCGTTGAGCACGCCGGCTGCGCAGACGTACCGCGGATTCGCGACCTGTTCGGGCTGCGCCCCCGCTGCGAGGGCTTCCTCGGCCGAGAAAAAGGAAATGCACTCATCTCCGGCACAAAGCCGGGTCCACAGCTCGTCGGTGCTGTGCGCGCCTGGGAAGCGGCCAGCCATGCCGATCACCGCGATGAGCGAGTCGACTGCCGGGCTGGAGGCGAGTGTGGGTTGGGCGCCTGCGGGGTCGCATACTAGTGGCGCGTCGGCATCCTTGTGTGTCGAGAGCCCCCGGCTCAGCTGGCGTATGGTTGGATGCATGAAAAGATCGACCATGGGCAGGTCGACCTGCAGCCGCTCGCGGATCAGCTCGCGTACCCTGGCGAGGAGGAGCGAGTGGCCGCCGAGATCAAAAAAGTTGGCGTCAATGCTCACTCGATCGCGTCCGAGCACCTGGCACCAGATCGCACAGAGCATCTCCTCGATGGAAGATCGCGGAGCGGCGCCCGATTCATTTGAAGCGACCACGAACTCGTCACGACGTCCGAGCGCAGCGCGATCGACTTTGCCGCTTGAGGTAAGCGGCAGCGCTTCGAGAATCGCAAAATGCGCAGGCACCATATAGGGTGGCAGGGTGACCTTGAGGGCCGCCCGCAGCTCGCTCACAAGCTCGCGCTGAGCTGGCATCGTCACGGCGGGCTGCGAGCTCGGCACCAGGTAGGCGACCAGGTATTTGTCATCAGCGCTCTCGCGCACGAGCACTGCGCACTCGTGGACTCCGGAGTGCCGGCTGATCGCCGCTTCGATCTCTGCGAGCTCGATCCGAAAGCCGCGGAGTTTGATCTGGTGATCGACGCGCCCCAAGAACTCGACTGCGCCGTCGGCGAGGCGCCGCACGATGTCGCCCGTGCGGTAGAGCCGACTGCCAGGTTCGCCGCTCAAATGATCCGGCAAGAACTTCTTCGCCGTGAGCTCGGCGTCACCGATGTATCCGAGCGCCACGCCATCGCCGCCAATGTAGAGCTCACCGGGGGCGCCGAGCGGTACCGGGCCGAGACGATCATCGAGAACGTATAACGTCGTGTTGGCGATGGGGCGGCCGATGGGAATTGTCCGCGCCCCTTCCGGCACGCTTTTGACAAGATGCCAGGCCGCGAAGGTGGTGGTCTCGGTGGGACCGTAGACGTGAACCAGCCGTCCGGGAGCGCCGCGCTCCAGCGCCAGGCGCGGCCACCGCGGATCGACGGCCTCGCCGCCAAACAGCAGCGTGCGCAGCGTGGCGAAAGCATCCGGCGTATCCTGGACCACCCGGTTGAACAGGGCCGTGGTGATGAAAAGCACTGTGATGCGTGCGGCGCGCAGCGCCTCCGCCAGGAGCGTTGGCGCCAGGCTCACTTCCTTGGCGATGCCGACCAGGCTGGAGCCGTTGAGCAGTGCACCCCAGATCTCAAAAGTCGCGGCATCGAAGGTCGTGGTCGAGGCCTGTGCCACGCGGTCGTCTGACCCAAGAGAGACGTAGTCCGTGTTCCTGACCAGGCGAATGACGCTGCGCTGCGAGACCGCAATTCCCTTGGGACGCCCCGTGGAGCCCGAGGTGTAGATGACGTAGGCCGAATCCTGGGCCGCGGCATCGGACGTTAACGCCTGGACAGACTCGCGCTCGATCGCATCGGCGTCCCGGTCGAGCAGGAGCAGCGCCACAGTACGCTCGCGAAACCGCTCTGCGTGACGCTGCTCGGTGATGACCAGCGCCACGTCGCCATCCTGCACCATCAGGCCCAGCCGTTCATCAGGATAGTCCTGATCGAGCGGCAGATAGGCGCCGCCCGCCTTGAGCACAGCGAGCATCGCGACGATAAGCTCGGTCGAGCGGTCCAGGAGAAGCCCCACGCGAGCAGCCCGGCCGACGCCCAGCGCGCGCAGCCTTCGCGCCACACGGTTCGAGCGCAGATCGAGCTCACGATAGGTGAGCGTGCGCTCGCCGTAGACCACTGCCACGGAGTCGGGCGAGTTTCTGACCTGCTCGGCAAAGAGCTGCGGGATGGTGGCATCGCGTGGGTATGCACGCTTCGTGTCGTTCCAGCGAACGATGAGCTCCTGCCGCTCCTCCTCTTCCAGGAGAGTGAGGGCGGTGATCGGCAAGGTCGGATCCTGGGCAATGCTCGCGAGCAAATGCACCAGCTGCCGCATCATGCGGCCTACCGTGGCAGGTGCAAACAGGCGCGTGTCATAAGCGAGAAAACCCTTCAGGCCATCGCCTTCTGGCCAGAAGACGAGTTCCATGTCCAGGCGGACCGTGATATCGACCAGATCGACCGATTGAACATTGACCCCGGGCAGCGTAAAGGCCGGCACCACCGCGCTCTGCTCTTCGAAGCTGAGCATGACCTGATAAAGCTGGTTGCGGCTGGGGTCGCGCTCGGGCTGAACCGCTTCGACGACGCGCTCGAAGGGGACGCTGGAATGCGCCAGCGCATCGAGGGCCTGCTCGCGCACCCGGGCCAGTAGCTCCAGGAACGTCGGCTCGCCGTCCATGTCGACACACACGACCACCGTGTTGCTGAAGCAGCCGATGAGCGCCTCTAGTTCGCGCTGCGGTCGGTTGACCACCGGCGTACCCACAGCGATGAGCCGCTGCCGGGTGTAGCGGTGAAGCAACAGCTGGAACGCCGCCAGCAGCAAGATGTAAAGTGTTGCGTTGTTGCGCCGCGCCAGGGACTGGAGCTCAGCGACCAGCGGTGCATCCAGGGACAGCCAGTGGCCCCGTCCTTCGGGTCGGTTGATCGCGGGGCGCGGGTAGTCGGTGTGGAGCGCGAGCGGCTCAAGCCCTTTCAAGCGCTCGCGCCAGTAGGCAAGGTGCCCATCAAGCTCGCGGCTGCGCAGGAATGCCTGCTCCCATACGGCGAAGTCGCTGTACTGGACTGGAAGCGCTGGGAGCGGTGACGGCTGGCCAGCAGCGAATGCCTCATAGAGCGCTGACAGCTCGTGCATGAGCACGCCGGCCGACCAGCCGTCATAGGCGACGTGATCCAGAGTCAGGAGGAAGACGTGCTCCTGCGGACCTAGCCTGATCAGCGCAGCGCGCAGGAGCTCGCCGCTTTCGAGGATGAAGGCGCGCTGGATCGCATCTTTGGCGATGCGCCGCAGGCTCGCTTCGCGCTCGTGCTCGGGGACCGGACTCAGATCCACGATAGACAGGTCAACTGGACGCGGCGGCATGATGACCTGGACGAGCTCGCCGCCGCGCTCTTCGAGCACAGCGCGCAGCGCTTCATGCCGGCGCACGATCTCGCTCAAGCTGCGCGCCAGCACAGCGGAATCGATGGCACCGAGCAGCCGATAGTGCAGCCAGACCACGTAGTTCTCGCGATTGGCCATCTGGTGCAGGAACCATCGGCGCCGCTGCGCCGACGAAGCGACAACCGGGTTTGAGGGCTGCCCGCCCGCCGAGCGTGCTTCGCGGCTGGAGCCGGCTGTGTCGCTGCTCGACTCGGTCGCGGGCATGAGCAGCGCCCTCAGCGCCTGCTTGTGCGTGCGCAGCTCATGAAACAGGGCCGGCGTGATCACGCCCTCTGGAGCGCGATAGCGGATGCCCTCGCCCTCGCACCAGAGCTCCGCGCCAAGCCCTTTCAGATGCGCCAGCAGCTCACGCGCGGTTCTCATATTACGCCTTCCTGAATCGCGATTTCCACGCCCTTTGCCGGCGCCAGGTCGTTACGCTGCCCCTGCTGCGCGACGATCCACTCGGCCATTCTTGCGATCGTCTGGAGCTCAAACACCTTCCGCAGCGGCATGTCCACACCAATGCGCTGGCGGATATGGACCACCAGACGCGTGGCGATGAGGGAGTAGCCGCCGAGGTCAAAGAAGCTGTCCTCCACGCCGATGTCAGGCCGCCGGAGCACATCTCGCCAGACGGCGACCAGTGCGATCTCGATGTCGCTGCGCGGCTCGACCTTGAGCCGCTTGGACTGGGCCTGCGCGTCGTCGGGTGGCGGCAGCATCTTCCGGTCGACCTTGCCGCTTGGAAGTAGCGGTAAGGCATCGAGCTGAACCAGTTGTGAAGGTACCATGTACCCCGGCAGGCGGCGCCTGAGGTGCTCGCGTAGCTCGGCCTCACGCAGCTCTCGCTGCGGCGCAAGCACCAGGTACGCCACAAGCCGTTTGTCACCTGGAGTGGGCTCCCAGACCGAGACCACCACATCGGTGACATCAGGGTGGCTGCGGAGCGTAAGCACAATCTCCTGAAGCTCGATCCGATAGCCGCGAATCTTGACCTGGTGGTCCCGCCGCCCCAAGAAATCGAGAGTTCCGTCTTCGCGCCAGCGCACGAGATCTCCCGTGCGATATAGACGGGCGCTGGGATCGCTGGAGAAGCGATCGGCCAGGAATCGCTGGCGGGTAAGCTCGGGCTGGTTTTGATAGCCCCTGGCCACTCCATTGCCGCCGATGTAGAGCTCACCAGGCACACCCACTGGCACGGGGTTGTTGTGCCGGTCGAGGACGTAGACTCGCGTGTTGTCCAGCGGACGACCGATGGAGATCGACCCGCACCCGCGCGGCACCACCCCGCCGGTGGACCAGACCGTGGTCTCGGTAGGACCGTACATGTTGTATACGGTGCCCTTCACCAGTTCGGCGGCCAGCCGTCCTTCGGTCAAAGGCAGAGCCTCGCCGGTCAGGATCAGCACGTCGAGCTGCTCCATGGCCGCTTGAGCGGCCGGCTCGGCGGCCAGCAGCTTGAACAGAGACGGCGTGCACTGCAGGTGCGTGACACGGTGCCGAACGATGTTCTCAGCGATCGTGAGCTCTGCGGAGCGGCGGTTGCTCTCGCGGCGCACCTGATCGAGAAGCTCAAGGCTGCGCAGCGCGGCGCCTGCATCCACGCCGAAGTCGATGTGACAGGCAAGCTCGTCCACACCGATCGACTTGAGGTGGCCGACCGTGCGCAGGCAGGTCTCGGGCGTGCCGATGAGCCCGATCCCTTCAACGATCCGGGCAATGGCGGCATCGACCACCGCTTCAAGCTCATCCCCGTGGAGGTTGTCGACGCCGACGCTCAGCGCGCTGCGGGCGAAGTCGGACCAGAGCTCGCGCGGCTGCTGCAGGCAATCCCGCAGCGGCTCGCGCACGACGCGCCGGACTTCATCGAGATCCTGGCCGATGAAGCAGGGGAGCACCAGTGTGACGTGGCCGCTGCCGCCGCCCGGGTTGTGCCCCCGGTAGGCGTTGCGATAGAGCGCGATGAACTCGGCCAGGCGGTCGCGGCTCAGGCCGAACAGATGCGTGAGCACGCGGCAGCCCTTCTCGCCAGCAATGCGGAAGGTCTCGGCGCTGTCATTCGCCGTGAGCCACAGTGGTAGCTCGCGCTGCACCGGCCGCGGGTGGAGCTCGACATCGATCTCTGCCCCGGCCACACCGGGCCGCTTCAGTCGCTCGCCCCGCCAGAGCTTTCGCAGCGTATCGATGGATTGGAGCGCGACCTGCTTGCGAATGGCGTACCGCTCTGGTGCCAGCACAAATTCGCCGGCATCTGAGCCCGCGTCCAGGGAGAGCCCCGCGCGACCGCCCGAGAGATTGTCCACCACTGCCCAATCCTCGGCGACTCGCAGCGTATCGTGCAGGGGAATGACGACACTCCCGGCGCGAATGGCGATGCGCTCGGTGACTGCGGCGAGGGCGGCACCGGTCACCGCGGGATTGGGGCAGAGCCCGCAGGACGGGTGGAAGTGCCGCTCCGGCGTCCAGATGGCAGAGAAGCCCTGACGGTCGGCAAAGCGTGCGCCATCCAGGAAGGAGCGGTACCGGTTCTTCCCTTCGCGTTTTTCCTCGCCAGGGGAATAAAACAGGCTGAACTCCATGCTGGCACTGCCGGACTGCTCGGATTTGTCGCCTGACCTCGTCGCGGCCCTGCCCCCGGAGCCTCCGAACTCACCCTGGATGACCACTTTGAATCCGTGGCACAGCGTAAAGAGGAGCTCGATCACCGAGATGTCGAATGTGAAGGTGGTGACCGACAGCCAGATTCCGTCGGGCGGTGGGCTCAGATACTGCTCCATCGATCGAAAGAGGCTGACGACGTTGCGATGCTCGACCAGGACACCCTGCGGCTTGCCGGTCGATCCCGAGGTAAAGAGCAGATAGGCGACGTCTCCTGGCTTTGCGCGCCCCCGGCGCTGCGGATCCAGCACCGCCTCGTCGCCGGCTGCGCCGACGAGCACGACCTGGCACTGATGCGGCGGCAGGGACTCGCGCAGGTGCTGATTTGTCACCAGGACCTCGATTCCCGCATCTTCGATCATCGTCAGGATCCGGCTCTCGGGATGGCGGGGATCTAGCGGCACATAGGCGCCGCCGGCCTCAAGAATCCCGAGGATGCCGACAATCAGATCGACCGACCGATCGATATAGAGACCGACGCGAGCTTCGGCGCAGACTCCGGCAGCAACCAGCCTGGCCGCAAGTGCCCGCGCCCGCTGCGCCAGCTGACCATAGGTTAGCTCATCGGCACCGACGACTACGGCTGTGGCATCGGGGGTACGTGCTGCCTGCGCCGCAAAGAGATCGTGGATGCACGCCTCCTCGCCAGCGACCAGCTTCGCGGCTCCCGGGGCAGTGATGAGGCGCGCGTATTCATCCGGCGACAGCATCGATAGCTTCGAGATCGGCTGTGCTGGCCCGGCCACGGTCGCGGCGAGCAGGTTGCGATAGCTCTCAACGAGCCGCGACATGTGAGCGGGCTCGAAGAGGTCCGCGTTGTAGATGCACATTCCGTGTAGCCGCCCGGCCTCGATCCACAGATGGAACTCGAGGTCCATCCGCGAGCTCGGATCCGGCAGATCGAGTGAGAGGACCTCGACGTCGTGCAGGTAGAACCGCATTCCCGGCGTCCAGTGCTCTTGAAATGCGAACATGATCTGAAAGAGCGGATTGCGACCCAGCTCGCGGACGGGCTGGAGCTCTGCGACGATTCGATCAAAAGGCAGCTCACGATGAGTCAGTGCCTCAAGCGTCGTCTCTCGCACTCGGGACAGCAGATCGGCAAACGTAGGATCGCCTTCCAGATCGGTGCGCAGTACCAGGGTATTGACGAAGCAGCCAATAATCCCTTCGAGTTCGGCGCGGTCGCGGTTGCTCACCGGTGAGCCCACCGAGATGTCCTGCTGGCCGGAGTAGCGCGAGAGCAGAAGCTGGAACTCAGCGAGCAGCGTCATATACATCGTCGCCCCGTGCTGGCGGCTGAGCTGCTGTAGATCGACCGTGAGCTTCTCATCACAGGCGAACGAGATGAAGGCGCCGTTGAAGCTGCCGCTGCGCGGACGTTCACGATCCAAGGTGATCTCGGTCGGCGTCATCCCGCTGAGCTTGCGCTTCCAGTAGTCAAGCTCCGTGCGCAGGTTCTCGCCCTGCATGTGCTGGTGCTGCCACGCCGCGAAGTCCGCAAACTGGACTGCCATCTCCGGCAGTGGCGAGGGCTCGCCGCGCACGAAGGCCGAATAAAGGGCCCTTAGCTCACGGAGCAGGATGTCGGCGGACCATCCATCATAGGCGATGTGGTGAATGGTGAGCAGCAGCATATGCTCACGCTCATCCAGGCTCAAAAGCCGGGCGCGGATCGGCGGCTCGTGCTCAAGCGCGAAGGGCCGCTGTGCCTCAGCAACTGCGCGAGCCAGGCAGACCTGCTCGCGCTCCGACGCGGGCAGAGAGGACAGATCCTCGACGGGCAGCTCCAGCGTGAAGTGCGGCAGGATCTGCTGCGTAGCATCCCCATCGACCTCGCAGATGACCGTGCGCAGAACCTCGTGACGACGTACGATCTCGACGAGGCTGCGCCGCAGCCCGCTGACATTGAGCGGGCCGTGGAGACGCAGGTTCAGCGGACAGTGATACGAGTGTCCGCCGAGCCCCAGCTTCTCAAGAAAGTACAGCCGGTGCTGCATGAAGGCCAGGGGCAGGGGCCGATCGCGCGGGGCTGGGTGCAGCTCTGCTGGGGCGGCTGGCGTCTGGGGCGCGATGAGCTCGGCGAGCTCGGAAACCGTCGTGTGTTCGATGAAGGCCTGCAGCGGCAGCCGCTGGTGCAGACACTTGTGAACGAGCGCCGCCATGCGCGTCACGAGCAGCGAGTGTCCACCCAGTGCGAAAAAGTCATCATGCACGCCAACCTGATCGATCTGGAGCACCTCACAGAAGATAGCGGCGAGCTGGCGCTCGGTCTCATTGCGCGGCGCCACGAACTTGGTGCTGAGCTCGGGGCGGCCGCTATCCGGCGCGGGCAGATGCTTTCGATCGATCTTGCCCGTGGCCGTAAGCGGGAGCGAGTCGAGGCAGACGAACGCCGCGGGAATCATATACTCGGGCAACTTCTCGTTCAGGAATGAACGCAGGGCGGAGGCAAGCAGCCCGCGCTCCCGGTTGCGCAGCGGCCGGTTGGCATAGAGTCGGCTCTTGCCAAGGTCCCCCCCGGCCGCGACCTGCCATGCCCGCGGCCGGCTGCTTGCGGCGCCGCGCTCAAAAAGCACATCCACACAGCCGGCTCCACCGGAGCAGGACCAGGTCACGCGGACCGCGTAGCCAAGGCGCTCGCCGAGCAGCCACAGATCCTCTGGATCCACTGCATCGGCAGCTGACTTCGCCGCCCGCCGGATCAACTCGGAGGCGGTCTCCTTATTCTCCGCACCCGATTCGGCCGCGAGCACGCTAGCGTACACGCGGGCGTTGGGGACTGCCAGGACCTCAGCGACGTCCGCGGCTGTGCCGGTGAGCCACTGCTCCAGCTGTTGAAGCGTTCCACCGCACTCCGCAAACCGGATCGAGCTGTTGCAGATGATCGGATCGACTGGCTCGCCCACGTACAGCACGACGTCGTAGCGGAAGTTCGTCATCTCGCTGGCGCTGCGACCGCGCTTGAGCCAGACCTCCGCGTGCTGAAGGCGCGGGATCTCACGGCACAGGGCATGGAAGTATCCGGGCGCTAGCAGCAGCTCGTCCTCGCTGGCGATCTCTTTGGCGACTTGGGCACGCACCTCGGCGATGGGCGTATCCGGTGCCGCCTTGTGGAGTTGCACAGAGGTGATGAAGGCGTCGAGCAGAGGCAGGCTGCGGATGTCCCCAATGAACAAGACCCCGTTGTCGGCCACGGACTGCACGGCGCCCGAGATCACCCGATGCAGGTAGTCAGCGCTCGGGAAGTACTGCACCGTGGAGTTGAGGATGACCGTCGTCAAGCTCGCCGGCTGCACCCCAGTGAACTCATCGGCCAGCCGGCGCTCGAGACGCACATGTGGCAAGTTGCTGGCCGTGAGGTGGGTGCGAAGTGTCGACAGCGATGAAGCCGAGAAGTCTGTGCCGTAGTACGCAGCGCAGTGAGGCGCGATCTGGAGCAGAAGCAGTCCCGTGCCGCAGCCGATCTCCCAGACCCGATCTGGCCTGAGCGCGAGGATGCGCTCGACGGTTCGATCGCGCCACTCCTGCATTGCGTCGGCAGGAATGGGCAAGCCATTGTAGCTGCTGTTCCAGCCCACGGTGTTGAAACGGGCATCGGCATGCGGGGAGGGGCCCTTGTAGAGGTCGTCGTACAGCGCCTCCCAGTGCAGGACGTGATCGGCCTCGACATCGCTGGTATGGCTGCGCGCCTCGTCTTGCTGACTGGGCGTCACATAGGCAATCAAGCGCCGGTCATCCTCGTCTTCGCGGACGACCACCGCTACGTCTTTGACGGCGGGGTGCTGGCCGAGCATCGCTTCGATCTCGCCGAGCTCGATGCGGAAGCCGCGGAGCTTCACCTGGTGATCGACGCGCCCCACGAACTCGATCGCGCCATCGGCGCGCTGCCGAACCAGATCGCCCGTGCGGTACATTCGCGCCTCGGGATCGGAGACAAAGGGATCGCGAAGGAACTTGCGTGCCGTCAGGCCAGGATCGCCGATATAGCCGCGTCCCACACCATCGCCACCGACGTACAGCTCGCCCGTCGCGCCGAGGGGCACGGGACCGAGGTATTCATCAAGCACGTAGAGCTTTCCATTGGCGAGTGGCCTGCCGATGGGGATGGTCCTCGCTCCCTCTGGCACGCGCTCCACCGCGTACCAGGATGCGAACGTCGTGGTCTCGGTTGGCCCGTAGACATGAAGCAGCCGCCGCGGCGCGCCGCACTCCAGAACCCGGCGTGGCCAGCGCGGATCTACTGCCTCGCCACCGAAGAGCAGCGTGCCGAGCGTTGCGAAGGCATCGGGTACCTCCTGCACTACGCGGTTGAACAGAGCGGTGGTGAGAAAGAGGATGGTGATGCCTGCATCGCGCAGGGTTCGCGCAAAGCGCGTTGGCGACAGGCTGATCTCCTTGGGGATGCCCACCAGCGTGGCGCCGCAGAGCAAGGCTCCCCAGATCTCGAAGGTCGCCGCGTCGAATGTGGCGGTAGATGCCTGCGCTACACGATCCTCGGGAAGGATTTGCACATAGTCGGTGTTCTTGACCAGGCGGATGATCGACCGATGTTCGATCGCAACGCCCTTGGGCCGTCCTGTGGATCCAGAGGTGTAGATGATGTAGGCAAGGCTCGTTGGACTCGCGGCCGGCGCAAGTGGGGTGTCATCCAGACCGGCGATCAGGTGCCAGTCGGCGTCCATGCGGACGAGCGCCAGCTCCCGATCCGGCAGACGCTTGACCAGCCGCTCATGGGTCAAAAGCAACCGTAGCCGTGAGTCTTCAAGCAGGACTTCGATGCGGCTGCGCGGATGCTCGGGATCGATGGGCACGTAGGTGGCACCCGCGGTCGCGATGCCGAGCATTGCAACGACCATATCGGATGAGCGATCCAGGAACAGTCCAACAGGATCCTCCTTCCGCACACCGAGTGCTTGAAGCCGGCGAGCGAGCCGCCGTGCGCGCGAAGCCAGCTCACCGTATGTGAGCGTGCTGTCGTTGAAGATTACGGCTGTGGCGTTCGGCGTTCGTGCTGCTTGTAGATCGAAGAGCTCCGGCAAGCTGGCGTCGCGCGGATAGTCAGTCGCTGTGTGGTTCCAGGAGGCAAGGAGCTGGTCCCGGTTCTCAGCCTCCATAAGGGGCAGCTCGGAGATACGTTGACCAGGGTCTTTCGTAATGCTGCGGAGCAGCGTCTGGTAGTGCGACAAGAGACGCTCTATCGTTTCAGGGTCGTAGAGGTCTCGCTTAAAGTCACACTCACCGCGGATGCAGGAGCCCTCAATCCAGGCATGGAGCTCGATGTCCATGCGCGTCATCACACGGCCGAGCTGCACGACATTTACATCGAGGCCGCGCAGCGTCACGCGGGGAGCCATGGCGTCGCGCTCCTGGAGCGCAAACATGATCTGGAAGACAGGGTTGCGGCCCAGATCGCGTTCGGGCTGAAGCTCGGCGACCACGCGCTCGAACGGAAGATCCTGGTTGGCAAAGGCTCCCAGCGCAGCCTCGCGGGTCCGTTCCAGAAGCTCGACGAATGTTGGATCGCCGCTGAGATCGAGATCGAACACCAGGGAGTTTACGAAGAAGCCGACGATTCCCTCGAGCTGGCTGTGCCGGCGGTTTGCGATTCCGGTGCCAAGCGCGATCCGTTCACGCCGCGTGTAACGGAAGAGCAGCAGCTGAAACGCCGTCAGCAGCGTCATGAACATCGTCGTCCCGTGCGCTCGGTTGAAGCTCTCGATGGCCTTAAAGAGCTCGCCCGCGATCTCATAGACGACGCGCCCGCCTTCAAACGTCTCGCGCTCAGGCCGCGGCCGGTCGCCTGGCAGCTCAAACGCCTCAAGGTCGCGCAGCCGGCCCATCCAGTAGTTGAGCTGCTCCTGGAATGCCTTGCCGTCCAGGAGCTTCCGCTGCCAGGCGGCGAAGTCGGCGTACTGGACAGGCAGCTCGGGCAGCACCAACGGGATTCCCGTAGTAAACGCATCGTAGAGGGCGGTCAGCTCACGTGTGAACACGCGAACCGACCAGCCATCCCAGGTAATCGTGTGAAAGTTCAGGAGCAGGAGGTGCTCGGACTCGTCGAGGTACAGCAGCTTGGCGCGCACGACCTCGCCCTCGTCGAGCGCGAAGATTCGCGCGGTCTCGCCATCGGCGATGCGATTGGCCAAGCGGCTGCGGCTGTCGGGGTCGACGGTGCTCAGATCCTCAACGGCAAGGACAAATGGGCGCACAGGCAGGACGACCTGCACAGAGTGGCCGTCCTCCCGCTGGCGGTAGGCCGTGCGCAGCGCCTCATGGCGTGCGATGAGTGCTTCCAGGCTGCGCTCAAGTGCCCTGCGATCGAGCGCCCCACGAATGTGCAGGTTTAGGGCGGAGTTGTAGGCACTGCCGACCAGGGCAAGGCGGTGCAGGAACCACATGCGCTGCTGCGCGAACGACAGGGGCAGCCCATCGGCATCCCGCGGTACGCGCGGAATGCAGTCAAGCAGGTTCACTTGTTCCGCTGCGGCGGGGGCACCCCGCTGAAGGGCCGTGTCGATGAGCGCCGCCAGGGCCGAGATGGTCGGCTGTTCGAAGAAGTGTCGGATCGGAATGTCCACCCCGAAGCGGTCTCGCACCCGCGAGATGAGTCGGGTTGCCAGGAGCGAGTAGCCTCCGAGCTCGAAGAAGTCGTCGTGAACGCCCACCGAGTCGAGCTGCAGCACATCGATCCAGAGCTCGGTAAGGGTGCGTTCGGAGTCGGTTCGCGGGGCTGCCAGCTTGGTATCGAGCGTCGGTCGCGCCGAAGCTGGGGCGGGCAGTGCCTGTCGATCTATCTTGCCGTTCGGCGTAAGCGGCATGGAATCGACCAGCACGAAGTCAGCCGGCACCATATAGTCGGGCAGCGTGTCGCGCAGGAAGGCTCGCAGGGTCTGCGCGGCACGGCGCTGCTGCTTGGCCCGCAGCGGGTTGTTGGTCAGGAGAGCTTCGCCGCCACTGGCTGTCCGGTCGGGGCGAGGCCACGGACGCGGACGAGAAGCAGGCCCGCCGCGCTCAAAAAGTGCGTCGATGTAACCCGGGCCGGCGTCCGAGTAGCGCAGGCGCACTTCATAGCCGAGCCGCTTGCCCATGTCCCCGATTGCTTCGGGGTGGATCGCACTGTTGGATTCGCGCGCCGCAAGTGCGCGCAGCTCTGCCACCGTGCCGCACCACTCATCAAGCAGCTGCGCAGCTTTGACATCGCCATAGATGCGAGCATTAGGTATCGCGGTAATCTCGGCAACATCGGCATTGTGCGCCGCAAGCCAGTTCTCCAGATCGGCGATATACCGGCCGAGTGCGCTGAAGCTCTGCGAATGGTTGATCACCACGGGCTCTGGCGCCGTACCGATATAAAGTAGCGCGTCGTACCGGAAGCGGTTCATCTCATGGTCTTGCTGACCGCGTCGCAGCCAGATCTCGCTGTGTACGATGCGCGGAACTTCTTTGCATAAGGCAGCGCAGTAGTCGGGCCCGATGAGGAGTTCCTCCTCCGCCAGCTCCTGCCGCCGCACGCGCGCACGCAGGGCTTCTATGCTTGTGTCAGCAGCAGCCTTGAAGCACTCGACCGAGACATGGAAGGCCTCAAGGAGCGGCAGACTGCGAATGTCTCCAATAAAGACAATGCCGCCGTCTTCCACTGCGGCGACTGCGCCTTCGATGACAGTGCGCAAGTAGTCGCTGCCGGGAAAGTGCATGGTGATCGAGTTCAGGATCACCAGATCGAAGCTGCGTGGGCTGACGTCGTGAAAGTCAATCGCCTCGCGGGTTTCAAGCGCGACATGGGAGAAGCCGGCCTCGCTCAATCGCGGCTTTAGAAAGTCGATCGCGGCCTGCGAGAAGTCGGTGCCAAAGTATCGGCGGCAGCGCGGGGCAAGAGCCTGTAGGAGCAGACCCGTTCCGCAGCCAATCTCCCAGACTTTCTGCGGGGATAGAACAGCCAGGCGTTCCAGGGTGCGGTCGCGCCACTCGCGCATGCCCTCTGCGGGGATCGGCAGACCGGTGTAGCTGCTGTTCCAGCCGATGACATTGAAGGTAGGATCGCTGGGAGCGTCTGGCCCGGTATAGGTGTCGTCGTAAATGCGAGCCCACTCAGCCACGTGCTCGGCATTCATCTCACCGCGGGGCCGGTGCAGTTCGTACTCGGGTGCCTGGCACACATAGGCGACAAGTCGCCGATCACCGGGCACATCCTCGCGCAGCAGGACTGCCGTCTCGCGAACCAGGGGGTGCGCGCGGAGGGAGATCTCGATCTCGTCGAGCTCGATGCGGAAGCCACGCAGCTTGATCTGATGATCAGCGCGTCCCACAAACTCAATGGAGCCGTCTTCGAGCCGCCGACCGAGATCCCCGGTTCGGTAGAGCCTGGCGCCTGGAACACTCCGCCATGGATCGGGCAGAAGTTTTTTGGAAGTGAGTGCCGGGTCATTGACATACTCACGGGCCACGCCGTCGCCGCCGATGTAGAGCTCGCCGACCTGTCCGATGGCCAGCGGCCGGAGTAGGTCGTCGAGCACATGCAGGGTCGTGTTGGCGATGGGCCTACCAATGGGAATGGTGCGTGCATCCGCGGCCACGCTCCGCACCTCATGCCAGGTCGCGAACGTGGTGCTCTCTGTGGGGCCGTAGACATGCAAGAGCCGCTGCGGCGGCCCTTTCTCCAATGCCAGGCGCGGCCAACGTGGATCGACCGCTTCGCCGCCAAACAGCAGCGTGTGGAGCGTGGAGAACGCATCGGGTACTTCCTGAACCACCTGATTGAAGAGTGCGGTGGTAATAAAAAGTGTGGTGATCTCCTGCTCGCGGAGCGTTCGTGCCAGCAGCGGAGGCGACAGGACGACATCTTTGGCAATACCGATCAGAACAGCGCCGTTGAGCAGGGCGCCCCAGATCTCGAACGTGGCTGCATCAAAGGCACTGTTAGACGCCTGTGCAATCCGATCGGAGGCGCCGAGGTGAACGTAGTCAGTGTTCTTGACCAGGCGGATCACTGCGCGCTGCTCGATGGCGACTCCCTTGGGGCGTCCCGTTGAGCCGGACGTGTAGATTATGTAGGCCAGGCTGTCGGCGCGGGCCGGGCAGGAAGGCGGCTGGTCGCTCTGGTCCGCGATTGTCAGCCAGTCCTCGTCCAGGCAGAGCAGCGCCGGCACCAAGGTACGCAGAAGCGCCGCGCGATGCGACTCCGTGATGAGCACTGCAACCGCGGCGTCGTTCAGGATGAATGCGAGTCGCTTCTCGGGATAATCAGAGTCAAGCGGTACGTAGGCGCCGCCGGCCTTGAGAATACCCAGCATGCCCACCAGCATGCCCACCGAACGATCCATACAAAGTCCCACGCGGGTGTTGTGCTCGACCCCAAGAGCGCGCAGCCGATTGGCGAGTCGATTCGATTGAGCATCCAGCTCACCGTACGAGATAGAGCGATCCGCAAACCGAGCGGCAACAGCAGCGGGATGCTGGGCTGCACATGCCGAGAAGAGTTCGACGATAGTGGCATCACGCGGGTAGGCCGTCGTCGTATCGTTCCAGCGTCCGAAGTCCTCGTTCGCCGCAGCGAGCTTCTCACCTTGGGGGCTGTTCAGGTTCTGCGCCATGACAAAATGGTCCTTAAATACCCAATGTTGAGCTGCCAATCAGGAAGGCCGATCGTTCCCTGCTCTTGGCATCCCGGCACGTTCGTGCAATCCACATCAGATTGCAGGCCGCATCTCATCGTGGACAATTTCTGGACTGCTTGGCAATAGTTTTAAGTCCGCTTGCGATGGATTCCTGCCGCAGTCCTCGCTTTATCTGCGTCACCTTTTTCGAACGCATGAATCTAGCTAATCTCGATGGAGATCTAGACTGATTCTGAGTGTGACTGCGCCTCCCATGTCGTGCGCATCAGGTCGTTCTGATGCCAGACATCCTCCCTCGTAGACCTTTGGGCACACTCCACGAGTACGGCAGACTGGTCAGCAGGAAGTCCGCGCCTTACCGCGCAGCTTCCCTGGAATATCCCCTGAATCCACGCGGTCGGCGGTAACCAGGAAGGTGAAACACCGTTGATGTGGAGATGCTTGCGAGAAAGGAGCGGGACGGAGCACAGTCCGGAAGCGTAACTATGTGATTTGGGAGCTAGCGGGACTCGACGCTGAGGTGGCTCAGGGTTCGAGCGATTGCCTTCATGCAGCGGTAGGTTACGCGCTGCCATTCCCGGGCGTTGCTGAAGACCAGCACGGTCTTTATCTTCGCTGAGTCGAGATCCTTGATGAAGTGCATGAGGGGTGACAGCGTCGCCGAGTTCATGTACTCAAACAGGGTGAAGTCGATCACAGTCTCGCGGTTCTTCAGGTCTTTGACCAGGTTTCGCAAGAAAGGAGAAAGCATCTGATCTGGATTGCGGATATCGCTTGTTCCGCGCCAAGAAATTTGCGCTGTTCTGTCGATCAGCGTGACCCGGATGACCAGTCCGTCCTGTTCAAAGGTAATAATATCGCTCACGGCAGCCTCCGCGTTGCTTTAACTTTGAGGATATTGTTAGAATATTCGTAGGATAACGTAAACTTGCCCTCACACCCGACCCGGTAAAGGCCGAGTTGCCCATGGCGATAATTTCCGGATAGCAAGTCTTGCAGACGCTCTGCATAGAGCTGCTCTTTGTCTTCTGCCCCATTTATCTGATTGATGCGGTCGTGCACGATTTTAAGGTGTGCGACATTTGTGGTTCCGTTTGTCACTTCGATGCAGAGTTGCGAATCGACGATTGACAAGGAACAGCGGGCAATCAGAGCTTGTGCCAGATTTTCGCCATAGTGAATGGCATTGGCCACCAGTTCGGAAGCGACCATGCAGGCAGCTTCTCGAAAGTCTTCGGAATAGTGTTGAAGATAGTTATAAACGGACTCACGTACTTGGCGTACGTAGTACCAGAGCACTGGAATGTCTAGGTTCAGTGGCTCCTGCATATGCACCTCGCTGCGGATCGCGGATGGTTACCAGGTTGACTTCTATTTGTTGCAAGGGGACTTCCGTCCGCCCCAGAGTCCTGACAGACGCGCGTGCACTCCTGGGCTCGTTGGGAGCTCTTCCCTCGCCTAATCAGCAACAGCTCAGCCAAGCTAGAACGAGACACGCCCTCCAAGGCGAAAGTAGAGGGGCTCTTGATAAGCCGTGGGCTGGCCGTAGTTGGTGTTATAAACCGGGAGGCTGCCGTCGCTCCTTTTCAGGTGACGCAGGTCCTCGGGACGTCCATTCTGAATGGAGTCTACGACGTCAAAGGTGTAGTCCTCATCGATGTTGGTGACTGCACGCTGGTTGAACAGGTTGATGACATCGGCGAAGAGCCGCAGGTTGAAGCCGCGCGGCAGGCTGTGCTCGTAGCCAACGCTCAAGTCGAACTGCGTGATCGACGGCGTCCGTCCCCCCGAGCCGCGCGGCAGGACGAAGACCTCGCTCGGTCCGTAGTAGAGGTGCGAGCCCAGAATCTCGATGGGGCGGCCGGAATAGGCGCTGAACGTCATACCGAAGGTCAGCTTGACGTTGCTGCTAACAGGCTGGATGTAAAAGCCCGTGAGCTTGAAGTTGTGCGGTCGATCGGCGGGCAGCGGACCGTTGCGGTTGGTCAGCAGGTTTGTCAGGTCGAACTGGGAAGAGATGTTCGGGTTGAGCTGGCCGTTCGATGCGCTGAAGGTCCCGGGATAGTTGCCGATTGTGCGGGAGTAGGTGTAGCTACCGAGGACGCTGAAGCGGTGCGAGAGGCGCTTGCTGAACGTGAAGATGAGCGCGTTGTAATTGCGGACGGCGCGAGGGAAGACGTAACCTATCTGTTGATAGGCACTCAGCCGAGACTGCGCCGTCGCCAGCGCAGTCTGGGTTTCAGTGTTGGGATTCGGGATCTGCTGCAGCCGATTGATCTCTTCCTGGAGCTTCTGTACTTGCCCAGGATCAGGCGGCTCGCCCGGGTTGGCCACAAGGTAGGTGGCCGCGCCGTCAGGTGAGAGATCCTCGACAATGCGCCCGAGGTCGCGATGGATGTAGCTGAGACCCAGGACAACGTCCCAGCCAACGTCATAGCTCAGACCCAGGACGAACTCATTGATGAACTGCCCTTTAAGACCCGGCTGGACCAGGGCATATGTCCCAGGGATGAGAGGAAAGCGTCCGGCGGCGTCGAAGTTGCAGCTCGATCCGGGCATCACCACTGGTCGCGGCTGCCCGCCAGAGTCGAGCGAGCGGGCTGGAGCGGTCGCACAGGTGGTGGAGAATCCGGAAGTCGAGGCGCCTTCGCCGCTGAACTGGCGATCGTTGATGTCGGTGGGGATCGACTCGTAGAAGCGACCATAGTTGAAGAAGATTTTGCCTCGCCCCGGTCTGTCTGTGAGGCGGGTGAAGTCCCACACCAGCCCGATGCGCGGCGCCCAGTTGTCATAGATGCCGAGCGCTTTGGGACCGAGCTGCAAGTTTCCACTTGGGATGCTGCTGAGGTCGGCGCCATATAGCTCCTGGCCTTCCCACCGCACGCCCAGATTGAGAACCAGACCCGGAGCCCAGCCCACGTTCCAGCTGTCGCGCAGGTAGACTGCATAGTTGCGCGTCTCTGTTAGCCCGCGAAAGTTGTTCACCAGGATCAGGTTGCCACTGGCGTCGCGAACGAAGGTCTCGCGGGTGATCTGCAGCGCTGAGCCGTCGCCGCTTGTCAGGAATGCACGGTGGCCGGCGTTTGGATCGTTGGGGTCGAGGTCAGTGCCGGTGTAGCCGCGTGTGCTGTCATTGCGCAGGTCTTCGAAGTCAAACCCCAGCTTGATCGCGTGTACTCCGCGCAAGGGATTCCACTTTTGCGTCAGCGCAGCAAACGCGGTCGCCGAGGTCATGAGCATGTGCCGCTGCACGATGCGCTTTTGGTAATAGGCCTGGAATCCACGCTCGTACTGCGTCAGCGGACACGGATTGAAGGTGCGCGACGCACCGTTGAACATCACCGTCTGGCGCTCACAGCCAGGAAGCCGCTCGAAGTCATCGAGCGAGTAGGGATCACTGCCGCTGGCGTACCACCGGATATTCTGAAGATCTGCGTGTAGCGGCATTTCTTCGCGGCTCTGGTAGTGAAAGCCGTAGAGTGCGTCGATCTGAATCTTGTGGTCGAGCAGCTTGCCGAGGTAGCGTGCCGACACATCGTGAACCTGATCGACGCGGCTGTACTTGACGCTCTCGATATCGACGTTGCGGGTTCCGCTGTAGTCATCATAGGTAACCGGCGAACCGATATAGCCGAGGGTGATGTTGTGGTTGGGATTCAGGTTGAACTGAAACTTCGCAATCCAGTTGTACAGGCTCTTCTGGCGGGCGAGATCCTGTCCCGAGCCCTCGCTCTCTGAGGATCGCGCCGCCAGCTGGCGCGGACCGCTACAGTAAAGCGAGTTGTAGAGATAGCTCGGGCACTGAAAGTCCGGATCGGCCTGCGCACGCCCCGTCGTCGGATCATAGGTCTGAAGGCGGACCCGGCGCTGCGTCTGCAGGTTGGTGATCGTTGGTGCGAATCCGACGTAGAACCAGATGCGATCCTTGATGAGATAGCCGCCGAGATCAAAACCTGCATCGAACAGGGTTTTGACTTTGGTGCGCGTGGTGATGGCTTCGCCCAGGCGCATGATGGCCGGCGGGTCCAGCTGATAGGGTTGGACCGAGCCGAACACGCTGCCGTGAAACTCGTTGCCGCCCGACTTGGTGACCATGCTCACCAAGCCGCCCGTCGCGCGTCCATACTCGGCCTGGTAGCCGGCCGTGATGATGCTGATTTCCTTGATGAAGTATTGCGAAAGCTCGGTGCCGACCAGTCCGACGCCTGGATCGGTCGTATTGATACCGTCGATGATGATGCTGTTCTCGCTGCCGGTCGACCCTGAGATGGAGACGCCGACATCCGTGCCGCGCTCGGGGCCACCGCCGCTCTGGCTGAAGCTGCGCGGCGTCACATCAGCGGCGCCTGGTGCCAGGGCGAGGATGCTCTCAAAGGTGCGACCGCGCACCGGCGTGTTCCTGAGCAGCTCCTGGTTGACCTCGATACCGGCGGACGCGTTTGCAGTGTCGACGTTCGGCGCTGTCTCTCTGATCACCTTCTTCTCGACCGCCGCGGCCGACTTTCCGATCGTCGCATCGACAGTCAGCGTCTTGCCTGTGGAGAGGCGGATACCCCTTCGCGTAATCTGGGGCTTGTCGTCTGCGCCAAAGTAGAACTCGACGACATACTCATCGCCCGGCGGAAGCTGCGTGATGATGTAGTTTCCGTCCGAGTCGCTGACCTCGGACTGGAATCCTTGCAGGGCCGGTCCCTGGATGACCACGGTCACCGATGGCATCGGCTTGCCGCTGTCGCCGTCTTTGACCTTTCCGGCCACGCTGGCGAGCTGGGACTGTGCTAGCGCTCTCGTCGGCCCGAAGAAGCTGAGCAGTGCGCACAGAAACAGCCCCCTGACACCGATTCCCAGTACTCCACTTCGCCTAAATGCGTCTACGAATTGTGGCATCGTTAGTCTCTCGACGTGTGAACTCGGCCGCAAGCCCTACGTCAGCAGATCTCTGCCCCCCAACCGCCCCTACCAGCCCCACAGTGACTGCTCGCGTCTAGCGCGCCAAAGACCTAATAGAAACTGACTGCCAGGGTCCCACGGCGCACTTTTTCTTGTCAAGGACTCGGCCCAATATTTTGGGGGAGCACGAGATGGTGACGGTCGCCGACGGTGACTGTGCCCGATGTCGTGACCTGGCGGAGGACAGGATATGGTGCGGTGCGATGGAGCGGAAAAGGTAGGGCAACGACGGTCGCGCGGGGGATCAGGAAGGTCTTAGATTACGGAGAACACCCAGTTGAAAAGTGGGCCTGGAGACCGACCAACTGCGCTTGCAGCTCGTCGGTCAGAGCCTCGACAGAGGTGCCCGGCTCGGTGGTGAAATCGCGAACATAGAGCAGGGTCGTGCGCGACCGAGTCCCAGGCGTCAGCGAGACAGCAGCCGTGTACTTCTCGAGCCCCAGGACCGGCGTGTTCAGGGTGCGGTACTTGATCAAGTGCAGCAAGTCACTACGGAAGAACACCTGCTCGCGAATGATCAGGCCGCCGAAATCAAGCTCATAGGTAGAGGGGACGGTCGCGGCACTGCCATCCACCCAGGTGAAGTGCAGATCCACACCAGGCACCAGAAGCTGAGTGAACTGCTGGAAGTCGCGTACCTCCGGCCAGACCACGGAGGCAGGCTTCCCAAGCTCGACACTCTGGATCATGAAATAGCGATTTGAACCCAGAGGGATGACTTCGACACGCGGTGGAGAATTCGGACACCTCTCAAGCGCGGAAACTACCTGCGCAGATGGATCAGATACTACGTCTTCACTAGAACCACATCCCATTGACAGAAGTGCTACAGAAAAAATCGCTGCCGCTTTCGTAATAATGTGACTGGTGTTCATTTGTTCCTCCGTATTCTTCTGAGAATGTTCGGAGCCCCCTACCTTGTCAACTCGAACCAAATAATTTTGTTAGCTCCGCTTTGTGCGCGAAGTATTCCTATGCTTTATTCGTGCGAGTCATGCGGTACATGAGGGACCTCCACTTCAGCACGCGCATATGTACCCGCACGGAGCGCAAGATTGTCGCTCTCGATCCAGAAGCGATGCGTACCGATTAGGGTAGCTTCCTCGGGCGGGTCGACCATCTACCTATTATTGATCAACTCAACGCATCGTGGCTTGCTTCAGGAATGCGGTTTAGAAGGGACGGGGCGAGGGAATCGCGGCGCTTGGCGCAGGGCCACCACCAGGAAGCGGGCTGTGCGGGGTCAACGTCGACAGGATGTACTGAAGGACTGGCATCATCGTTTCGAGCTTGCTGCGCACTTCGGTAGCGCGTCGCTGCTCCTCAAAAAGATGCTCGCGCAGAGCGTTGCGTTCGTTGGCCACGATCCCGCACTGCGCATCCCGTACAGAC
>Ga0075163_10002051_pt1 | contig 27127 bp, 19 predicted proteins | sample JI1023141ADNA_FD_71478 | JGI IMG/M metagenome (GOLD analysis project Ga0075163, IMG submission 71478) | Wastewater effluent complex algal communities from Wisconsin, to seasonally profile nutrient transformation and Carbon sequestration -... | ecosystem: Engineered > WWTP > Effluent > Algae...
TGGCGATTCGTCGGTTGGCTCGACCGAGTCCGCGGTGCGGTTGGGAAGACCCTCGCGGACTCGGTACGGTCGGAACCCTGCGCGGCTAACCACCACCAGCCCTGAAGCGGGGTCTTGGTGGTCAACAGCACATCGACGCGGACGAGGTCGCCACGGCGCCGTCGGCGTCTCCAGACGGTCGAGACGGCGAGACGACGGGTGCGGTATACTGGCACCGGTTGGTATGAGCGCGCAGCGATACTTCGTATTCTCCGACATTCACCTCACCGTGCCCTGCGCGTGGTCCGCATTCCGCGACCACGAGGCGCTCGGTGCCTGCCTCGAGCACCTCGCCGGGCTGCCGCAGCACACGGTGATCCTCGCCGGCGACACCTTCGACTTCCTGCTGCTCGCCGACTACGAGGGCTTCGACCCCGCGCGCTCGGCCGACCGCATGGCGGCGATCCTCGACCACCCGGCCAGCGCGCCCGTGCTGGCCGGCCTGCGCGCCCTCGTGCGCCGCGGCCACCGCCTCGCGCTGCTGGCCGGCAACCATGACCCCGAGGTGCTGCAGACCAGCGTGCGCAAGCTGTTCGGCGCGCGCGTCGGCCTGACCGAGCTCGAGCTCGGCGGCGACGTGCTGCTGCACGAACCCCCCGGGCTCCCGCCGGTCCACGGCCGGCGCATCGACGCCGGCCAACAGTTCGGGTTCGTCGTCCACGGCGACCGCTGGGACGTCGCCAATTACATCGATCGCACCGCGTTCCGCCGCGCCGCCGAGGCCGGCGAGAAGTTCCGCCTGCCGCCCGGCTCCCGCCTGGTCTACCGGATCCTCCGCAAGCTGAAGCACGAGCGCCGCGACTGGGTCGACCAGGTCAAGCCGGAGATCGAGTCGGTGCTCCCGCTGCTCCTCTACCTCGACTGGCCGCTGGTCTGGGACATCCTGAAGAAAGACTACCTGCTGACCGCGAACCTCCTGTGCGGTCGACTGCGGGCCAGGCTCGGCTGGGTGAACCTCGGCGACGCCGGGCCCCCGCGCGGCGGCCCCAACGTGCCGGAGGAGCTCGACGCGTTCGTCGAGGCCCTCCGCGACGCGCTCCCGGAGGCCGAGCGGGACGACCTGCTGCGCACGCTCGCCGGCGCGGAGGTCCTGGCGCCCCCGCGTCCGCGGCCCGGCGCGGCCACCCTCGCCGACCATGCCGGGTTCTGGCGCTGGCTGCTGCGCGCGTGGCTGATGCGCTCCCGTCGGCGCAGCCGGTTCTTCGCCGAGGACGCCGATGATGAGCTCAGCGACGTGTTCGCCCCCTCTCTACCGCCCGGGCTCGATCTCCTGGTCGCCGGGCACACCCACGGCCCGCGACACGTCGCGGGGACGCCGACCTACCTAAACAGCGGCACCTGGACCCCGGTCGGCCCGCTGCCGGACGACGAGATCGAGGCGGTCATCGACGAGCTCGAGCGAGGCAAGCTGCCGACCGCCGAGTCGCCGCGCACCCTGGTTGAGATCACCGCGGGGACGGCCCTCACCGCGAAGCTGCGGATGTGGCGCGGCGGAGGGCTCGTGTGAAGGTCCAGGAGATCTTCATCAAGATCCAACCGAGCCCGGGCCGCACCGACCGCTGGCGCGTGTCCATCAACCCGATCGGCGGGCACGAGCGCCACGAGGACGTCGCGGCGGTAGATAAGCCGGCGCACCGGGACTTTGCATCCTGGGAGCAGGTGCTGGACTTCCTCTCGCCATCGTCCGGCTACCAGCTCTCCGGTCAGGATCTGCGCGAGCTCGGCGAGGGGCTGTGGACCGGGCTGTTCCGCGGCGCGCTGGCGACGCACCTCCGCGACCACGTGCAGGCCGCGATCAGTCGCGGACAGCCGCTGCGCTACGTGTTCGAGATCGGCGAGGGCGACGATCCGGTGCTGGCTGTCCTGCCCGTCGAGCTCGCCTATTCGAACGACCACGACACCGGTGCGCGGTTCGAGTGGCGGCGGGCCGACGTTCCCGCGGTGCGGGTGGTCAGCCAGGGCGAGGCGCCGCCGCTGCGCTTCACGCCCGGCGCGCGCCTCGTGATCGCCACGGCCCACGACCCGAACCAACCCCAGCCCGGCGTCGAACGGCTCGCGGAGCACGCCCGAGCCGTGGCGCAGGCCGCGACGAGCTGCGGGTTCCGCGTCGACGTCGTCCCCGAGGCCACCCAGAACACCCTCGAGGCCGCTCTGCGTGGCGGCGCCGACCTGCTCTACATCGTCGCGCACGGCCAGGCCGACCCCGACGAATTCGGCGCGCTCACCCTGGTCGAGGGCAAGCTCCTGGGGACCGCCCTGAAGGGCATGCTCGTCGACACCCGGTCGACCGACCGACCGTGCCGCGCCGTGATCCTCTGCGGGTGTAGCAGCGCCGCCCACCGCCCCGGCATCCGCACCGAGACCACGGGGATGGCCCAGGAGCTGTCGAAGGTCGTCGCCGCAGCGATCGGCTTCCGCGCCCCGGTCGAGGTCGAGTGGTCGCTCGGCTTCATGCAGCGGCTGTTCGAGGCCCTCGCGGACTCCGGCGATCTCGAGGCCGCGTTCACCCGCGCCCGCGCGCGGACCCCCGAGACCAACCCGCACTGGCCGCTCGCCGCGTACTACGGGCGCCCCCTCCAGCTCGCCGAGCCGGCCGCGCCGATCGCCCTCCGCACCGGCCATCCAACCAGGCGGGCCGCGATCGCCACCAAGCTGACGACCCCGAAGGACTACTTCACCGCCCGCGAGGCGGAGGTCGAGCGCCTGCTGCGCCTGACCGCCACCCCCGGCGTCGCGGTCATCCACACCCTCGAGGGCGAGGGCGGCGTCGGCAAGACCGAGCTCGCGCTCGTCGTGGCCAATCACCTGGCCGCGACGCGGCCGGTCATCTGGCTCACGCGCCCCGACTGGGACCTCCGCGCGGCGTGGAAGCAAATGCTGGTGGTGCTGTCGGGCGAGCCGACCACGGTCGACCGCGGACCGACGGAGCCGGGCCCGGTCGACCCGGAGCAGATCGACGAGCGCCACCCCGCCGACCAGGAGCTCTCGGACGAGGCATTCGCAGCCCACGTCCGCGCCCAGCTCGTCGGACTCGGCGGCCTGCTCGTGCTCGATGACGTGAAGGACCCGCGCACGGTCACCGGCCTGTCGCCGGGTTCGAACTGGAACACCCTCGTGACCACACGCATCGAGGGGCTGGTGCCTGACGCCGCCGCCATCGTGATCGGGCACCTCGAGCCGCCGGACGCGCTGCTCCTGTTCTCCCGCGTCGCCTTCCGCGCCGACGCTCCGCCCCCCGAGGCCGCCGCCGACACCGCGGACCTGGTCGCGGACCTCGGCGGGGTGCCGCTGGTCCTCGAGCTCGCCGGCCAGAGCGTTTGCCTCGGCACCCCGGTGGCCGAGTACCACCGCGCGATCGGCAAGGACCACGGCCCCGCCTGGGCCGACACGGCGCGCCTCCAGGTCACCCTCGCCCGGACACTCGACGAGATCGGGGACGACGAACGAGCCGCGTTCGAGGTCCTCGGCGTGGTGCCCCCGTGTGGCGCGGACCCCCGGACCGTCGCCCTCGTCCTCGGCTGGCCAGAGGGGCGAGCGACCCGCGCCCTCGACCGCCTCGCCCGCCACCGCGCCGCCCGCCACGCCCCCGAGTTCGGCCGGTTCTACCTCCACGCGTTGATGCGCCAGGAGGCCCGCGCCCGCGTGCGCGACCTCCACGGCCTGTGGGACGGCCTGCACGCCTACCTCGCGTGGGCGCTGCTGCGGCTGGCGCGAGCCGCGGAGGAGCCGCTGCTGCGCAACCCGAGACTCGCGGTCGCCCGCTGGACCGCCCTGCAAGACCTCGTCGAGACGCTCGAGCTCGACGCCTGGATCTCCGGAGCCCCGGGCATCGCCGATCTGGTCGAGCTGTTCGCCTACCCGGCCGGCCGATTCCGCGATCACCTGTACACCAGCTCGCAGCGGCGCGACGCCCACCGCACCGCGCTGACGCTGGCGCGGATCGCCCGGGAGTCGAACGCCACGAACGTCGCCGTCGACCGCGGATACTCGGCGTTGTCCTGGCGACTGGGCGAAGCGTGGCTCGTGCTCGGAGATCACGCGGAAGCCGCCGCGGCCTGTCAGGAGGCGGTGGAGATCGCACGCAGACTCCACAAGTCGAGCCCCAACAATGCACAGGCGCGGATCGACATGGCCATCTCGCTGGAGAAGCTGGGGAACGTGAAGCTGCAGGCCGGCGATAGCGAGGGGGCGAGGGCGGCGTACGAGGATGGGTTGGAGCTTCGGCGGACGCTGGTGGCGCAGAACCCCAAGAGCGCACAGGCAAAGCGCGGCTTCTCGGTGTTTCTCGAGAAGATCGGCGACGTGAAGCTGCAGATGGGCGACCGAACGGGAGCGAAGGAGGCCTACGACGAGGGCCTGACGATCCGACGGGCCCTGGCGAAGGACGACCCCGAGAGCGTGCAGTCGAACCGAGATCTGGTGGTTCAGCTCAACCGACTCGGGGACATGCGGCTGCAGGAGGGCGACCGGGCGGGAGCGCGGGCGGCCTACGAGGAGGGCCTGGGGATCGCGCGAGCGCTGGCGAGGCAAGACCCGGACAGTCCACAGCCACAGCACGACGTGTTGGTGTCGCTCGGCAAGAACGGCGAGGTGAGGCTGCAGCAGGGCGACCGGGTGGGGGCGAAGGATGCGTTCGAAGAGCGGCTGCGGATCGCCCGGACCCTGGCCGAGCGTGACCCCGGGAGGGTGAAGGCGCAACGAGACGTCTCCCACTCGCTCGACCGACTGGGAGACGTGATGCGGCAGGAGGGCGACCGGGCGGGAGCGCGGGCGGCCTACGAGGCGGGGCTCGAGATCCGCCGAATCCTCGTCGCGCGGGACCCCGGGAGCGCACAGTATCAGCGAGACGCATCGTCCTCGTTCGAGAAGGTCGGCGACGTGAAGCTACAGGAGGGCGACAGGGCGGGGTCGAGGGCGGCCTACGAGGAGAGCCTGAGGTTCAGGCGGATGTTGGCGGATCGGGATCCGGACAGTACCGTTGCGCAACGTAACGTAACGGTGGTGCTCAACAAGTTCGGGGACGTCCTGGCGAAGGACGGCGACGCCGCGGGCGCGAGAAACGCCTTCGAGGCTGGACTCGAGACGACGCGGACCCTGGCCCTGCGAGACCCGACAAACGCCCAGGCGCGGCGTGACCTCTCGTTCTCGCTCAACAGGCTGGGCGACTTGATCGCACAGCAGGGCGACCGTGCGGGCGCGAGGGCGGCGTACGAGGAGGTGCTAGCGATCAGGCGGACCCTGGTCGAGTGGACCCCTGAAAGTGCCCAGGCCCTGCGCGACCTGGCGACGTCGCTCGAGAAGACCGGAGAGGTGCGACGGCAGGATGGCGACAGAGCGGGGGCGATACAGGCGTTCGCGGAGGGGATCGAGATCAGGCGGAGGCTGGTCGAGCCGGACCCTGAAAGCACCCAGGCGCAGAGAGACCTGTCGCTGGCGCTCGAGAAGATCGGGAACGTGAAACAACAGGAGAGCGACAGAACGGGGGCACGGGCGGCGTACGAGGAGAGCCTGGGGATCGCGCGGAGGCTGGCGGAGCGGGACCCTGACAGCGTACTGGCGCGGCGCAACCTGTCGGTGTCGCTCAACAAGCTCGGGAGCATCCTGGCGCAGGACGGCGACCGAACCGGGGCGAGCAAGGCCTACGAGGAGGAGCTCGTGATCAGGCGGACGCTGGTCGACCAGGGCCCCGAGAACACCCGGGCGCTCAGCGACGTGGCGCTGTCGCTCGAGAGGCTCGCGGATGTGCGACTGCAGGCGGGTGACGGACCGGGGGCGAAGGCGGCGCTCACGGAGGGAGTTGAGATTCGCCGGATGCTGGCCGAGCGGGACCCCGATAGTGCACCGGCGCAGCGCAACCTGTCTCTGCAGCTCCGCCGGCTGGCGGAGGCGAGCCTGCAGGACGGCGACAGAGCCGGGGCGAGGGCCGCCCTCGAGGAGGCACTCGCGCTCCGACGCACGCTGGCCGAGCGGGACCCCGAGAGCACCCAGGCGCAGCGAGACGTGTCGTTGTCGCTCGAGAAGATCGGGAACGTGAAGCAACAAGAGGGCGACAGGACCGGGGCGAAGGCGGCGTACGAGGAGAGCCTGAAGATCGCGCGGATGTTGGCGGATCGGGAACCGGACAGCGAACTCGCGCAGCGCAACGTGTCGGTATCGCTGAACAAGATCGGGTACACCCTGCTGCTGGAAGGGGACCGACCAGGAGCGAGGAGGGCATACGAGGCGGGGTTGGAGATCCGACGGACGCTCGCCCGCCGAGCCCCCGAAAGGACCGAAGCGCAGCAAGACGTGTCGTACACGCTCGACAGGCTGAGCGACCTGATGTTGCAGGCGGGCGACCGGGCGGGCGCGATGGCGGCGTACGAGGAGAGCCTGAGCATCGCGCGGGTGTTGGCGGATCGGGGCCGGTTGAGCGTGCAAGCACTGCGCGATATGTCCGTGAGACTCAACCTGCTCGCCAACCTCAAATTGGAGGAGGGCGATAGGGCGGGCGCGCGGACGGTCTACGAGGAGGACCTGAGCATCGCGCGAACGCTGGCGCAGCGAGACCCAGAGAGCACGCTGGCGCAGCGTAACGTGTCGGTCTCGCTCAAGACGATAGCCCGGCTGAAGCAGCAGGAGGACGACACGACGGGCGCGCGGACCGCCCACGAGGCGGCGCTGACCATCGACCGGGCCCTGGCGCTGCGGGACCCCGAGAACGCATCGGCGCGGCATGACCTCGCGGTGTCGCTCCACGGGCTGGGGGACGTGCTGTTGCTGGAGGGCGACCGTGCGGGGGCGAGGGCGACGTACGAGGAGGGACTGAGGATGTTCCGGAGCTTGGCGGAGCGAGACCATGAACATGCGCAGAACGACGTGGCGGTGTCACTCTGTAAGCTGGGGGACGTGAGGTTACAAACTGGCGACATATCGGGGGCGTGGGCGGCTTACGCGGAGAGCCTGGAGATCCTTCGGAGGCTGTTGGCTACGGATCCTGTACGTGCCCACACCCAGCACAATTTGTCGATTTCCCTCGAGAAGATGGGGGACGTCCACGTGTTTCAAGAGGATCAGACCGGAGCCGTGAGAATGTATGAAGAGGCAATAGCGATGTTCCGGACGCTGGCGACGCAGGACCCCGATAGTCTCCGGGCGCAGCGCGACCTGGCGCGATCCCTTGGAAAGCTGGGTATTATGAAGTCGGGCACCGAGGACCACGAGGACGCCGTGAGGTTGTCCGAAGAGGCACTGAGCATCGCGCGCAGCCTGGTGGCCCGGGACGCAGGGAGCGCCGAGACCCACGGCATTTTGTGCAGTGTCCTGATGTCCCGGGCCTCTCAGGCAACGGATCCTGCGGCAATCCGCCACTACTTCGCCGAACCTCTCCAACACGCGCGCGAGCTCCACCGCCGGGACCCCCGGGACCCTCGATACCGAAACCTCCTCACCGCCATCCTCAACTGTCTCGTGGGACTCGTGGAAACCATGGGACAGACCGACGAGGCGGCGGATCTACGCGCCGAGCTCGCGGCCGTTGGTGGTTCCGGAGGAACGACGTTTGGCATACTCATGGGTACGATGCGGCCTTGACGGTACTTCATCGAGGAGTAGAAGCCGGCACTCCGCGACCCGCGATCACCGATAGCGGCCCCTGTGTGTAGATATCGAAGGTGCGACGCGAGCGTGGTCCCGCGCCGATCATCGCGGGCCGCTAGGCTCCGCCTGCGAGGAGCGTGCGGACGCGGTGCAGGGCGCCGAGGAGCTCGGCGTGCTGGCGGGCGCGCTCCGCTTCGACCTGGCGGTCGAGCCCGGGCAAGTCGTCCTTGTGGCGGTCAAACAGGTCGAGGATGTCCTGGCCGTGCGAGGGATACTCGGCGCCATGGTCCTCTCGGAACTTGCGGGCGCGGTGCGCCAACATATAGACATAGTTGGCGTCGAACAACGTGTGGACGTGAGCCGACAGGTGGACGGTCCCGGCGGCGAGCAGCTCGGGGGAGACGGCGATCGACGCGCCGTCCGGGGCCGTGACACGGGCGAGGCTGTGGCGCCAGACCTCGTTGTGGCCGTCTCCAGGTCGCTGGACGACGAACTCGGTCCCGCGATCGGTGGCGTAGTGCCAGTGGCCGAACTTCGCCAGGTACTCGGCCGTGGGCATCCACGTGTGGTGGAACGGCGCTTGCCCGTGGACACGGTCGCGGTATCTGGTGCGGCCGCCGCTCTCGACGAGGGCGCGGCCCGCGTTGGGGTCGAGGAAGACCACGAATGGTGCGCCCGGAGGCTCACAGGGCAGGTGCTTGTACCAGCTGTGCGCGCCGACCATGTACTTGGCGAAGCTCTCGGTCTGCCCCGCGCTCGGGATCGGCAGCGGAGCGATGAGCTCGGCGTAGCCGACGGGCGGCGGGCTCGCTCGGGCTGCCTGGGGTTGCGAGGCCGGGGCGAAGAGTCGACGGAGCCAGTTTCGCATCGGTGCGATGATATGCCAGCCGTGGCGTCATCCGTACGATGGACGATCGGCGCCGCCTCTCGGGGCCATACCCGCCGCGCAGGGCATGCAGGCCTCCTCGCTCCACGCACAAATGCGGGCTGAGTGCCCCGAAACAGGGGCGCATATTCGCGCGACCAATGCGGGTAGCGAGAGGATTGGCGGGCCCCGCTGCGGCTGGATCTTTGTGCTTGCTTTATCTGCACGGACGGAGCAATGCAGGGAGGACACTGGAGGCGCGATCGTGAAATTCGAGTCAATGTTACGACGAGAGATCCTGATGGCCGGCGCCGCGGCGCTGCTGTTCGCGGCGGGCTGCGGCGGATCGGAGGCCGACGGGGCCGAGGGCGAGCCGCTCGACTGCGAGGTTGCGATCGTCGGCGGCGGCCCCGGTGGGCTGCACACCGCGTTCCGCCTGGCGCCGACGCTCAAGGCCGGCGTGTGCCTGTTCGAGCGCGAGGCGACGCTCGGCGGGCGCATCCACGACGTCCCGTTCGACGAGCAGGACCCCGAGGGTCCGCGCGTCGGGGTCGGAGCCCGCCGGGTGATGGAGGGGCAGGAGGTGCTGTTCGCGCTGGCCGAGGAGCTCGGGCTCGAGCTCCAGACGCCGGGGCCAGCGATCGACCTGATCAACGCGCGCGGCACCTTCGCGTTCACCAAGGACGAGCTGGTGCCGCTATATCCGGGGATGCCCCTCGACCAGGACCCAGACCTCGACCAGGAGACCTGGCTGTATGATCAATTGCGCTTCGGGCCGGAGCGCGCCAACGCCGACAAATACCCCGACTTTCGCAGCTACGCGCAGGCGGTGATCGGCAGCGAGGGCCACGCGTTCCTGCGCGATATGTCGCGGTTTCGCGCCGACTTCGACTATCCGCTGGACGCCCGCGGGTACCTCGATTACCTCGACGAGGAGTGGGACGTGTGCTGCACGCCCTCGTACCCGGTCGGGGGGATGTCGCGCTTCATCGTCGGCATGCAGGCCGCGGCCGAGAAGGCCGGCGCGCGGGTGTTCACGGAGGAGCCGGTGACGGAGATCCGCCGCGCGGAGGGCGGCGGCTACGCGCTGACGACCGCGAAGTACGCCGTGACCGCGCGCAAGGTGGTGATCGCGGCGCCGCCGGTCGCGGTCGACCTGATGAGCGGGGATCTCGTCGAGGAGATCCGCGCGCAGCCGGCATATCAGGACATCATCGCGGTGCCGGTCGTGACGATCACGCAGTGGTGGCCGACGGCGTGGTGGGCCGACATCGTCAACCCCAACCTCGACGCCGACAATCATGTGTGGCGGGCGTGGACCACCGAGCATTGCCTGAACTTCATCGAGATCCCGAACGATGACTACGCGGCGGCCCAGAAGGTCACCCGCAGCGTCTACGACGACGAGCTGGATTGCACGAACTTCTGGGAGGAGGTCGCCCGCGACGGCACCGAGGCGGTCGAGGAGGAGGTCCGCCGCGGCCTGCTGCACCTGTTCAACGAGAACGGGATCACCGAGCCGGCCAAGGTCACGATCCCGAAGCCGGTCAAGACCCACGTGCAGGTGTGGCCGGCGGCGTGGCACTGGCTCAGCGCCGGCGCGTCGGTCACCAACGCCGAGCTGTTCGAGTGGGCGACGCAGCCGCTCAAGGGCGAGGACGTCGCGCTGGTCGGTGAGGCCTACAACGTCCAGCGCTCGGGCTGGAGCGACGGGGCGTACAAATCGTCGATCAACCTGCTCAACAAGCGCTACGGGATGAAGCTGCCGGGCCTGTGAGCGGTTCACTGGGCCCCGCGAGCCGCGAGCGTAACATCGGGGCGACCGGGCGCGACTTGCGACGTGGCGGGCAAGATCGCCCGGTCGCCCAGACAGCGCCCGCTCTGCCGCGACGCCGCCGCGATCGCGGGGCGATCCGCGGGGCCTGACGTATCCTGGGCGCGATGACCACGGACGCGAACGAAGTGCTCGACGTGATCGTCGTGGGGGCGGGGATCAGCGGCCTCGTCTGCGCGCGCGAGCTGGTGGCAGGCGGTCGGCGGGTGCTGCTGCTCGACAAGAGCCGCGGCCTCGGGGGCCGCTGCGCGACCCGGCGAATGCTCGGTCAGCCGGTCGACATCGGCCTGTCCTATTATCATGGCGACGACCCGCAGCTGCTCGCCGAGCTGGCGCGGGTGCCCGCGACCCTGCTGTCCGGCTGGCCGCGCCAGATCGCCGGCACGGGGCCGCCCTGCCATCCCGCGGCGCTGCGCCCCGGGCAGCAGCGCCTGGCCTTCGCCGAGGGTGTCAACGCATTCCCCCGCCACCTCGCGCGCGACCTCGACGTTCGCCTCGGCGCGCGCGTGCAGCAGATCGTGCCGGAGTCGGGCGGGGTGACGCTGCAGCTCGAGGACGGGTCGCCGCTGCGCGCCCGCGACGTGGTCCTGACGACCCCCCCGCCGCAGGCCCGGGCGATCCTGGCGGGTCAGCAGAGTCGCTCGTCGCGGGCCGTCCTCGGGCTGCTCGAGCACGTGGTGGTCGAACCCTGCATCACGATGACCGTCGGCTATTCGCTGGACAGTCCCGACCCCGGCTTCGACCTCCTCTACCCTGATCGCAGGTCGGTGATCCAGCTGATATCCCACGACTCGAGCAAGCGCGTCGACCCGACATACCGCGTATTGGTCGTGCAAGCCCGGGCGGCGTGGTCGCGCCAGCACCTCGAGGCCAGTCAGGACGAGTGGCGCGCCGCGCTGCTCGCCGAGGCGGCGGCGCAGCTGGGCCCCTGGGTGCACACGCCTGCGTGGTCCGACCTGCAGCGCTGGCGCTTCGCCAAGACCGGCCACAACACCGAGCTCGGCGCACCGATGGTGCTCGGCCTGCCCGGCGGCGGGCGCCTCGGACTCACCAGCGAGGCCTTCGCCGCCGAGGGCGGGGTGCAGGCGGCCTACCACGCCGGCCTCGGCCTCGCGCAGCGCCTGCTCGCCGACCCGGTACAGCGCGGCGCGTGAGCTGCCGGCCGGAGCGGCCAGGGGCCTTCATCCGCGAGGCCGGCGTCTCAGTCGATCCTCAAGCTGCTGGGCGGTCCTGGGACGCGGGGACATACCGCATCGCCACGGCGCCGGAGCCGACTGGCTGCTGGTCGACGAGGCGGAGGTCGAGGTGCCTGGACAGCCCGGCGAGCAGGGTGGGGCCGTGGCCGGCGACGCGGGGGTGGACGATGAACTCATATTCGTCGATCAGGCCGGCCTCGGCAAGCGCGAGCGGCAGCCGGACCCCGCCGAGCGAGATGCCGCGGCCGGGCTGCTGCTTGAGGCGCCGGACCGTCTCGATCAGGTCGCGGCCGCGGATGAGCTCGGCGTTCCAGTCGACGCCTCCGAGCGTATCGGAGACGACATATTTCTTGGCGGCGTGGATCGTGTTGGCGAAGGGCACCATCCACTCGGCCATCCAGCCGGGCCTGACGCCGGTCTCCGCCACGGGTCGCCAGGCCTCCTCCATCATCTGGTAGATGACGCGGCCAAACAGCAGGGCGTCGGCCCCGGCGATGCCTTCGGCGGCGCGGTGGTGGAGCGCCTCGCTCGGGATGCCGGCCTTGTGGTCGCAACATCCGTCGAGGGTGACGTTGATCGAATAGCGGAGGGGTCGCATGGCCGGAGCCTGCCACGGCGCCGCGGCACAGGGAAGCCGCGGAGACGACGGGGGCCTCCGTCGTATGTACATCGAAGCGCTGCCCGCTCCTTCGCGCCCGCTCGGCTCCCAAGCCGAGGCGTCCGGGGCGCGGTGGAGCTGTCGACCTCAGGGCGCCGCCGCGTCGATCCCGAACGCGTCGTGGGTGGTGAGCACGGGTGGACCGGCGAAGCCGAAGCGGATCTTGTCGACCATCTGGCGCGCGGCGCCGCTGCGCTCGTACGCGTCGGCGTCGGCGCTGGTGGCCCAGATCGTGATCGCCATGAACGCGTCGGGGGCGTCGCGCTGCTGCAGGAGCATCGCGCTGATGTTGCCGGGCGCGGCGCGGATGATCGGGATCGCGTCGCGCTCATACACCTCGCGCATCGCGTCGGCGCTCGCCGGGAGCGCCTTGAACTGTCCGATCCGTACAAATGCCATGAGCAGGCTCCTTCGCGGGTCTCGGGCACCCGGATGGCCGGACGCCCGCGCCAGTGTACTCCGGCCGGCGATGGGCCGCGCGGACTGAAGGTCGTGCGCGCCGGGTGACGCGGGACCCGGCCGCAGGCATTCTCGGAGGATGCTGCGGCCGGGCCCTCGTCATCCTCGTCGTCGCCACCCTCGGCCCGGTCAACCGGAGCGACCCATGCTCCCCTCGACATCCCGCGCGCCCCCCGTCGCCCTGGCCCTCGCGCTCCTCGCCGCCTGCGCCGCCAGGCCCTCCGCCACGCCCCCCGCCGCCCCTGCGGCGGCCCCCGTGACCAGCGACGAGCTCGTGGCCATCGACATGTTCGGCACCCGGCAGGTCTCGCTCGCGCACCTGCTCGCGGCCCACGGCGCCGAACTACGTGCATTCGCCGCGGCCGCGATGCGCGGCGACGCCTCCCTCGACAGCGGCGCGCTCAAGGGCCGGCTCGCGCGGCTCGGCGACTTCGCCAGCGTCGCACTGGCGCTGATCGGCTACTACGAGCCCGGCGGCATGAAGTACTATCTCACCGTCGATTTTGTCGATCGCGCCGACGCGGCCCGGCGCATGCCCTTCGTGCCCGCGCCGACCGGCACCCACGCAGATCCCGAGGGCCTGCTCGCCCGCTGGGGCGCCTACGACTCGCAGATCTCCGAACTCATGGCGTCCGGCGCCATGAGCCTCGAGCGCCTCGACTGCCCCGCCTTCCACTGCCTCGGTGACCACCAGCACCCGCAGGTGAAGGCGCTCGCCGCCGGGTTTGTCGCGCAGGTGCCGGCCCACGTCGACGAGCTCGCCGCGATCTTGCGCGACGATCGCGACCCGTTGCACCGCGCCGCCGCGGCCTACTTGCTCGCCTACGCCAGCGACGGCCCGGCGCTGGTGGCGGTGCTGCTCGCTGCGTTCCGCGATGAGAGCTCGCTGGTCCGCAACAACGCCATGCGCGTCATCTCCGACATCGCCTCCTATCACCCCGAGCTCGCGGTGCCGCTCGAGCCCGTCCTCGCGGCGCTCGACTATCCCAACACCACCGATCGCAACAAGGCCTCCGCGATCCTCGCCGGCCTGCTCGCGCGCCCCGGCGCCGCCGTCCACTATCCCGGGGTCGCCGCCCGCTCCGGCGCGACGCTGCTGGCCTTGCTTCGCCTGCAGCAGCCCAACAACCACGACTTCGCGTACGCCATCCTCACGCGGATCAGCGGCCACAGCTTCGGCGAGCGCGACTACGCGGCCTGGGAGGCCTGGCACTCGCGGTGATCCCCGAGCTGCGGCTGCTGCCACGGCACCGCTGTGGCGTCACGCGTAGCCGCGCTCACCCGGCGGACGGGGCCTGGAACACCAGCCGGTACGCCCTGCCGAGCGCCGGCTGGAACGGCAGCAGCGTCAAGACGTCGGTCTCGAGGTCGTACGCCTGGACGACGTCCTCGAACTGATTCGTGATGTCGGTCATCATATAGAGCGTGTTTTCGGTCGGGTGGACGCCACCGCCGCGGTCGCCCATCGGGTCGATCGGGAGGACGATCTTGGTGCCGGTCTGGCTGTCGAGCTTGAGCGGCCGCGGATAGTCGTCCATATAGACGTGCCCGTCGTGATAATCATAGGTGCAGCGATAGATGTCGGGGTTGTTGGGCTGGCCGACGATGGTGCGGACGATCGTGTCGGTGTCGAGGTCGACGACCTGAAAGCCGTTGCTGCCATACGGCTTGATGTATAACTCGTTGGTCTCGGGGTCCCAGGACGCGTAGAGGTCGGTCTGGGTGGTCAGGGGGATCATGCGCCAGCTCTCGCCGTCGTGGCAGTGGAGCTCCTGACGCCCGAAGAAGGCCATGCACACCTTCTCGCCGCCGACCCACTCGACCCAGCCGTTCTTGTGGGTGATCGCCACCGGACCCTTGATGAAGGGTGTCCAGGCGTTGCTGTCGAAGCCGTAGCGCGAGATGATGTTCGTGTCGAGGGCGTACTCGTACACGTGCTGGTCCGAGACCCCGACCTCGAGCGCGCCCGAGGCGTCGGGCAGCGCCTTGCTGGTGAACACCCAGTCGTTGTTCAGGTCGGCGACCAGGAAACTGCTGCCGATGCACTGGCTGAGGACCACGTAGCGCGGCGGCACCAGCGGCCCCCCCGAGGTCGTGTCCGGATCGCCGGTGGGGTCGCCCGGCGCGCCCGTCGACGCGCCCCCTGTGGTCCCGTCCGAGGTCTCCGCCGGCGGCGCGCCGGTGCCCGTGCTGTCCGCGGTGTCGGGCTCCCCCGTGGTGACGCCGGCCGCGGTCGCGTCCGACGCGGCGTTCGAGCCCTCGCTCGAGCCCTCGTTCGCGCCCTGGGTCTGCACCGCCGCCGTGACGGTAACGTTGATGTTGTTGTTCGTGCAGCCGGCGAGCAGCGCCGGCAATCCGATCCCGACCAGACGATATCGCATGATCACAGCGTGACGCGACGTCGCAGCATCTGTCAATATGCGTAAATTTAGATCACCGCATCGGCTGCTGCCGATCGCGGGCCACGGCGAGGCCGCGCCGGCATTCCTTGCGACGCCGGGCGGCGCGGGGCGGCGTTCGCCGCGGGGCCGGTCGCTCAGCCGCCGGTGGGCGCCTGAAACACGACCCGCTGGGCCCAGTACGTGATCGGCATGTATGGCAACAAGGTGGTCTGCATCGAGCCCGGGTCATACTCCTGGATCCCGGCGACGGCCTGCTTGTCGAGGTCGTTGACCAGGTACAACTCCCCCGTGAGCGGGTGAACCCCGCCGCCGCGCCAGCCGATGGCCGGGATCGGGAGCTCGCTGGAGGCCCCGCTCTGACTATCGAGACGGACCGGGTTCGGCCCGCGATCGAGGTAGACGTGGCCGTCATGGTAGTCGAAGATACACTTATGATAAGGGTCGTCGAATGCCTCTCCGACGACCGTTCGCACGATCGTATCGTCGTCGAGATCGACGACCTGGAAGCCGTTGTTCTTCCACGGCTTGATATAGAGCTCGTTGGTCTCGGGGTCCCACGAAGCCCACCAGTCCGACTGGATCGTCAGCGGGATCATGCGCCACGACGCGCCGTCGTGGCAATGCAGCTCGGAGCGGCCCCAGAACGCCATACATAGCTTGTCGCCGCCGACCCACTCGATCCAGCCGTGCTTGTCGGTGATCGCCACCGGACCCTCGATGTAGGGCTCCCAGGCCGCGCTGGAGAAGCCATAGCGGGCGATCGTGCCGTTGTCGGTGAGCCATACGTAGACGTACTGGTCGGAGACGCCGAGCCCCAGCGAGCCCCAGCCCGCGGGCAGCGGCGGGGCGGTGACATTCCACTCGTCCTCGAGGTCCGCGATGTACAGGCCGCCGCCATTGCAGTCGTTGAGCACCGCGTAGCGCGGCGGCTCGACCGGACCGCCGGAGCTCGTGTTCGGGTCGCCGCTCGCATCGCCGCTGGTCCCGACGGTCGTGTCCGTGGCGCTCGGATCGCCCCCTGTGGACACGCCGCTCGTGGTGCTGACCGCGTCCGCGGTCGTCGCATCCGCGGACGCCCCCGTCGTCGGATCGCCGGTATGGGTCCCCTCCACGCCGGCATCGGAGGATGCACCCGTCTGCATCGCGGCGGTCACCGTGACGTTGATATTGTTGTTGGTGCAGCCGGCCATAAACGCCGGCAAGCCCACTTTCAGCCATCGATACCGCATCATCGCCCAAGCGTGCGGCCGACCGCCGCCGCGTGTCAAGCGCGGATGCAGACCCCCGAACGTTCACGCGCGTGCGATCGTGGCCCGCCGCATCGCCGCCCTCGAGCTCGCACGCACGGTGACAGCTGTCTCTTGCGGGATACAGGCACACCGCCCGCGGCCTCGCTCGGCTCGCTCCGTGGCCTGGCACGGTTCTTCCAGGAGGGTGCGCCATGACCGTCCCAATGCGTCTGGCAGCCCAATCCTCGCGCGCGAACCAACGACCGTGCAACCTCGCGGCGCTCTCGGCTCGACTGCTCCTCGTGGCCGCTATCACAGGCTGCGGCGATGACTCCGTGGCGATGGACCCCGAGGCCGACGCGACGGCGACCACGCAGCAGCCGGAGAGCACCACCACGCCGACCACCACGTCGACCACCACGCCGACCACCACGGACGACCCGCCCGCGGACGACACGACGAGCACCGGCGAGGCGCCGACGACCGGCGAGGCGCCGACGACCGGCGAGGCGCCGACGACCGGCGCCCCGACGGGCTGCCACGGCGTGGTCGACGGGATGGACGACGACGCGGACGGGGTGGCGAACTCCGACGATAACTGCCCGTGCGCGGCCAACCCCAACCAGCTCGACTTCGATGGCAACATGATCGGCAACGTGTGCGATCTGGCCCTGAAGTTCACCGTCGTCGATGGCGCCCCGCCCGGGCTCAATCAACTCACGACCGTGGCGCACGCGAAGAAGGCCCTCGAGTGCGAGTTCGCGGTCGACCTGGTGGCCCGCGCCGGCGCCGTCGAGGTCGCATTGGACGACGCGGGGATGGCCAGGCTCCGCGTCGCCAGGCTCGACTATATTGATACACCCGAGCTCACCTGCGTCCTGGCCGAAAATATCTCCGTCAAGCTCAGGATCCAGCAGTTCTTCGCCGTCGGCCCCGATCCCTCCGCCGTCGAATTCCCGTTCGCCCTCGCGGACCATCAGGCCGGGACGCTCGTCGGTGCCACGAATGCGCCGCAGGCGATCCTCGCCAGCGCGGTCATCAACGTCACCGAGTCGCCCAACCAGGTCCTCCTCCCGGAGGGCGAGGAGCCGCTGATGGATGTCCCGGGCGTGTTCCCGACGGCCCTGGTCTCCGTCATCGACGAGGGGGACCAGATCTCGCTGCTCTTCGCCGACGACGCGCTGGTCCTCTTCGAGCAGACCACCCGGACCGGCATCCACTTCAAGTTGACCGGGCTCACCGGCACGCTGCGCCTGAAGCGATGAGCGCGGCCGCCAGCCGCCGTCACACCGCGGCCAGAGCGGCCTCGATCGAGATGAAGCAGGGCACGTGGGCGATGTCGAGGCCGCCGCTGACGATCGCCTGGGCGAGCGCGGGGCCGATGCCGCTGAGGACCGGGGCGACGCCCTGCAGCTGCAGCACCCGGATGACGCGCAGCAGCTCGCCGGCGGCGACGGCGTCGACGGCCACCGCGCCGGTGAGGTCGAGGACCACGCGGTCGACCTTGCCGGCGGCGGTGTAACCGAGCAACGCGGCCAGCGCGACCTGGACGCGCTCGCGGTCGAGCGCGCCGATCAGCGGCAGGGCCAGCACACCGGGGCCGACGCGGATCACCGGCGCGGACAGGCTGCGCAGCGCGGCGGCCTGAGCGGCGATCTGCTGGCGGCTCTCCTCGAGCGCCTCGAGGTGGGCGCGGCGCTCGGCGACATCGCGCTGGGTGACGAGCAGGCCCGGCTTGCCGTCGACGGGGTCGAGGGTGCTGCGGACCTCCGTGTCGAACCAGCGATCGCCGGCGAGGGTGCGGGCGTGGAGGTCGGCGCGGAAGACCTCATCGGCGGCAGCGCAGGCGCGAGCCTCGGCGGCCTGGGCGGGGTCGATGAAGCTGGCGAGGAATTGATCGACGACCTGGCCAGGCGCCGCGGGGTCACCGAAGGCGCGGATCGCCGCGGGGTTGCGCAGCAGCGCCTCGCCGCGGGTCGCGTAGAACGAGACCGGCTCGCTCAGGTGGCGCAGCGCCTCGTAGCTGCGGCGATCGACGGCGTCGACCTCGGCGTCGGCGAGCGCGCGGGCCTCGACGAGCATGCCCGGATGACCCGGTTCGTCGCGGGTGTCGGCGATCGTCACGGCCGAGAGGCGGACCTCGGCGATCACACGCTCGCTGCCGTCAGGGAAGAAGGTCCAGCGCTCGGTCGGGGTCTCGCCCTGGGCGAGGCGCCGGCCCACGCTCGCGAGCCGCGTGCGCGAGGCCTCGCTCGCCCGACCGGGCCCGTCGCGCTCGATCCACACGGCCAGCGAGTCGGCGTTCCACAGCGCGAGCGCGGCGCGGTTGGCCCACCAGCGACACACCGCGTTGAGGTCGACGATCCACACGGGCGTGCGCAGGAGGTCGAGGCCGGCAAGGTCGTCGCGGGTGGTGGGCGAGGTGAACATGGCGTGGTCGGAGGGCCTGCCGAACGACGTTCGCCGGCCGTTTCATGGTACGCCAATTCACCGTTCTGCGGGCGATCGACCCGGCGCGCGCTACTGCTCCGGATCCGCCCTCGGTCGAAAATCTTGCGGCGCGTGTCGCCTGGCTCGACCGACAGGTCACGGCGATGCCGGGCATCCCCTGCCACCGTCGGCCGACCCCGCCGGCCCAGCTCGCGCTGGCTCCGGCACGTGTTCGATACACACGGACTCGAGCGCCTCGACTGCCCCACCTTCCACTGCCTCGGCGATCGTACGCACCCGGAGGTGAAGGCGCTCGCCGCCGAGTTTGTCGCCCAGGTACCGCCCACCGCGAGGCTCGGCGCGCCCGAACGGCCGCTCACGGCGGGATCGTGCAGGCGCAGGCCTCCTTGTCCCCGCCCATCGGCGCAAACTCGTGGCATTTCGTGCTGTAGTTATCGCACGCCCACACGTGACCATTGCTGCAGTCCATGACCAGCGCGTCCTGGTACGGGAGCATGCCGCCCTTGAGCGGCGGGACCTGCTTGCCCACCGCGCCGGCCGGGACCACGACGGCCCCGTCGGGCGCCACGATCGCGGCCTTCTGATCCGTCAAGCTCAGGACCAGGAAGTTCTCGCTGCCGGCGATCAGGCTGACGCTCTCGGGGCCGGGCAAGCCGAGCGCGAGCAGGTCGACGCGGGCGACCACATCCTGTCCGTCGCGGGTCAAGCGCACCAGCTCGTGGGTCTTCCAGCTGGTGATGTACAGGTCGCCGTCGAGCCCGACCGCCACGCCGGAGCAGATGCCGATCTTGAGCGCGCCGACGGCCAGCAGCGTCACCTTGGAGGCGGCCATCGTGACCGGGTCGGCCTCGACCAGCTGACAGGCCTGGTTGATCAGCAAGGCGACCTTGTTGACCGGATCGTACCCCGCGCCGTCGAGGGCCGGCAGCGCCGGCGCCGGCGCCATCACGTCGCCGAGAGGCTGACCGTCGCTCGTGAAGCGGCGACCGTGCCCGTCCGACCCGAAGAACACCAGCTCCGCCGCGTCGCTGTTGTAAAACCCGGCCTCGATCAATTGGATGTCGCCGAGGTTGATCGTCTTTTTAAGCCCAAATCCGAGGGTGTCCTCGACGTCGGCGATGACACACGCGGCCTCCCCGGTGCTGGACTCGCCGCCGCTGCTGCTCGCGCTCGCCGACCCGGTGCTGCCCTGCGTGCCGCTGTCCGCCACGCCCGTGCTCGTCCCGCCCGTGCTCGTCCCGCTCGTGCTCGTCCCGCCGCCGCTGCTGCCCGTCCCGCCGCCCGTGACGCTCGTGGCCTCGCCGTCGGTCGAGCTGCCCCCGCCCGGCCCGGAGCTCGAGGTCGGCACATCCGTGGTGCCGGCCCCGGTGTCCCCGCCGGTCGGCCCGGCGCTCACCGTGGCGATCGCACTGTCGCTGCTGCCCCCGCTGGACCCGCAAGCGGTCGTCAGGAGCGCGATGAGAGGGATCCGGGACTTCATGGGTAGATCCTGTCTAGTCAAGGTTGGTTTCTCGCACAAGACCAGACAGGACCCGTTCAAACCCTGCAGGCGAATTTCCCGCACACGGCTTCGGCACGCACGGCGGCTCGGACACGCCGAAGGCCCGGCTGGCGCGCGCGGCCCTGGAACCGCTGGATCTACATCAGACCAAGCAGCGGTGGCACACCCCTACCATGCACATCACCACGCAGCCCATCACCCTCGACACCTTCAACCTTGCGAGCAACGAGCGTCGCCTGTGCATCGAGGCCCTCGGCGTGGCCGGTAACATCGTCGGCGCCGCCAAGCTGCTCGGCATCACCCGCCACTCGATGAAGCGACGCATCATCAAGCTCGGCCTGGCCTGGACGCGCCAGCCCGGCCACGTCGCCGACGCCCAGCCCCTCGCCGCCGCGCCGGTCGCCGCCCACGCGGCCTGATGCCGGCCCGCTCGCGGCGCCGCGAGCCGCGTACCGATCTGCTACCACGCCGGCCAGGCGCACGCCGCCAGCAGACGCGACGCCCGGCGACCGGGTGTCGCGTCGCCACGCGCGGCTAGTCCGCGCAGCAGCGAAACCCGGTCGAGTAGTCCCAGTACGTCACATCGTGCGCCGTCGTTTTATATAGGCACCCGGGGCCGTTTAGCACCGTGTCGACATAAAACCCGCCGCGAAAGCTCCCCTCGGGGTCCGCGGTCCATTCGTGCAAGTTCCCCATCATGTCGAGCGCCCCGTCCTGCGACACGCAGCCGGCGTGTTGCCCCGTGATCGCCAGGCTGGCGGGGACCTGCGAGATGCACGCGTTGTCCAGCTCCGCGTAGATCCAGGCCTCCGCGCTGCCGAAGTACTCGACCGCCGGATGCACCGCCCGGGCGTCGTTGCACACCCCGGGCATCAACACGTCGCCGTACGGATAGGTCGCCCCGCCCGCGCCCTGACACGCGCGCAGCCACTCGAGGTCGCCGCAGAGCCGCTTGCCCGCCTCGACGCACGCCGCCGCCGCCTGCAGCTGCGAGATGTAGCCCTGCGGCACCGCCCCGCGCAGCGACACCGCCCGCACCCGCGTGGCGCCGGGATTGACGTAGGGCGACCAGCTGGCCACCACCTGCCCCTGCACATCGAGCTCGACCAGCGAGGCCTCATATCGGTCGACACAAACCCCGTCACTGCCGACCATACCCGGCGGGCACGAGGGATCCCACACCTCCTCCGCGAGCCCCTCGTTCGGCCGCGGCGCGGCGTCGGGGTCGCACGCGGTCGCGGGGTCGCTGCAGCACTGAATGTCGGCCTCCCCCGGGCAGCGCCCCGGCGTCGCCACCGACGGCGCCGCACACCCGGCCACGCCCATGCACAGCCCCGGCGCCCCGTCGACGCTGCACGGCGGCCCCCCCGGCACGCAGCACTGCAACCCCGGCGGCCCGTCACACTGCGCCTGAAACGGCGTCGAACCCGGACCGCACTCGGAGATATCGACGCAGCTCCCGGCGACCTCGACGACCGCACACGCCATCACCGGCGCCCCGGTCGTCGCGTCCGGCTCGCCCGTGGTCGCGCGCGCGCCCGACGTGCTCGCGGTCGGCTCCTCCGCGCTCGTGCCCTCCGCCGCGCTCGTCGACGCCGCCGCCGCGCTCGCCGTCTCCCCGCCCGTGCCCCCGCCCGTCGACGCCGTCTCGCCGACCCCCGCGGCCCCGGAGTGACACGCGAGGATCACCACGATCAGCGAGCACGACAGACCGGCGCGGAGCATGGCCCACACCTACCATGGCGCCCGCGCCGTGCCGATCCGCGCGCCCCGCAACGGCGGCCCGATCGATCCCCCACCCTGGCGCGATCGGTCGGCCGTTGTGGCGCGCCCGGGCCAGCGGCCCCTGGCGCCGCCCCGCATGCTCGCCGTATGCAGCTCCACGACCTCATCCAGCCCCGCGAGCGCCTCGGCGCCCACCCGTTCGCGGCCGAACGTGACTGGCGCACCGCCCGGAGCCCGCGCGTCGAGGTCCGCCTCGCCGCCGACCAGCCGATCACCCTGCGCGACGGCACCGTCCTGCGCGTCGACGTCTACGCCCCCGCGCGCGGCGGGCCGCACCCGGTGCTGCTCAGCGTCGCGGCCTACAACAAGGAGCTGCACACCTCCGGCCTGCCGACCGGCACCAACGAGATCGGCCTGCCCCACTACCTCGCGTCGCACGGCTACGTGCACGTCGTCGCCCCGCGGCGCGGCACGGCCCCGTCCGGGGGCGAGCCCGACGGGTGGTTCTCCGCCCGCGAGCACGCCGACCTCGACGAGATCCTGACCTGGTGCGGGACCCAGCCGTTCTCCACCGGCCGCGTCGGCATGATCGGCGCCTCCTATTATGGAACGATCCAGCTGATCGCCGCCGGCCTCGGCAACCCCTATCTAAAGGCGGTCATGCCGGCGGATCCCGACACCGATCTCTATCGCCACGCCTTTTACCACGGCGGCGTCGCCAACACCGGCTTCCTGGCCCTGTGGGCCGCCTTCAACTTCACCAGCGCGGTCCGCCAGCGGCGGGTCGCGCCGTGGCTGCGCCACCTCCTCAGTTATGTGGCCACCAGCCGGCCCTTCCGCGCCCTGATGGACCGCGCCCTGACCCCCGCCCGGATCCAGCGGATCGTCGATCGCAGCGCGCTCGACCCCGCCTTCCTGCGCCACTACGTCGCCGCCGTCTTCGACGCCAAGCAGGACGGCCCGTGGTACCGCGCGCTCGCCCCCGCGGTCGACAACATCACGATCCCGATGCTGCTCGCCACCAACTGGTCGTTCGTGTCGCTGCACGGCTTCGGGGCGATGGACGCGTTCTACCGGGCGCCCAGCCGCGACAAGAAGATCTTCATCGCCCCGGCCCACGACTGGATCATGGGTCGCCCGTGGAACGACTTTCAGGACGAGGCGATCGGCTTCTTCGACCACCAGCTCAAGGGCCTCGACAACGGCTACGCCGCGCTGCCGGCCGTGCGCTACTGGCTGCAGGGCGCCGACGAGTGGCACACCGCCGACGCCTGGCCGCCCGCGCAGGCCCGGCCGCTGAGCCTGCAGCTCGACGGCGGCGGGCTCGACAATTGCGCCGAGGGCTCGCTGGTGCCGCAGGCCCGCGCGGGCGAGCGCTCGTGGCTGTGTATCCCGCGCGGCAGCCCGGTCCCCGCGCAGCTGGGGCGCGTCGGCGAGACCCAGAACCTGCGCTACGCCCTGACCTTCGCCCGCGACACCGACGTGGTCGGCCCGGTGCATATCACCCTCGTGCTGCGCTCGACCACGATCGACACCTACGTGGTGACGCGGATCCTCGACGTCGCGCCCGACGGCGCCGCCCGTCCGCTCTCGCACGGCTTCCTGCTCGCCTCGACCCGCGCCGTGCGCGAGCACGCGAGCACGCCCAACGAGCAAGTCCACGACTTCACGCGCCAGGTGCCCCTCCTCCCCGGCGAGCCGACCACCCTGCGCTTCACCCCGACCCCGATCGCCAACCGCTTCCGCAAGGGCCACAAGCTGGTCCTCGAGATCGCCTCGCGCAAGGACCAGCACAGCCCCGGCCCCGGCTTCGGCGGACGCCCCGGCCTCGTCTACTTCGACACCGAGGCGCCGCCTTACAGCTGCCGCAACACGATCGTGGAGGGCGCCCCGGAGGCCTCGCGCCTCGAGATCCACGTGCTCGAGTAATTCGCTAAGCTCGCGGTCGATGCCGACCGCGCCGGGCGAGCCCATGACGACCTGCAAGGGCCTGCGCGCGGTGGTCCTCGGCCTCGCGGTCAAGACCGGCCGCGCCCCGCCCGAGCTGCTGCCCGAGCTCGGCCTTCGCCCCGACGCCCTCGCCGACCCCGACGGTCGGGTCCCGCATTCGGTGGCCGAGCGGGTCTGGGAGCTCGGCGAGCGCCGCAGCGGCGACCCGCACTTCGGCCTGTCGATCGTCGAGATGCTCGACGGCTCGCCGAGCGACTCCCTCGACTATGCCCTGTGGTACATGCCGACCGTCCGCGACATGTTCGCGGCCCTGTTCCGCTACCAGCGGCTCATGCACGACGCCGCGGCCTCGTTCATCGCACCACGCGCCGACGGCGTGGCCGTCGTGCTCCGCCTCGATGGCACCCGCTTCACGTCGCCCCACGCCGTGGTGTTTGTCCTCGGCACCTGGCTGCTGCGACTGCGCCGCGCCACCGCCACACCGATCACCCCGGTCGCCGTCCACCTCGCCGCACCACCACCCGCCGACCCCCGCCGTTATCACCGTACTTTCGGCCCACACCTCACCTTCGCCGCCAGCGAGGACGCCCTGCTGTTCGCCCCCGCCGTCCTCGACCTCCCGAGCGCCCGCGCCGACGACACCCTGCGCCGCACGTTCGAAGCCCACGTGCGCCGCCAGCTCGCCACCCGCGAGGCCCCCTCCGACGCCGAGCGCTGGCTCGCCGTCCTGCGCGCCCGCCTCACCGAGGCCGTGGTCCGCGGCGACCCCTCCGTCGAGCAGGTCGCCGGCCTCATGCACGCCAGCCCCCGCACCCTGCAGCGGCGCCTGCAGGCCGAGGGCAGCTCGTTCCGCGCCCAGCTCGACGCCGTCCGCCACGAGCTCGCCACCGTCCGCCTGCGCGAGCCCGGCAGCTCCGTCACCGATGTCGCCTTCCTGCTCGGCTTCTCCGACGTCACCGCGTTCACGCGCGCGTTCCGTCGCTGGACCGGCGTGACCCCGGTCCGCTACATACGCGGCGAGTGAGGTCGGCGACGCGGCCCCGCCTCAGACCCCGATGAACTCGAGATACCCCGCGAGCGCCTCGTCGAGCCCATACCGCGAATCGAGGGCCAGCCGATCCCCCAGCGCCAGCAAGGCCCCCCACAACATATACGCCAGCAGCTCGCTGTCCCGCCCGCGCACCTGCCCGGCCGCCACGGCCCTGCGCAAGCTCGGCTCGGCGTCGGTGATCATTCGGTGCATGGCCTCGCGCGCCCGCACCGCGATGTCGACCCGCCGCCCCCGCGCCGCCGCCCCCAGCAGATCGCTCATGTCACGATACGCCGCGAAGCGCGACAGCACCGCCCGCGCCCGCAGCTCCGCCTCCGCCGCGAACGGCAGACCGCGCGCGTGGGCCCGCTGCTCCGGCGTCGCCAGGCTGAAGCGCAGGCGATCGAGGCACTCCACGAACAGCTCGCGCTTGCCGACGAAGTGCCGATACAGCGTGGCCTTCGCCACCCCGGCCGCGCGGGCGATCGCCACCACCCCCACACCGTCGTAGCCGCGCTCGCGAAACAACGGCGCCGCCGCGTCGAGGATCGCCGACCGCACCTCGCTCGCCGCCGGCCTCACCGCCCGCGGACGCGCCACCCGCACCCGCACCGGCGCCAGCCGCCCGCGGATCTCCAGCAACCCGAGCCCCTCCGCCCGCAGCCGCTGGATCGCCGCCAGCCGCTCGACGTGCTCGGCCCCGAAGTGCCGCAGCTTCGGACCGAGAGTCCGCGGCGCCGGCAACAGCCCGAGGTTCAGGTAGTGATGCACCGTCGAGCGGTGCGCCCCGCTGATCCGACACAGCTCGGCGATCTTCACAGGCCCGATGCTACAACAATTTTGTATTGCACAAAATATCCATAAAACGCCACCAGATCAGTTAAATACGCGTTCCATTGACATTTTTAGCGAGACCATGACAGCCTGACCCGGTGCGCCCCTCCCCCCGCCCGCTGCTGCGCCTCGCCCTCGCGCTGACCCTCCCGGCCTGCACCAGCGAGCCCGACCCCGCGCACACCAGCACCGGCGAGCCGGCCTCGACCTCGTCCTCCCCGTCCATGTCCTCCGCCACCGACGCGAGCACCGGCGAGCCCACCACCGGCGAGCCCACCACCGACACCACCAGCGCCGTCGCCACCACCGAAGTCAGCACCACCGCTGCCACCGGCACGAGCATCCCCGACTTCGGCGACCACCTCCCCTCGCGCTGCAGCGAGACCGCCCGCAGCATCGTCTGCCCCAAGACCACCGTCGAGCTCGGCCCCTGGCAGCGCGACGTGCACTTCCAGGTCCCGCTCGGCGAGCCCCCGCCCGCCGGCTGGCCCGCGGTCCTGATGTTCCAGGGCTCCTTCTTCAGCGCCGAGATCACCTGGAACGCCACCCCCGAGCTGCCCTTCGGCGCCTACTGGCAGACCCTCGTCGTCAAGCGCCTGCTCGACCACGGCTACGCCGTCATCACCCCCGAGGCCAAGCTGGACGGCGGCACCTTCTGGGACACCAACGTCCCGCCGTGGTCGCTCAACTGGGAGAGCTCCGAGGACCACGCCCTCATGCTCGAGATCTTCGCCCAGATCGACGCGATGACCTTCGGCCCGATCGACGCCGCCGCCCTCCATGCCACCGGCGTCTCGAGCGGCGGCTACATGTCGAGCCGCGTCGCCCTCGCCTACCCCGGCCGCTTCCGCTCGATCGCCATCGCCTCCGCCGCCTACATGACCTGCAGCGGCCCGCTCTGCGACATCCCCGAGCTACCCCCCGAGCACCCGCCCACCCTGCTCATGCACGGCGAGGTCGACCTCACCGTGCCCGTCTCCACCGCCAAGGACTATTACACCGCCCTGCTCGCCGCGAAGGTCGATACCCGCCTCGTCCTCGACCCCGCCGAGGGCCACGGCTGGCTGCCCGTCGCCCCCGACGAGGTCCTGCAATGGTTCACCAGTCACCCTTGATGACAATATGTACACACATCACGGCCGCGTCCGCCTGTACTACGAGATCGGCGGCCGCAGCGACGGCCCGCCGCTGCTGCTCCTGCGCGGCCTCACCCGAACGATCCGCCACTGGGGCCCCCTGCTCACCGAGCTCGGCAACAGCTTTCGCACCATCGCCATGGACAACCGCGGCGCCGGCCACAGCGACGCGCCGTGGCGCCTCTACACGACCGCGGCCATGGCCGACGACGCCGCCGCCGTGCTCTCCGCGGCCGGCGT
>Ga0075163_10002053_pt1 | contig 27123 bp, 19 predicted proteins | sample JI1023141ADNA_FD_71478 | JGI IMG/M metagenome (GOLD analysis project Ga0075163, IMG submission 71478) | Wastewater effluent complex algal communities from Wisconsin, to seasonally profile nutrient transformation and Carbon sequestration -... | ecosystem: Engineered > WWTP > Effluent > Algae...
ACCGGCTTACACACTGTTCGGTTTCGCACCAAAAGTGGTGAGTATCGCTGGATAGAGGTTACGTTTAAGCCAATTCTGGGTGCCGATGGCAGCATCAAAGAATTTATTCATACCACACGCGATGTTTCGCAGCGTGTGGAGGCAGAGCAAAAACTCCGCGCAAGCGAAGAGGCACTCAAAGCAACACTCTATAACACGCCCAATGTTGCTATTCAATGGTATAATAGCGATGCCGAGGTTGTTCTTTGGAATAGTGCTTCCGAAAAAATCTATGGTTGGAGTGCCGAGGAAGCAACTGGTCAGACACTTGACAAACTCATCTACTCAAAGGAAGAAGCAAATGGTTTCAAGCAGTCCCTCACGACTATTCAGCAAACAGGCGAAATTTTGGGACCATTTGAATATCAATTTCGCCGCAAAGACGGCAGCGCAGGCTATGGGCAGTCAACAACGTTTGCCATTCCTAACGCCGACCCCAATGCAGGCAAAGGAAAGCATCTTTTTGTCTGCATGGACATCGACATTACCGAGCGCAAACGTGCTGAAGAGTCGCTCCGACAGCTCAATAACGATATGGACACGATGCTTCGCATGATGAGTGTCGGGGTCGCCGTCAACGTCAATAACCGATACGTTTTCACGAATGAAGCGTTGCGGCGAATTTTGGGATACAGCGATGACGATTTTAAGCATATCCCGATTATTGACGAACTTATTCATGATGACGATAAAGAACGTGTTCAGAAAAGGTACTCAGAACGTTTACGTGGTGTCAATATGCACGTCGAACCCGTGGAGGTGCGCTATCGCCACAAGGATGGGCATTACGTGTGGGTGCAGGTGTCGGAACTTCTCATCACGTACCAAAGCGAACAGTCAACCTTAGTAACTTTTGTGGACATTACCGAGCGTAAAGACGCGGAACTTGCCTTGCGCGAAAACGAGGAGCGCCTGCGCTCTATCGTGGAGGCAATGTCGGAAGGATTACTCGTACAAGACCACAAAGATAATATCCTCTTCAGTAATGATTCTGCCGCGCGTATTCTTGGCTTGACCAATGACCAACTTTATGGACGCTCTTCATATGACCCCGGTTGGAGTGTTATCCATGAAGATGGCTCGCCATTTACGCCCGATGACCGCCCGTCGGTACTTACTCTTCGCAGTGGAAAGCCTACGTCCGGTGTTTTGATGGGTGTCTCCAAGCCCAACGGCATACGTTCATGGATTTCTACCAATGCCCAACCGATTTTCAAATCCGGCGAGGAGCATCCCTCAAATGTCGTTGTCACGTTTGCGGATGTTACCGAACGCAAGAACGCAGAACTTGCCCTGCGTGAAAATGAAGAGCGCTTGCGTTCTATCGTGGAAACAATGTCGGAAGGACTTGTGCTGCAAGACCGCACGGGCAAAGTAACATTTTGCAATCCCGCAGCCGCTCGCATTTTGGGGGTTAGCGAGGCAGAACTGCTTGGGTCGTCATCCCTAGAATTTCAGCCGCGTACCATTCACGAGGATGGTTCGCCGTTCCGTGGAGATGAGCATCCGGCAATGACCACTCTGGCAAGCGGAAAACCGGAATCCGATATTATCATGGGAATTGCAAAGCCCAACGGAGACGTATCATGGATTGCCGTAAACTCCCGCCCATTGTACTACCAATCAAAAGACACTCTGCCTTCGGCGGTGGTTATTACATTCGTGAATATCACCGACCGCCGCTCGGCTGAACGGCAACTGCGCGAGCGTGAACTCCAGCTAACGGCACTGATAGAAAGCACCAGTGACAGCATTTACTCCATAGACAAAGACTATCGCCTACTCATTTTTAACTCTGCCTATAAACAAGCTGCCACCAATGCTTTTGGCATTGACATTCAGCCGGGTATGGATGTATTGAGCTTTTTGCCACCTTCCTCGGTGGCGGACATGAACGTTTGGAAAAATTCATACGACCGTGTTCTTGCGGGCGAACAGTTTACAACAATCTACGCGCACGGTTTGGGTGAGGAACGAGCATACACAGAAATTATGTTCAACCCGATTTACAACGATGAAGGACTGGTTACAGGCGTGGTGGCGTTCAACCGAGACATTACGCCTATCAAACGTGCAGAGGAGCGCCTTCGTAAAAGTGAAGAACTTCTGCAACAAACAAGTAAAATTGCCAAAGTAGGCGGATGGGAAATTGATATGGCAAGTACAGACTATATGCTGACAGGTACGGATACTTCCTATCAAATTTTCGACTTGGAAATTGGAACCTATCTCACATTCGAGACGGTACTCAAATTCTACTCACCCGACTATCACCAAATGCTCAGGACGACCTTTGGCAATGCGATGAAAACGGGAGAGAAATTCGAGTACGAAATACCATTGGTTACAGAAAAAGGTCGCTACAAATGGGTCTATGTGCAGGGCAATGTGGAACACCAAGAGCAACGAGCCGTTCGATTGTACGGCACTATTCAAGATATTACGGAACGCAAAGAAGCGGAATTGCTTATTCAAGAGCAACTTCATGCGCTTGAGACAAAAACTGCCGAAATGGAGCGTTTTATCTATACCATTTCGCATGATTTGAAAAGCCCGCTTATTACCATCAAGGGCTTTTTAGGAATGATTCAAGAAGACCTGCAAGCTCAGGATTACAGCCGTGTCCCGCGCGATATGCAGCGCATTGACAACGCTGCCAACAAAATGCAGCATCTTCTGGAAGACCTTTTGGAGCTTTCTCGTGTTGGCAGAGTAATTAACCCATCCGAGCGCTTCAATATGACTGTACTGGCAAATGAAACCGTCGAGGTGTTGCATGGTATTCTCACACCGCGTCGTATCCGTGTTACCGTGCAGCCCGATATGCCTAGCATTCTTGCCGACAAAGCACGATTCCATGAGGTCTTTCAAAACTTGATTGAAAATGCGTCGAAATTTATGGGTACTCAAAGCGACCCACACATTGAGATTGGCGTTCGCCGCGACGACATTCTGCCGATTTTCTATGTGCGCGATAATGGCATCGGAATTGCGAAAGAATATCAGGAAATGATTTTCGGGCTGTTTGACAAACTTGACCAGCGCTCTGAGGGCACCGGCATTGGTTTGGCATTAGTCAAACGGATTATCGAACTGCACGGCGGACGTATCTGGGTAGAAAGCGAGCCGGGGCAGGGGGCAACGTTTTATTTTACCTGCAAAGCTGAAAATATTGAAGAACGTGGCGATAAAGAAAGTCCCGCCGAATCATAAATTTTTTCAGTATTTTGAGACCGCCTTATTTTAATGCACTTCTGCCTATCCTAACTGCATACACTTATTGGCAATAGATTTTTTACTTCTCTTCATCTGTGCTCTATGGAAAATGTTCGTTTAGTCATTCTTTTGGTCGAAGATAATCTTGACCATGCCGAATTGGTGATTCGTAATCTTGAGCGTCATCGTGTGGCTACTTCTATCACACACGTAGAGGACGGAGCAGAGGCGATGGATTATTTGCAGCATCAGGGTAAATACACCGATGCCACCGCTCATCCCCGCCCCAATCTTATTTTGCTCGACCTCAGATTGCCCAAAATAGACGGCTTAACTGTTTTGCAGATGGTCAAAGATGATGAATCCTTGCGGTCTATCCCTATCGTCGTGCTGACCTCTTCTCATGCCGAAGCGGATGTCAATTCTGCCTATCTGCGCCGCGCCAATAGCTATATTGTCAAGCCTCTGGATTTCCAAAAATTTGCTCAATTGATGAACGACCTTGGTTTCTATTGGTTAGGCTGGAACGTAAACCCTTAATGCAGAATAAGGAAGAATCATGCCGACTATTGTTCTTGTCGAAGACGAAGAGGCGCACCGCGAACTCATCCAACGAGCATTCGAGCAAATGCACAACGACACGCATTTGGAACATTTTGACACCATTCGCGGTGCAGAACAATATCTGGCAAACGCTGCCACTGGCAGTATTGATGTCGTGATTGTGGATTGGAATTTACCTGATGGTCATGGAATGGATTTATTACGCAGGGTGTCTATTAGTGCTCCGTTTCTACTTATGACCAGTTTTGGCAATGAATCCCTTGCTGTCGAAGCAATGAAAGCAGGCGCGATGGACTACATTGTCAAATCACCGGAAGAGTTTCGTCGTATGCCCGCCACCGTTCAGCGCATCTCGCGCGAATGGACGAATATCCAAAAGCGCAAACACGCCGAAGAAGCGCTTCGCCGCCGAGAAGAGCAGCTCCGCGCACTTATCAATAACACAAACGACCCAATTTGGTCTATTGATGCAGAATATCGGCTTCTGGCGGTTAATGCTTCTTTTCAGGCATTTATCCAAATAGCCACTCGGCAAACGGCTATACTTGGTCATAACGTTCTTGAGTATTTTCCCGAAACAGGTCATAATAGCCGTTCGCTGTGGAAAGGGTACTACGACCGTGTATTACAGACAGGGAAGCAAGTAATTGCAGAGTACCAAGACATAATTGATGGCAGAGTGATTGATACCGAAATGTCGTTTAATCCCATTATCTCAGTGTCGGGTGAGATTACAGGTGTTGTGGTGTTCACACGAGACGTGAGCGAGCGCAAGCGCTCAGAGCGAGAATTGCGACTGCGCGAAGAACACCTCAATGCGGCACTATTGGAAAAAAGTCGCTTGCTTGAGGAGCTTGAACGCCAGAAGCAGCGCACTCTTCAAGCTGTTGTCGAGGGACAAGAGCACGAGCGAAGCCGCATCGCTAAAGATTTGCATGACGGCGTGGGGCAAATGCTTTCAGTGGTAAAAATTGGCGTGAGCGCTGTGCAAGAGCAGATTCATTCGATTGCGCCGGACGAGGCGGCACAATTGCACGAGAGCATTGTGCTTCTGGATTCCGCCGTGCAAGAAGTGCGTTCTGTCTCACACCAACTCATGCCGGTTGCCCTGAAGCAATTAGGCTTGAGCGCAGCGATTCAGGATATTTGCTCTTCAGTTACGGCTTCAACGGCGATAATGGTTGATACCGAGCTTTCTGCACTGGAAGTGCGTATGGACGCTGTGCAGGAGCTGACGCTGTATCGCATTGTGCAAGAATTGCTGAATAACACTCTGAAGTATGGCAATGCTAGGCGTATCAGTATTCAAGCGCTCCGCGAGGAATCAGCGCTGCTGGTGATGTACGAAGACGATGGCAAAGGCTTTGACCTTCATGCCGAGCACGAGGGCATTGGTCTGAACAATATTATCAGCCGTGCAACAATGCTGGGCGGTACTGCCGAGCTTCATTCCACACCCGGCGAAGGTATGGCGGCGACGATAGATATTCCGCTTCTTGCAGCATAATGCCGGAATCCAAATTCTACGAAAAAACGAGTATTTTTTTCTCCATATTTTTCTCATATAACCTCGTGTTCTCTATGCCCACTACCATTCTTATTGCCGACGACCACCCGATGTTTGCCGAGGGATTGGCGTCACTGCTACTATCGCATGATGAGTACCGCGTGATTGGTTACGCATACGATGGCGTAGAAACCGTCCGCAAAGTACGCGAACTCAAGCCTGATATTGCGATAGTGGATGTGAATATGCCCGAACTGGACGGCATTGAGGCTACCTCGCAAATTTGCCGCGAACACCCCACAACTCGTGTTATCATGCTCACCATGAACGATGAAGCAAGCCTTATTTCGCAGGCAATCGAAGCCGGAGCGCACGCTTATATGCTCAAAAACTCTGCTAAATCTGACCTATTCGCCGCTCTGCAAGCCGTTAGTGCGGGCAAACAATATTTTTCTGCCGGAGTAGCGCAAATTCTCCTGCAAAAAGAAATCTCCCGCAAAAAAAACGGTTCTCTTTCTGCTGCATCCGGCGAAGAAATCCTGACCCCACGCGAGATTGCCGTTGCCAAGCTCCTTGTGCAAGACCGTACCAATGCTGAAATTGCCGATACGCTCTTCATCAGTATTCGCACGGTGGAGGGACACCGCATGAACATTCTCCGCAAGCTCAATCTCAAAAGTGTTGTTGGCTTGGCTAAATATGCTGCACAGCAAGGCTGGACGCTCTAAAAGTATCGGCTGCTTCCTCCTTTGGTCTCGGCACAGCAAATTTGTTGCTGAATATATGCGTACTTTTACGTGCTTTTTTGTGCCCAAGCGCGTATATTTTCTTACCCACTACGTGCGTAATAATCAAGTATTTACCCGTCTAGTATTGCCCTCCGAAATACCGTAATTTTGTATCAGAAATTAACGCTTGACCATTCATCAAGTATCTTTTCATTTCCTGATACATCCCTGAGCTATGACAACTGAGTCCACATCCGTGTCCGATATTGCAATTCTGCACAAGACCAAATTGCGTCTTAGCAATTCGACAATGGTTCCCCCTATTCAATTTGGGATTCATGCTGCACAGCAATACACGTTGCGGGAGACAGCAGAGCCTTCTTCCGTGATAGCAGTCGCAGCGAATAGCCAGCCCGTATTGCAAGGATTAACGCGGTATTTGAAAGCATCGCGCTTTCAAGCTGTGGCGGTTATGGCTTCTCCGGCGGAGCTAGTTGCCTCAATTTCTGAGATTCACCCCAAGGTTGTCGTGATTGAAATTTCATCGCAGTCTATGAAAGGCTTTGAAGCAATTACAGCTATTCATCGTGTCAATCCTGCAATTAAAATTCTTGTGCTGGCAGATTATACAATGCCGTCGCTTATTAAGATGATTTTTCGGTCGGGGGCGCACGGGTATTTGCTCGCCATGCCTACACAAGCAGCTATGCTACAAGCGCTGGATGCCATTGGCAATGAAAAAAATGTTCTTGATAAACAACTTGTCTATCTTCAACCGATACTAAGCAGCATACTGACCAGAGTGTGCGTTACTGTTTGATAATAAACCGATTATTTTATTTTTAGCTTCATAAACACCATGAAAACCTTACAGCATCTCGTTCGCCAGGCACAATCACATACATTAGATAGTGCTGAATTTCACCGCGCAGTCATACAAACCATCATTGAGCAAATAGGTTCCACACGAGCAAGCATCTGGTATTTCAATGAATATCAAGACAGTTTGACCTGCGAGGTCTTATTCGACAGCCGCACCGAAGAATACTCTTCCAATTTTTCTTTGTATCAGGAAGATTATCCTCAGTATTTTGGTGCAATGGTGCATGGCGACACTATCTGTGCGCCTGACGCACTTCGTCACCCGCTTACGTCCTGCTTTGCCGAGACATACTTCGACCCGCTTGAAATTAAATCCTTACTTGATGTATCAATTATCATCAAAGGAAAGGTTGTCGGCGTAATTTGCTGTGAGCATTGCGAACACCGCAAAGACTGGACAAACAGTGAGATTGAATACTTGAATACCGTCGCTTCTATGCTCTCACTGACCGTACCGCTGCTTATGGCGGAAGCGTAAGGGCACAAGCCAAAAACACCACAATTCAAAATTGTCGTGGAAGAGTTTGTGAATCGCGTTCAGAATCATTAGATTACGCATAGCGCATCAATTACCAGCCCATTCTTGCTATTCATATCCGTACAATGAAGCAGATTCTTTGCATAGAAAGCACAGACGACAGCGACAAACAAGATACCCTTCTTGCTATGATTTCTGCTATTCTGCCCTCATTTACAACGGAAAGCGTTGTGCGTGGAGCGGATGCAGTCGCCGTGCTACAAGAACAAAAGCAAGGACTTGTCGTTGCGGATATGCGTCATTGTACCGTTGAGGATTTAATTTCGCTTGATAGTCTTCTTCGATTTCGCCCGCAAATGGCGCTGATAGCGGTGCTTCCCAAAGCGGATTACGCACTTGCGAAGGCGACTCTCGAAATGGGAGCAGACGATATCATGGCGCATCCTCTGAGCGAATCAGATGTCAGGACAACGATTCTCCGCCAGTATGAGCGCATACAAGCTGTAAAGCAAGAAGTACAGCGAACGGTGCACGAGGTGGCACTACGAATTTCGTATGTTTTGCCGCACGAATTTCGTACTCCTCTCAATGGACTGATAGGTTTTATCAATCTTCTACGGCAGGATGCACTGCAAGAAGACGAAAAGCCAATGGCATATCGTTACTTGGAATCCTCCATCAATCGTTTGCACCAAACGGCTGAAAAATTCTTGCTCTACGCCGAATTAGAGCAGCTTAATCTTGATGAGCAGACGCTGGAAGTGCCGTTGTCGTCGTCGGGGCAATTTGCCACATATGGGATGACGAGCCTCACCACAGAAATAGCCCACGATACTCTTGCAGCGTTTGACCGCCTGAGCGATATTACATTTCACCTAGACGACAGCGAGTATGCCGTACAAATGCGAGCGCAGCACGTCCGCTTTGTAATTGCGGAAATCATTACCAATGCCTGTAAGTTTTCTGAACCACGCACAGCAATCGAACTCACGATGAGACACGATGACAAGTTTTGTACAATCACCATCCGTGACAATGGTCATGGATTCGAGTCCGGCGACCTTCAACGCATTGGTACATTCAACCAGTTTGGTCGCGAACGATTTGAGCAGCAAGGCGTGGGATTTGGCTTGCCAATTGTACAGCAGATTTTGTTACTTTATGGTGGCAAATTAGACATTCAAAGTAAACGCAACGAAGGCACATCCGTTACAGTCGTTGTTCCGCTTGCGCCGCTCTCCCAGACCGACGAGGGATATGCTTCGGTGCAGTATATTACGATGCACCCTCTGCAAGGACATGATTGGAACAGTAATTAGCAAGCACACAGTCAACAAGGAAACAAAAAAGCCTCGCGCAAGTCATTCTTGCACGAGGCTTTTTGATTGTTGGATGTAACTGCTTGCTTATTCGGTCATAACGACGAGATACTTCGCATTTTTCCAGAAGGCTTTTTCGTCTTTGATTTTCAAGACGCACTGGCTTTCGCCGGATGCAATAACCTCGAAAGTATCAGCATCGTGATTGGACACAAGTGAGGTTCTATCTTTTGCTGCGGGAATTTGTAGTTCTCGAAGCGACGTAATATCAATTTTCGTAAAGTCTTTGAGGTCAAAGTTTTGCTTCACAGAGATACGTCCACCAAAAAACAATACCTGCCCTTGTTTGTCAATCACACCTTTGGTCATCAAGTCGTCGCGTTTGCCGACCACATAATATGCGGTGTTCAGCTCTTTGACTTTACTATTGATGATTTGGTCTTTTTCAGCAAGTTTTGCCTTGAGAGAATCTATCGCACGGCGCGAGGTGGCAAGTTGCTGGCGCAAGGAGACGATTTCTTGCTGCTGCTCGCTCACGATACGACCAAGCGAGTCCGCTTTTTGTGTTACAAGCGCAAGTTTTTTCTCCGTTGAGGCTAATTTGTTCTTGAGATTTTGAATTTCGTCTGCTTGTTTGCGAATCATCGCAGTTTTTTCGTTCATCCGGCGGGCAATGTCTTCCATACGCTTACGGAAATCATTTGCCGATTCGCCGCGTTCCGGTCCCATGGTTTTGACAATACCTTCTTCTGCTTCAAGCGCCGAAAGAACACTCATCATTTCGTCCACTTGGCGCAACGTTTGCTGATAGAGGCTGTCGGTGAGCGATTTTTCCGCTACGAGATTTGTTTTTTCTGCATCAACCTGCCGAATAACTTCTTCTTGACCGCCGCATTTGGAACAGCCGACAACGGCTACTGCCATCAAAGCGAGAAGAGCTGCTGAATATCGCATAATATGTAGAAATTGAGGTGAAACAAGATTTACTTTTCGTTCCCGGAATGACACACAGAGCGTGTATCACCTTTGACCTCTCAAATATCGCGCCAAGTTTATTTTTGTTGCAAGTTTATCGTTCTGACGAGCCTAAGCATTCGGTCACTACTCACCTGACGAGGTAGATTCCGTCGGAGCTTCAATCATGCACAAAAGAAAATTTTTCTCAACCGCCGTGCCGGGCGCTGCGCTAAGAGTCCCAACAACACCGTCCATCGGCGATTTGATGTCATTTTCCATCTTCATGGCTTCCAAGATGAACAAGCGTTCACCTTTTTTGACGTGCTGTCCTGCTTTCACGTTCACCGTTTTGAGCAGACCGGGCATTGGTGCAACAACTTTCATATTGCCCGACTTGGTAGTAGCAGTTTCTTTGAGCAAATTATGAAAATGCTTATCGCGGTCGGATAGTGCTTCGGCGCTATACGTGTAGCCATTGACGGATAATTGTACGTCAGTGTCATCATCTCCAATCACAACGATTGGTCGGCGCTTGCCGTCGCGAACAAGATACACAACGGCTTCGTTGTTCTCATCGCGTTCAAACACCATTGAGACATTATTCGATAATTGAACGGTTGTGCCGTGGACAACAGCACCAAGCTCACGTTCAATAAAAGCGGATGTGAGAGAATAGTTCATACTCTAGTCGAGCAAAAAAAATGTGGAAAGTAGTGGTAAATGCGTCCAATCATTAAAGATTGGCTTCTCAGAAAAGCGTGATAAACCTACATATAAGTACGAGATAACGTCATCATTGGATAATATATCATCAAAGTGAAATAGCTTTTTTCATCGGAACAAAAGTAATCGTGCCATATTCCCCCATTGCATGCTGAATAGGCGCACCTGCTTCAAAACCGTAGGTGCGATAGAGCTTCTCACCCGGCAATGTTGCCATAAGTTCTAATTGTGTGAATCCATGCGCTTTTGCAGCACGTTCACACTCTTCCAAAATAAGAGTACCGATTCCTCGCCTTGCCCACGCCGGATGTACAAAAAATGCCCGCACTTTCGCCGCATCCGTCGCGGGGTCGAGTTCTTCGGACTCGCGTCCTTCAAATTGATCGCCGCCAAACAAGGTTTTGCGACGGCTCCAGCCGCCGCAAGCAACCACTATTGGTACAGCACCGTCAATACGAGCTTCTACCGCAAAATATGTACCATCCTTGACTAGCTCCGAATCAATACCGAAAATTGTCCGAAGTGCGCCTTCGATTTCCCTCTCACTATACTCCTCACGGCTCAGTTCACGGACGGAGAGCGCCACGATATGCTCCAGCACCTCTTTTTCGTCCTCTCTGGCGGGGCGAATGAAAAACGGGATGACCTGTCCGCTATCGTTTGGTTTCGTCGCCGTCGCTGTTGGATTATTTTTGTCCGTATTTTGCTTTGTATTGCTCATAGAGAAATTTCTGCTTGTTGACGAGTTGCAGTTTTTTTCCGCGAATAAATGCCGATTCTACGCTGTTGCCACGCATATCAAGTGCATCACCATCCGAAACAAAGAGCGTTGCGTCTTTGCCTACTTCAAGTGTTCCCAAGCGGTCATCGACACCAAGGATTTTTGCTACATTCGCTGAAATAGCGGTCAATGCCTCTTCTTTGCTCAGTCCATGCGCAACCGCCGTACCCGCCTCAAAGCCGATATTACGCTGCTGCCAGCCTTGCGGAATAGCACCTATGGAATAGAGTATGCCAGCTTTTTGCAAAGCCAAGGGAGTTTTGTACGGCTGCTCAATATCATCCGACCAGCGTTCTGGCAGTGTGTGTGTGCCTTCCAGCATCACCGATACATTATTTGCCTTCAGAACATCCGTCAAGACCCAGCTATCGGCAGCGCCGACAATGACCGGCGTGATACTGAATTCTTTGGCAAAATTGACAGCCGCCAGAATTGATTTAGCATGGTCGGCACGGATAAAGAGTTTTTTTGAGCCATCAAACAAACCGCGCATTGCCTCGAAGCGAAGATTTTTTTCTTTCGGCGTGCTCTTTGCATAACTCTGTGCTTCACGGAAAAACTGATACAATGCGGCAATTTGTTTAGCGATTGTTTCGTCTTGCGTTTTGCGGTCTGTCTCCAACGCTCCGGGCTGCCGTGTGATAGTCGGGAAATTAACATGAATGCCCACATCGGTCTTGAGTGCTGCATCTTCCCAGCTCCAGGCATCCATTTCCATCACCGATGAGCGTCCTGATACTAAGCCACCTCTGGGAGCGACCATCGCTGCGAGCACACCATTGAAGCGGACGGTCGGAATAATCTGCGATTCGGCGTTGTAGGCGATGAGCGCCCGCACATGCGGATTCAGCGAACCGACTTCTTCCGCATCGTTTGTGGAGCGCACTGCTTCTACTTCCACCAACCCCAGCGTTGTATTCGCAGCAATAAAGCCCGGATAAACGTGCTTCCCTTTCACATCCACCACATCAGCACCGGTGCGGTCAAACGCTGCGTCTGCTTTGCCGACAAGCGTGATTTTCCCATTTACAAAGCCCACTACACCGTTTTCAATGACAGTGCCATTGCCAACGTGGACAGTTGCGCCCACAAGGAAAAGAGGCTTTGTCTGCATTGTGGCGGGTGTGGGTATTGATTGTGCAAAAAGATGCGGCATTGCCGATGCAATAATCAGTATCAAAATTGCAAGAGAAACTGCGATAAAGCGAGGAAGTAGGCGGTTTTGCATAACGACTGTGGTTGAAATGACGAAATTTAGTTGATATTTTCTTGTTCTGAATATACTTTGAAACAATCTTGCATGGCAATGACAAATTCGTCCACTTCTTTGCGAGTGGCGATAAGCGGCGGTAATAAACGAATAACGGTATCGGCGGTAGCATTAGCCACCACGCGGCGCTTGAGCAGTGCCTCAATAAATGGAGCGGCGGGTACGCTGAGTTTCAAGCCCGCCATGAAGCCGCACCCACGTACCTCTTCGACGATATTCGGGAAATTTTGCTGAATCACGTTCAGGTTTTCACGCAAGTAACAGCCTACTTCGTGGACGTTTCGCATCACGCCGCCGTAGAGTTCTTTCATCACTACGACACCGGCAGCACACGCTACGGGGTTCCCGCCGAAGGTTGTGCCGTGCATCCCTTTGTCCCAGACGGTTTCCAAATGCTGCGCCATCAAAATAGCACCTAAGGGCAGCCCGCCACCGATGCCTTTTGCCATCGTGACAATATCAGGCTTGACTAAATAGTGGTCGAAGCCAAAGAATTTGCCTGTTCGCCCTGCGCCTGCCTGCACTTCATCGGCAATAATGAGAAAACCGTACTGCTCCTGCAATTCCAATAACGTGGTAACAAACTCCGGCGTGGCAAAGACAATACCGCCCTCACCTTGCAGAAATTCCAGCACCACGGCGCACGTTTTCTCGTTGACGGCACCACGCAGTGTTTCGCTGTTGTTGAAAGGAAGTACGTGCGCATTTGGGAGAAACGGCTCCATACCGTCTTTGTACAGCGGTTTTGCCATGATAGAAAGCGCTCCGTAGGTGCGCCCATGGAAGCCGCCTGTAAAAGCAAGTACTTCTGTTTTCCCTCGAGTGTTTCCCCACTTACGAGCTAGTTTTAATGCGCCCTCCATGGCTTCTGCACCGGAGTTCGAGAAAAACACTCGTGCATAGCCCGTGTGCTGCACCAGTAATTCTGCCAACTCTATTTGCGGTTCTTGGTAGAATACGTTGGAGAGGTGCATAAATGCTTGTGCCTGTCGGGTAACGGCATCCAGCAAACGCGGATGACCGTAGCCAAGCGCATTGACGGCTATACCGCTCAGAAAATCAAGGTACGAATCCCCATCTACGCTCGTGATGCGGCAGCCGGATGCGTATTGAACCGCAATCGGCAATCGCCGATAGACCTGATACATGGACTGCTGTTCACGTTCAATGACTGCTTGACTGGTCGTTGGGATATTCATCGACAGGAGTGAAAAGTATCACAAAATGATAAATGGATATGAAACGGTAAAAATACAAAACACTCCCCACAAAGACTAGAAATTCATTGCCAAACCACCAAAAAATTGTTCGACTGTTTTGCCGTTTTGGTGAACCATTTTTCTTTTACACTCCGGTTTTTGTCTGCTCAGAGGAGTAGTTTGTAATTTCTTACTGATAGTTCTTGAGTTTCCCAAACGAACCAATAAGCTAGAGATTCCGTGAAGTTTTCAAAAACAAGTTTCTAAAAAAAGCCTGTCTTGACCGCACATATTGTGGGAAGACAGGCTTTTTTATTGAAGTGCATTACTTTTTTAGAGACGCACGGTATTTTCATTCATACCCTGAATCGTCTCCACGATTGTTTTCAAGAACTGTCCTCCAAGCATACCATCTACTACGCGGTGGTCGGCAGTAACAGAAATATAGCTCATACTCCGCACCGTTACGACATCCTCGCCATCCAACTCTCGCACAACAGGGCGTTTTTCAATCGCACCCAAGCCAACAATTGCGCATTGCGGTTGATTGATAATCGGTGTGCCGGTAAGGATATTGAATGTACCGAAGTTCGTGAGCGTGATTGTACCACCGGAAATGTCGTCCGGTGCGAGTTTCTTCGCACGGGCGCGTGTTGCCAGGTCGTTCACACTGCGAGCAATGCCGGTAAAACTCTGCATATCGGCATTCTTAATCACCGGCACAATGAGATTACCGTCCGGCATTGCGGTTGCCATACCGAAGTTGACGCTCTTGTGACGTATAATTTTTGTTCCCTCAACACTCACATTGACCATTGGGCATTTTTTTACTGCTTCGACAATAGCGTAAATGAAAAGTGGTGTGAAGGTAAGTTTCTGTCCTTCACGCTTCTCAAATTCAGCACGGTAACGCTCGCGGAGGCGCACGAGATTTGTAACGTCTGCTTCTGCAATCAAGGTAATGTGGGGCGAGGTGTGAACAGACTGCACCATATGGACGGCAATACGCTCACGTACTCTATCCATCGGAATAATTTCAATGTTCTGCCCATATTTTTTGTATATCTGCTCGTCTCCGGGTGTAACGGCAACAGGTGCGGACGGTGCAGCAACAGGCGCGGAGGGAGCAGAGGGAGCTGCTGGTGCGGACGGTGCATAGACCGGAGCGGCGGCAGGAGCGGGAGCTTTACCGCGATTCTGCAAGAAGCCCAGGACGTCGGTTTTCGTAACGCGTCCCTCTAATCCTGTTCCGGCAATAGCATCCAATTCGTTTTGCGCAATGCCCTCGGTCTTGGCAATAGAGCGCACAAGCGGCGAGTAGAAGCGTCCGCCGGATGAGCGGGATACGTCGCCTGCCGGAACAAGTGCCGGAGCGGGCATGGGAGCTGGTGCCGGAGCGGAAACTGGTGCAGGCGCTTGGGCAATATTTGCCGGAGCGGGCATGGAAGCTGGCACAGACGCAGGAGCAGGCGTTGGAGCGGGTGCAGAAGCCGCAGACACACTTGCTCCCGTAGAAATTTGTGCGATAATTTTACCGACCTCGACCGTATCGCCGACTTGGAAAAGAATCTTTGCCAAAATTCCGGCTGCGGGCGATGGAACTTCCGTATCAACTTTGTCGGTTGAGATTTCCAAAATTGTCTCGTCGCGCTCTACTTTGTCGCCTTCTTTTTTGAGCCAATTCAGAATTTTACCTTCTTGAATGGATTCGCCCATTTTTGGCATGACCACGTCCAGCAATGCGCCGCCGGAAGCGGGTGCGGCAGCTATGGGAGCCGGAGCGGGTGCTGGAGCAGCTGCAACGGGTGCTGGTGCTGGTGCTGGCGCAGCAGTGGCGGCAGGAGCTGGGGCTGGCGCCGGTGGAGCTACGGGCGCTGGTGCGCTTGCACTGACGGGCGCATTGACATCAGTTTCGATGTAGGCAATGACCGTGCCGACTTCGACGGTATCGCCGACGTTGTAGGCGAGTTGCGCCACCACACCTGCCACGGGCGACGGCACTTCGGTATCAACTTTATCGGTAGAAATTTCGAGAAGAATTTCATCACGTTCAATTTTGTCACCGACTTTTTTCAGCCAGTTCAAAATTTTGCCTTCTTGAATGGACTCGCCCATTTTTGGCATGACCACATCAACTTTTGCCATAGCTCTTGACTCCGGAGATTAAAAATTACGAATTGGGAATTACAAATTATGACCAAGAACACGCAGAAATTACGAATGAGAAATTACAAACGAGGATACTTTATCTACTCGTCATTCGTAATTCGTCAGTAATTTCAGACAGCGTGTTCGGGGACTTCGACACTGATAACGATTAAATCTTCCTCCACATCCAGCCACCACTCGTCGTCGAACCTGTCTTGGAGCTTGTGTGCTTCTTTGGGAGAGAGATTGGTTTTGATGAGCACCGAAAGATATTCTAAGTCATTGGCTTCGTTCTCTTCGTCTGGCTCAGTTTCGTGACGAAGTTCTGCGCTTTGCAGAGACTTCCCGAAAATCTTGACGATGTGCTCGTAGGCATCGGTCAAAATCGGAAAAAGATGCGGATAATCTTCAATAAAAAGTCCCACGACCGGTGTATTAAAGACCGTGTACATTTCTTCAAGTGTAGCGATTTCGTTTTGCATAGCGCTCCCCGTCAGGATTGAATGGGTGAATGATGATTGTGCATAATGCTGTGAGTTGAATAATGCGCACCAAAACCGGACACAACGACATGGTTCGGGGGCGCTTGTGCAAATGCAGTAGAGAAGCAGTCGGGAACAAATCTAAGAATTTTTTTTTGTTGTACATACTTTTTGTTGTGAGCTTAACCATGAAAAACTTCTTTTATCGGTTTGTAATCGTCAGAAAAAGTTATTCATCGGCAGTTGAGAGATTCAGTGAGAGAATATTTGCGTAAAAACAAATTTGTTTTTATGTTACGTGTAGAAACAGTTTTCTCATAGTGTGGAATTTATTTTCCAAAAAAGGATGGTTGCTATGCCTGCTCGTTTACGCACTTTTCTTGTCATGTGTTCTTTTTGCCTTCCGTTGTGTTCCTGTGCTTCAGGGTATTTCTATCGTGCTCCCAACCCAACAGCTTCGGGTGTTGCTATTATGAATGTCAACTCATTTGATGATGCTCAAACGCTGGGCAATGACAGAGCGGAAATTAGCGCCATTTTATCCACGCCGATAGAGGTCGTTGGGCGTGTATCGCGGCTTAATGATGACGCGAATCCACCTTTGCAAACCATTTCGACACGTGGCAATGGTTTTGTTGTGCCCAGTCTTACGATGAAGTATGGAGTCAGCTCGTCGGTGGATGTAGGAATGAACATGACGACAATCTTTTTTATTAGCGGTCTGAGTACAAAGTTTTATGCAAAATGGAATGTGATTGATACCACATCAGCCTTTGCACTTGCGTTGATACCTTCTGTCGGATATTCGTCGAACGCCGTAAGCGTGCAAGATGCCACGGGTGAAGCAAACGGGGGCTTGGCATTTGGCGAAATCGCTGTCCCGATGAGTTATACTGCGCCCTCAGGGAATTTCTCTCTCCACTTTACACCGCGTTTGTTGTATTTGAATTATGCCTTGGGATATGCCATTGAAAGCACGGTATATTCGATGTCCGGCTCTTCACTCCTTATGCCGCGCACGATAACGTATCAAGGTACACTTCAGAATGCCTCCTTCGTACCGGGCGCATCGTTGGGAATGAAGTTCTTTCACGTTGTATCGGCAGAACTGTCGGTGATGCAGACGAATGGAATCATAACACCACTTTTTGGGTTAGCGTTTCACGCGCCATTTTCTACCATGTTTAGCTCTCCCTATTCTTCACGATAAAGTTCCATAGACCACGCACTGCCAAACATAAACATCCCCTCCGAAAGATGCCGAGCAACGTGCGGAGGGGATGCGAGCGTAAGAGATATAGCCTTGTCTAGTCTTCGATTGCTAAGAAACAGGGATGTCACCGAGCAAGAACCATCATTACTCGCCTAGCTGAGTTCTTGCCGTCCACAACAATCTGTGCCGCATAGACACCGCTTGCAAGCGCTTGCCCATTCTCGTCGCGTCCGTCCCAGAGTATGCGCTGTTCGCCGGATGGCAGGCTTGGAAGAAGAAGCGTCCGCACCACCACGCCCTTCGCTGAACTTACCACCACTCGTACCGAGCCGCTTTCCGCCTGATTCCACACGAGAGTTGTTTCTTCGCTGAAAGGGTTGGGATAGCTTTGCGCCTGCGCGATGCCATCGAGCGATGCCGTACCGACAGGAGAGTCGTTCGCAATCGGGCTATTTTGCGGAAGATTTGCCGTCAGAAAAACGCTCGAAACAATCGGTGCGCCGTTTTCGCTGGCGCTATGCACAATTTCTGCGCGATACTCGCGCCCGATAATTGCTGTGGTGGTACGAACAAAAATGTTGGTGTGAACTTGTGCTGAAATGGGCGTCAACATTAGATTCTGCAACCACGGTCCGTGAGCACTGAGACTTGCTTCTACGCCCTGCGGAATGCTAACGTGAATCGGTCGTGTGATTCCATCTGCTTGCAGTTGGTAAGAGCGAACTGTGCTTGCTGACTGCGCCTTGGAAATTGTGCCAAAATCAAGTCTGCTTGCCGAAACACTCAGTGTAGGCGTAAGCGATGAACCCAGCAAACGCAGCGTCGCTGTTGTACCATTCATCCGATGCGTAAGCGCTCCGGCAAAAATACCTTCCCAGCGTGGCTGAAAACGAACAAAAATGTATTGCTGTAAACGCCCGCTTTGCGGCGTGATAGTAAGCGATTCACCCCATGAACCGTTGTCTGCCAAAGCAAGGGTGAAGCCACTGGAAGCAGAAATTGTGATAGGGGTGGTTACATTCGTAGCTTCTAACCAATAAGTTGCAGTCGAACTCAAGCGCTGCGGGACATACCCAAAATTTATTATTCCTTGCAAAATCTGCGGTGCGCGGAACGTTACGACGGGCTGCACAACATCAGCACGAACAAGAATTGAGGAGCTTGTCGCCCCAACGCTATGCGTGATGCGGCTTGTGAACGTGCCTTGCGCACTGGCTTCATAGCGAACAAAAATCGGTGCGGAGATTGTGTTCTCAAGTGGGACGAGCGTGAGGCTGTTTTGCCAAGGACCGTTCATGCCCATCGAAATCATTACACCCGTTGCTGCGGTAACGCTGAGGGGCGCATCAATGTTCGTTACGCGCAGGAAGTACGACGCAACGGTGCTTTGTCCGAACGGAATCGTTCCCAAGCGAAGTTCCGGCTCGTGGGTGATAAAAGCACGTTGTGTAAAGCCGATAATCGGCAGCACAGCAACAGAATTACCCGACCAATGCGTAATGCGTCCCTCAACCGTACCGTCTTGACGGGGCGAGAAACGAACCCAAACCACAGCACGAAATGCCGATGTATCTTGGCGGGGCGGAGCAGGTATTTCTAAGCGCGATTGCCACGTGCCTGTGGAAGACAATGCTATCTGAATGTCGCCTGAAACAGACAGACCAATAGCGGAAGTAATACTCCAACCTTGAATTTCATATGCAATGGGCGTAGAAGCATCGCCGACCCGTGTACGTGGCAAGGTTAGTGCTGAAGGGCTTACCGACAAGAGCGTGCTTGTATCAACCTCGCCCGTCAAGAGAACTTCAATCGGTTCTGCTTGTCCGTCGTAGGTAAGTCGAATAATCGCTGAGCGGCTTCGTGAGACGCTGGGACGGTAGCGGATAGAAAGAGTTTGTGTTTCACCGCCACCTAAGGTTGTACCGACGACATGGGAATTGCTGATGATAGTAAAATCACTCGCATCCGCGCCGATGATAGCCGCCGAACGAAATACGAAGCCAGTAGATGCGGTATTTTGCAGGGAAAGATTCATAGCGAAAAAATTATTAATGCGTAGTGCCGGGAAGGACAATGCTGAGGTCGTGGGCTGAACGCCGCTTGGGAAGGTAAATATCTGTGATGAAGCAGGTGTATTTGTCGGTGTTACAACCTCAACAGCGCCTGTCGCGCCTACGCCCACAATCGCTGTGATTTGTGTCGGGCTGTTAATCGTAAAGGACTGCGCCTCTACGCCGCCAAAGCGCACCACGCTTGCATTCTGGAAGTTCGTACCCAGAATAACAACACTTGTTCCCCTGCCGCCACGTGTGGGCGAGATAGAGGTAATAACAGCAAGTTGTTGCCCGCCATTACCGCCATTACCGCCGTTGCTACCATTGCCACCATTACCGTTATTCGTTCCTGTTACAGTAAACGACTGTGAGGATGTTGCCGTATTGGTTGGTGTTACAACTTGGATTGCGCCTGTTGCGCCGCTTTGCCCTACAATTGCGGTAATTCGTGTGTCGTCCAGAACCGTGAAGTAAGCGGCATTGACACCACCGATACGCACGGCACTTGCCAAGTTAAAGCCACTTCCCGTGATAAGTATGGCAGTGCCGACAGCACCACTTACAGGAGAAAAAGAACTAATTGCCGAAAGCTGTTGTCCGCCGTTCCCTCCACCGTTTGTAGCGCCGCTAAAACTAAATGCTTGCGAGGAAAATGCTGTATTGGCAAGTGTGGCGACTTGCACGGTTCCGGTTGCACCTGCACCAACAATTGCGGTAATGCGTGTAGCGCTATTGACCGTAAACGATTGCGCCGCAACTCCGCCAAAGCGCACAGCGCTGACGTTGGTGAAATTAGTTCCTGTAATCACTACCGACGTACCCCGTACACCGCTTGTCGGCGAGAATGAGCTGATGGAGGCGGGCGGCAACGGCGCAAGAAAGGTGAAGTTCTGCGCGGAAGTGGCTGTGCCTTGCGCTGTCACGACTTGCACCGTTCCACTGGCGCCTGCGCCGACAACTGCCGTGATTTGCGTGGAGCTATTGACGGTATAAAAGGCGGCATTTCTGTTGCCAAAGCGCACTGCTGTAACGTTGGCAAAGCCCGCACCGGTGATAATAACCGGTACGCCCTGCCCGGCGCTTGTCGGCGAAAAAGAGGCAATAGACGCAGGCGGTAGTGTAAAGGTAAATTGTTGGGCAGAAAGTGCGGTATTATTTGCCGTAACCACTTGTATCACGCCGCTCGCACCGGCAGCAACCCTAGCCGTAATGCTGGTCGGGCTGTTGACGGTGAAGGATTGTGCCGCTACGCCGCCAAAGCGCACGGCACTTACATTAGTTAAATTTGTACCGGAAATAGTAACCACTGTTCCCTGACCACCGCTTGCAGGACTGAAGGATGTGATGGTAGCGGTGGGCGTAACAACACCGGGCGCAGTAAGGCACGATGCCGCCTCAGCGCGAGTACGCATAAGTGCTGCGCATTGCGGATGGAACATGACATCTATATTGGAGATACCGCCAGAAAGGGTGTGGCAATAGCTCATAATCGTACCGCGACTTCTAACGACGGCAGGAATACACGTTTCCCCGGGCTGAATAGCGCATCTGTCCAGCGGACCACCAGCCCATGAGCAGCTGTGCGTATGCGGTGAACCAAAATTATGACCGAGTTCATGTGCCACAACAATCGTTGTCCAACCCGGATCAATCGGAAACGCAGCCCGTAGATTCGCCGAAACGCCATAGCCAACGTTTCTGCTACAGAGCGCATTCAAGTACGCAACACCCCCGCCGAGCGTCCGTGAGGAGAGGAGGTGTGCCAAATCACGGTTGATACTGCCTTGCGTGGTACTCCAGATATTTTGCATTGAAGTCAGCACCGAACCCGTTGTGTTCAAACCGGCATATGGGTCTGGTGTTGTCCAGACTTGAACATGAGAAACGAGAAGCTGAGTGTTAATGTCGCGCTCGTAGATTTGCGACACAGCCGCGATAACGGCGGCAGCATACTGCGTGGCTTGCGATTGGCTTGAGCCGAGCGCCTGATACGTTGCATAGTCAATCACAATGGCGATTTCTGCCTCGAGGCGTTGTGCGGATTGCAGCTGTGCGCCATTTTTTGAGGATTGCTGCGTCGTGTGGTCATGGTCTTGTTCAACATCGGGCGCGTCGCAGGAAAAGGTTCGTGCTTGCTTGAGGTCGTCCGACGAATACAGTGCGTAAACGCCGTCATTCTCATCGGACGTATTTGGGGATGAAGTCTCTTCGCTACTCGGCACGGATTCAATTGTCAGAGTTTGACCGCCGGAATTTAGTGTCAGCAGGACTTTACCACCGCTTACGCTCATGTTGACTTGTGAGGATTTCTCGCCATCAATCGTGCCTCGGTAGAGCATAAAATCGTCGTCGAGCGCGATGGGGACTTCGCCGCTTGAGGTTTTTGCGGTAAATGTCGCATTGCGCGAGAAGGGATTATAGGGCTGCAAGGAGATATTGACTGCCCGCCCCTGTATCGGCAGAGCAAGGGTGAGGTTCTGCTGCTTACGGGAAAGCATTTGCCGGAAAGCGTCTTGGCGGAGGGAAAGCAGCGAATATTTGGAAAATGCTTGTTCGGCGCGGCGCGACGCGCTTTGGAGGCGGGCGGATGCAGTTTGCGCATCGACTGAAATTGGCTCAAAAAGATTGAGCGTTTGGGCATCAAGCGAAAAGGCAATAGCGAGACTCAGAAAAAAGATGCAAAGCATCATGCGCACATAATGGCTTCTGAGCGGCAAGGAGTTAGAGTAGGGGTACATGGCAAGACTCACGCGAAAAATGGTAAAAGAAGAAGTTGTAACGAATTGTCATTTGACTTGTTGTTGTTTGATTCAGAACAAAAATCGTTGTTTTGCCCCTCCAAAACATGATGCTCTTGGTCAGGACTTTCTATGCCCTGCCGTCATCTTTGCCTATACCCAAAAGTCATAGTTGAACGATAGCAGACTTTTTTTTTTAGGCATTATTTCGTAGCTTTGACCTTTGCTAACGACATCGACACTCTATTTCCCCACATTTCAGAAAAGCGCTATGGATAGAGACATCATCCCCCTGACTGCCACTTCGACCCTTGAGCGGGTGCGCCACACACGGCAAAACAAAATGATTCAGAAAGTGCTGGACAATAATACCAGCATTATGATTGATGACCCGCTTGAACACGAAATGATTCTGAACATGGGTCCCCAGCATCCCGCCACGCACGGCGTACTGAGAGTGCTGCTGAAAGTGGATGGCGAAACGGTTATTAAGTGCATACCGGAACTTGGGTATCTGCATCGCGGGTTCGAGAAACTCGCCGAGAACATGAATTATCACGAGTTCATACCCCACACCGACCGCCTGGATTATATTTCACCCATGTCCAACAACGTCGCTGTTACCATGGCATTTGAAAAGCTCGCTGGTGTGGAAGTGCCGGAGCGCGGGCAATGGGTGCGCATGATGGTCTGCGAAATGGCACGTATCTCCAACCACCTTCTGGCAATGGGGTGCACCGCAATGGATGTGGGTGCGCTCACCGTATTTATCTGGACATTTGCCGAGCGCGAAAAACTCTATGACCTTTTCGAGGAAATCTGCGGCGCACGCTTTACGACAAGCTACTCGCGCATCGGTGGCGTTGCGAACGACCCCGACGCAGCACTTCTCAAGAAAATACGCGCTTGGCTGAATGAATTTCCGAAATTGCTGAAAGACAGCGAAGGTCTGGTAATGAAGAACCGCATTTTCATTGACCGCATGGCAGGTGTGGGCTATGTTCCCCGCGAGAAAGCGATTGCACTCGGCTTGACCGGACCTTGCCTCAGAGCTTCCGGCGTGGCGTATGATTTGCGTCGTGTAAAGCCATATATGCAATACGACAACGTAGATTTCGACGTTATCACCGATACCGACGGCGACGCATGGGCACGCTTCAAAGTGCGCGGCGCTGAGATGTGGGAAAGCGTGAAAATTCTTCATCAAGTGCTGGACAAGCTCGAAACGCTCAAAGGTCCCGTCATGGCGAACGACCCCAAGCACGTTCTTCCCCGCAAAGCTGAGATTTATACCCGCATGGAAGAGCTTATCAATGATTTTATGCTGGTCAATTACGGCACTATGCCGCCCAAAGGCGAGGTATATGCTTCAATTGAAGGCTCCAAGGGCGAGTTGGGCTTTTACGTGGTCAGCGATGGCTCCGGACACCCTTGGAAGTGTAAAATCAAATCGCCCTCGACGACAAACCTGCAAGCACTCCAATTCATGGCGGAAGGGTCGATGATTTCTGATGTAGTCGCTATCATAGGCTCGATAGACCCCGTTATGGGCGAAGCTGACAAGTAAATTATCTGTGCAAAAAATGTGGAAAAGGTCTTGTTGTCGAGTGCTATAAAGCAACGCACAATGAGACCTTCCTTCGTTATCGACATTTTCTTTGCTGAAATTAACCATTTCACCACCATAGCCACCTCAATTTTATCGTCATGGCAAATCTCATCAACGGTTTACACCACGTAACAGCCATAGCAAGCGCTCCACAGGCAAATGTCGATTTCTACGCCGGCATACTCGGACTGCGCCTTCTCAAAAAAACGGTCAATTTTGATGCCCCCGATGTTTATCATTTGTACTATGGCGATGAAACGGGTTCGCCCGGAAGTATTATGACGTTTTTCCCTTTCGGGCACATCCAGCGTGGCAGACGTGGTGCGGGGCAGATGTCGTACACCGCATTTTCCGTGCCGGAAGGCGCTCTCAATTTCTGGATGGAACGTCTCAAAAAATTCAACATTACCTTTGAGCCACCCGCTCGGCGCTTCAACGAGGAGTTTATTCGCTTCGATGATAACGACGGCTTGGGCATTGAACTGGTCGCCACGGCGAATGACACCCGTGCGGCATGGGCGAGCGCTTCTATTCCGTCGGATGTGGCTATTCGTGGATTTTACACGGCGACGCTTCAGGAGCGCACGGGCGACCGCACGATAGACCTTCTCACTAATCAGATGCAGCACCGTTTACTTGCTCAAGAAGGCGACCGATACAGATTTGAAGCAGGCGCAGGCGGGGCGGGAAATTATGTGGATATTATCGGGGCGGTGCAAGGCGGTAACGGATTGCAAGGCGCGGGAACGATTCATCATTTGGCATTGAGCACCGACACAAGCGAAACCCAGCTTGCCATCCGTGACATCCTGCTGGAAAAGGGCTTGGATGTTACACCCGTGATTGACCGCCAGTATTTTCATTCCATTTACTACCGCGAACCGGGCGGCATTTTGTTTGAAATTGCTACAAATCCTCCCGGGTTTGCTGTTGACGAAGATAAAAATTTGCTCGGTACGTCATTAAAACTTCCGCCGCAGTATGAAGCGAAGCGGGCGCTTATTGAGCAGCATCTTGAGCCGATTGCGGTGCGGGCGATGTAGTTGACGAATAGATATCACACTTTACTTTTCCCAAATAGCACCACGGGAATCGTCTTGAGCAAGATTTTTATATCCAGCCAAATCGTGAAATTTTCAGCATAAAACACATCCAGAATCATCGCATCGTGCAGGCTCAAGCCGTCAATTTGTCTGCCGGTTACCTGCCATAGCCCCGTCAGTCCCGGCAGAACCAGAAAGCGGCGTTTATGCCAGTCCTCGAAATATTGCATCTCGTAATCCAAGCAAGGACGTGGTCCGACAAGGCTCATTTCGCCACGCAGGACGTTCAGGATTTGCGGAAACTCGTCAATGCTATACTTGCGCAAAAAGCGTCCGACGGGAGTAATGCGTGGGTCGTTCTCCGGCTTACCCATATGGACACCTTCTTTGAGGCGCTGCTCTGCGGTTTCGCGGTGTTCGGTCTCGTCGTTGAGGTACATCGTGCGGAACTTGAACATTTTGAACGGCTGCCCGCCTTTGCCAATCCGATACGACGTGTACAGTATCGGTCCCCGCGAGGTGAGCCAAATTGCTAAAGCAATGAGCACCCAGGGAATAAGCGCAATAAGAAATACCGTTGTGCCCACGAGAACATCCACAACCCGCTTGGCAACAAGCCCCGGATGAATTGTCATTTGCGAAGGCAATTCCAGTGCGCCGGAGACAATGCGCCCTTCCATTTCGTTCTGCACAATACGAAAATGCCGAGAGAACACTTTGATTGGCAATTTCGTTTTTTTACATTCTTCAATAATTTCCAAAAGCCGCTCACGAGTAACGGCGTTAATGGTGATGAAAATTTCGTCCGCGCCAATATCCACTGCGGAGGCTTGCACATCGCTGATTTTGCCTAATATCGGAAAACCGAGCAGCGACTTTCCGATTTTTTCTGTATTGTCGTCAAGGAAATATGCCTTGTCTATGCCAAGTTCAGGGTCGTTCAGCACACGTAATGCAAACGTTTCTCCGGCATGACCGGCTCCCAAAATGAGGACTTTTTTTGCCACAATTTCATCGCGCAAAAATTTCCGCTTCTGCACAAATACCGATACCACCGCCCGCTCTATGCTCACCAAGACAATACCCAATAGTTCAAATCCCAGCCAAAACCCCCGCGCTGAGGTAGCCAGTACGCGGTCTTGAAAGAAAAATAGCAGCACCAAAAGCACCATACCAAGCGTGAAATACGACTTGATAATTTGCGGTATTTGGTCGGTCGGATTAGCAACGACGCGGTATTTGTAGAGATTGTTCAATCGAAAGAAAAGCGGAATCGAAAGCGCGGCGAGCGTGTAAAAAATAAACGCTTCGGTCTTGTAGAGCGCACCGGCTTTGCGCGAGAATGCAATCACCGTTTCGGAGGTGCGGAAGACGAAGATGATTTGTACAGCCAGAAGTGCCGTCAGCACATCCAGCGCCAGCAGTACTGCTTTAGAGAAGCTAAATTGTTTACCTGTTTCGGTCATAGAGAGCGGTAAAAAGTTAGATCGTTTTTTTGAGGGATTGTAACGCTGGAGCAACGCATTTTCAAAGCTGTGTTTGGTCGTACAGTGCTTGGATAGCGTCGGATTCGATGACGCGCCGCCCCGGAGCAGCGCGTTTTGCCTCAAGTACCATCGCGCTCGCGACAACATTTGCATCAATTACCCGATATTTTGCAAGCGGACCAATCATGGCAAAACTCCAAAATTTTGCAACACCAATGCCGAGCGTTTCGCCCAATCGCATTTCGGGGCGGTCTCCTGCCAGAAAAGACGGGCGAAACGCCACAAACGTTTTGTAGCCGAGCGCTTCAATAGCGTGCTCAACTTCACCTTTTGTGCGGCTGTAAAAAATCGCGGAACGAGCATCTGCGCCAATGGCGGTAACAATCAAATACTGCTCTGCGCCGCGCAAAAGCGCCATTTCTGCCACGGCAAGCGGATAGTCATAATCCACCTTGCGAAATGCCGACTGCGAGCCGGCTTTGGCAATCGTCGTGCCGAGTGTGCAAAATATATCTTGCGCAGTAATTTTAGCAGCCACAGCCGAAAGATTCGCAAAATCAACAACTTCTTGGGTGAGCTTGGGATGCTGCACTGCAAGCGGCTTGCGGACAAGTGCCGTTACGTGTGTGTATGCTTCATCTCGAAGAAGTACGTTGAGCAGTTCTCCTCCCACAAGACCGCTTGCG
>Ga0075163_10002054_pt1 | contig 27123 bp, 26 predicted proteins | sample JI1023141ADNA_FD_71478 | JGI IMG/M metagenome (GOLD analysis project Ga0075163, IMG submission 71478) | Wastewater effluent complex algal communities from Wisconsin, to seasonally profile nutrient transformation and Carbon sequestration -... | ecosystem: Engineered > WWTP > Effluent > Algae...
ATAATTCCTAGTTATCGTTGGCGCCCTCCATTTGCCCGCGACAAGGCCTCTCTCAGGCTCTGGTCGGATACGTGCGTGTAGATTTCTGTCGTGGAGATGCTGTGATGGCCGAGGAGTTTTTGCACGTAACGAATGTCCAGCCCGTTCTCCAACCATTGAGTTGCACACGTATGCCGCAGCATGTGCGGAGTGATATGCCGTGCAATCCCCGCTGACTCGCCCAATTCGCGCAACGCCTGTCTGACCAATGGTGGAGTCAGCTGTTTTCCATCTTCGTTCACTAGCAATTTCGAGCTTTGTGAGTCAACGTGCTTACGTTTGGCAAGAAAGCTTGAGACGGTTTCGAAGGTGGCGGGGGATAGAAGGTAAACAAAGCGTTGTCGGTTTCCTTTGCCGTGGATTTTTATGCACCTGTCGGCCAGGGACACATCCTCGAGCTGTATGCTGGATAGTTCTCCGACTCTGATACCGGTCTCTAACAGCAGGCTGATGGCCGCTTTCTTGCAATGAGCGTCGAAGCCATTCTCGCCACTTGGTGCGGTTGCCGTCTTTCTTAATTTGCGGGCATCCGCACTGTCGATGGCTCTTGGCAGGCGCTTCGGCAAACGAATTCGTTCATTGAGTGTGTCAAACGGATTCGTCTTGAGCATGGACTCCTGGCGAGCCCATTTGAACAGCAGTTTCAGGCAGGCTACCCTCCGCTTGATCGTGCTTTCCTTGAGCTTCTGCTCATTCCGCATGGTTCCAATATACCGACGCAAGCGCTCCTTCTTGATGCTCGTCAGTTCTGACTGTTGGCCCATGAACTTCTGTGCGTGCTTCAGATCCCCGGTGTAGGCTCGCAAAGTGTGTTCCGACAAGCTGATTGCCGAACTGCAGTGGTTGAGGAATTGTTCGCAGACGCGCTGTAGATCCATCATCGTTTCCCTTGTCGTTGGTCAAAACGACGAAAGATACGATTCCTGGCGCTTCGCCGAGCCCTGCTTGTGCGCCATTCAGCGGAGACGGGACATCTTTCTGCTGAATGGCGGATAACAAACCGAAGGCCATTGACCTTCGGCTGAAGAAAAAAACACCACCCGTGGGCTGAGGCAGTTCCGGCTGTCGTCAAAGCCGCATGCTGCACCAGCGATCGCACCCGACCCGTGTCGTGGCTGGGGTCGATATCCTTCGGCACACATCCGCGCACAAAGGGAGCCCGTTGTTCCGCCGGCGGGCACCGGCAGCGAATACCGTTGACCCAAGAGGTCTCCTGACGGCACGGGGCAACCCATTGCCTGATGCCGTCAGGAGACCCCTCGTTATCGACGGGAACAAGCGATCAGAACGCCACCTACCGGGCGTGGCTGGCGAAGCAATGGCCTTCTCTCCTGGCAGTCCAAGCTGGACCCCGAGGCGCACACCGTTGCAGAAGGTAGCGTGTGCTGGGCAAGCCCGCAGGGGCGGGCGATGGCCCCGCCGCCGGAGCCGGCTGGCGTGGCGAAGAGATTCGTCAGAACGCCTTGGGTGAAGCGCGTCGTTTGCGTGGCGCACCTCGTTGGCTGGCTGCACTCTCGATCGGCAGCGAGCCTTTGCAGTCCGGGTAGCGGACGCAGGACCAGAAGGCGCCACTCTTTCCGGTACGTTCCCGCATCGAACCTCCGCATTGCGGGCAAGGTGGGGAAGGCGGCAGCTTGATGAATAGTGTCGTGCCACGGTATTGCTGTATGAGCTGTGCGACCCAGGCTGATTGCTTGTCGATGAAGGTTTCCAGCGTCATCTGGCCGGCCTCGATCATGTCGAGCGCCTGTTCCCAGACTGCCGTCGTACCCGGATCGGCAATCGCCGCCGGCACGGTGTCGATCAGCGTGAAGGCAGCTTCCGTGGTCCGGATGGTGCGGCCCTTCTTGACCAGATAGCCGCGGGCCAGCAGGCCACCGATGATGCCGGCTCGCGTCGCTTCGGTCCCGATACCCGTCGTCTCCTTGAGCTTCTGCTTCAGCTGCGGATTGGTGACGAGTTTGGCGACGCCTTTCATTGCCTTGACCAGCTCGCCCTGGGTGTAAGGCTTGGGCGGCAGCGTTTTCTGTGCCTTGACCTCCACACTGCCAACCGGGCAGGACAGACCGGCCTGTAGGGGCGGTAGCACCTGGTTGCGCGTTGCGTCGTCGTGATCGCTGTCATCCGCATCCGGCATCTTCAGCACTTGGCGCCAACCAGCGACCACGATCTGTTTGCCGACTCCCTGCAGGGTCTGTTCGCCGCAGGTGAGTTGCGCCACGGTTCGGTCAAACTCGTGGTGCGGTAGAAACTGCGCCAGGTAGTGCGCGCGGATCAGCCGATAGACGGCCACTTCCTTGTCGTTCATGGCCGAGAGCCGTACCGGTTCCAGCGTGGGAATGATGCCGTGGTGCGCCGTCACCTTCGCGTCGTTCCAGGCGCGAGAGCGTTGCTGACGGTCCAGGCGTTCGATCAGGGGGCGCAGGCCGGGATCGGTCTGGACCAGGCTGTTTAGCACAGCCGACACCTCTGCCAGCATGCTCACCGGCAGGTAGCCTGAATCCGAGCGTGGATAGGTCGTTGCCTTGTGTGTCTCATACAGGGACTGGGCGATGTCCAGCGTTTCCTGGACGTCCAGCCCCAACTGCCTGGAACACACCTCCTGCAGCGTGCCCAGGTCGAAGGGTAGTGGAGGAGCTTCACGCACGCGTTCCGTCTCGACGGTCAGCGCCTGGGCATGACCGGTGGCGCGCATGCGCTCGGCGGCCTGCTGGGCCACCGGTTGCTGCAGACAGCGGCCGGCGGCGTCGGTGCACGCCTTCGGTGGCATCCAGACTGCGACGAAGGATTGCCCCGCCAGGGACAGCGTGGCTTCGACTGTCCAGAACGGCACGGACACGAAACGGCCGATCTCCCGGTCGCGGTCCGCCACCAGTTTTAGTGTCGGCGTCTGCACCCGACCAACCGACAGCACGCCGGTATAGCCGGCCTGACGGCCCAGTAAGGTATACAACCGACTGAGGTTCATGCCGATCAACCAGTCGGCACGGGAGCGTGCCAGGGCCGAGTGATACAGCGGCAGTGTCTCGGCCGAAGGCTTCAACGCAGCCAGCGCCTTGCGGATCGAGGCATCGTTGAGCGCCGACAGCCACAGCCGTTGGATCGGACCCCGGTAGCCGCACAGCTCGAGGATCTCGCGAGCGATCATTTCGCCTTCGCGATCAGCGTCGGTGGCAATCACCAGTTCGCGAGCCTGACCGACAAGCTGCCTGACGATCTTGAACTGGGCCGCCGTCGCCGCCTTGGGCTCGACACGCCAGTGCTGGGGAAGAATGGGCAGGTGCTCGATGGCCCAGCGCTTGTACGCTTCATCGTAGCCTTCGGGCGGCACCGCCTCGACCAGATGACCGATGCACCAGGTCACGACGACGCCCGCACCGCTGTAGCAGCCGGAACCTCGCTGGGTGGCGCCCAGCACGCGGGCGATATCCTTGCCCTGAGAAGGTTTCTCGCACAGGAATACGCGCATGGAGCCTCCTTGGGATTGTGCGGTTCATCGGATGAAGCGAAGCATGAATGCACCAGAGGAGGAATGCCGCAAGGAAGGGGAATAGGTCGTCGCCCAGTTTTTCTGCGGAGAAAAAGCGGTCTTCCCCATGGCTCAGCCACAACGCCGGGGATACCAGGGAGGGAGCTTCCAATCGGGAGGGCGACTGGAACTCCCTGGAACTATCCCCTGGGGATAGTGCGCTGGTGCATGGCGGGCGTGAGACGGTTGCTACAGCCGCCCGCCCAAGCTCATTGCTACTATCCGCCGGTCTTGGCACTCAGCATCACGGCTTCGACCCGATACGGCAGAATGCCCACGCGCCGGGCCTCGACCTTGAAGGTGACGCGCTCGTTTTCCTCGGCGTCTTCCCATTCATCACGCACCGTGCGGCCTTCGACCAGCACGCGCATGCCTTTCTGGTACAGCGTCTTCCAGTGCTCGGCGTCGCGGTGCCACAGTTCCACGGGGGCCCAGAAGCCGCCCCGATCTTCGTATTCACCGTCCTTCTTCGGGATCGGGTTGTCGAAATAGACGTTCAGGCGCAGCAGCCGGCGCGGTTCGTCATTTCCGTTGGGAAATTCTCGGTAGTCCGGCGCAGAACCGATGTTGCCTTCGCCGACGAAGTGCGTGCTCATGATGACTCCTTGTTTGTGGTGATGGAAACAGCGCCGCCCTGGCGACGTCGCAGGTAGGTTGTTTCGGCCTGAGCCATCTTGCTGGCGCATTCCAGTGCCTGCCGAGCCATGCTGTGAGTGAGGCTGATCTGCATGTTCAGGACGATGCGTTGCAACTCCATCGCGTACAGATCGTCGATCAGCGTGGCCGGTGTCGAGGCCCGGCCGAGCAGCGATGCCCAGAGCGCGACGCCCATGCTTGAACGATCGAGGTTGCGCCAGCGCAGAAAGGTCGTGCCTGCGCCAGTGCTCTGCTGGGCCAGTTGAACGTCAAGCAGGTTGAAGGGATAGGCCCGCGCCTGAGGTAAGAGTTTCCCCTGTGCCAGGGCGATCAACTTGTCGCGCAGCGCCATGCATTGGCTGGCCCAGGTCTCCAGACTCCCCTTACCTTTAAAAGGTTGTAAAAGGCCTTTTAGGTAGCCGGCGTGTTCCAGGCGCTGGAAGTCCGCCTGTCCCAGAGGCACGAAGCGCGGAAGGTGGTCGTTTGAAAGGAGGGGCTTCATGCTTGGAGATCCTCGTCATCCGGCTCGGAAGCCCCGGATGTCTGGGCATCGGTGCTGCTTTCATCTGATTTGGCATTCCGGCGCACGATAGGTGGTGCGAAGCGCGAACGACGCGTGCCTTCCATGACCTCCTGCGACAATTCCCCGAACTTCTCCAACGCCGCTCGCGCCACAGCGTTCTTCGCCGCAAAGTCGTCACGGCTGGCGCCCGAATACCGATACTGCTGCGCCAGGGAGAATAGGCTGCGTAGGGAATGGGCGCCGTCGTTTAGCCAGCGCTCAAGGGTGCTGCGGTCGATCAGTGCCGTGTGGTGGGCCAGGATCAGCTTGCGTGCCAGATCATCGTAGTCGGCCAGCAGGTAGACGGCGGCAAAGCCGAGTTGGGCATTGACGAACAGCGGTAGCTTCACCGGCTGCACGTTCAGGTTTTCGCCCAGGCTGAGGGCGGGCGGCACGCCGGCCAGCGCCTGGTCCACCTGTTCGCGCAGGGCCTGCAGCCGGATTTTCGTATCGGCCAGTTTGTCCTCGATGCGCAGCATCCACCAGTCCGAATAGGGGTCGTCCTGCTCGGCGCCGCGCTTCATCTTGTTCATCGCGCTGATGAAGCCGTTGAGGCCGATGATGCCGGGGCGCCCCTCGGCGGCAGCGCGGCCGTGCCAGATGCGGGAAGCGTGGTGGGTATGCAGCGTCAGCGACATCGCGCTGCGCAGTGATCCAAGATTCAGTTGCAGGGGCTCGTTGGCCATATGGGCGACTCGCTTGAAAGAAGGGAGTCGCCAGCATCGGCATCCGACGGAAGGGAGTCAGTCAAGAAAGCGCAACCGGCTGCCGCCCAGTTTTGCTCGTTTGGAAAGGGTTGACCGTTCCAGCTATCCCCTGGGGATAGGCCTGACCCGGAGCGCAGAAACGATTCGTCTATGCTTCCTTGGCTCGGTACCAGGCAGCACGTAGTCCATCCACCTCGCGGTAGCGAAGTTCGAATAGACGCGATTCATGCAAAACCTGGCGCCAACTGGCGCAGCCATACTTGGCTGGTTGTTGGGTGGGATAGCGCTCCTGAATCCAACGTCCAGCATTGTGAACAGGGGTCCAGCCTTCAACGGAGAGTTCTCTTGCAGCTTCGCGCAGTACTCGAACAATCCCGGCGCCAGCCCAGTCAACCGAGCCATCCGGTGCAATGCCATTGATGACGAAGTCGCGGAAGGCATCGGACTGTACGAATTCTGCCGCCAATTGACGAGCCTGTTCCATATGCTCGGCCCAACCGCGTAGTTGTTCATAGTGCTGGTCAATGCGGGCATATGCGGAATCCAGGGCTTCCTGCGCGGAACGGCAACCCTCCGTCGTCCAGAGGTCATGCCGATCGATGAAATGGTGGACCAGCATATTGCGCAGCGACACCAGTTCTCGAAGTTCGTCCTGGGTGCGGATGTAATCTTCGACGGAGAGACTCAACTGGGTTCGAAACCGGAACGAAACGGCGTTGTCAGGCAATTCAGCTTCTTTCTCGTTGTCTGAAGCGGCTTCCGTGGTGACGTAGGAACCAACAAGTTGCCCGACCAGAGCGCCGAGCGTTTTGGTTGAGGCGTCATCGATACGCGCTGCTCGAATTGCCTCCAGAGCATGCGCCGGTCCGGAAATGTCATGGTGAGCGACGATGGCCTTTATCAGCCGCTCATATTGCTGAATCCGGATCAAACAACGCCCCAGTAGGCGCTGAACTTCGCGTTGCAGTGTTTGCTGGTCGTCTTCCGTCAGCGTGCTGGCTATTTGCTTGGTAAATTGTCTTGGCATTGCTGGTGGCGAGCCGATTGCCTCTCGTCCTAAGACCAGATGAAGGCCCATGCATCAGGGGTCAAACGCGCGTAGGCCCAGTGCGAGAGAAGTAGGCCAGCGACGACTCCATCGATTACCCAAAGTACAATCTGTTGCGTGAGTGCTCGAGATTCCAGGGATTTGAAGGTGCCGTTGAGGTTACCTGCGACTGGAGCGTATTCCTTCTCAAGCTGGCGTTTCTGCCTTGTGATCTCCTCTTTCAGCACCGACAGCGTGTGTTGCTGATTCCGGAGCAGGAGCAGTGTGAGTATCGCGAATACCCAGCAACCGAGCAGTACAGCCGAATTCACGAGGAACTCTGTCCCAAAGCCCGGCGCAACCTTCATTTGTGTCGCGACGATGATCGTGGCTACAGGGATACCGAGCAACTGGTTCTGGATATCCGACAGAACTTTGTGGATTTTTCCGATGTATTCAACGCGAGCCGCTTCGACCGTATCTTTGAGCTTGTCATAAGAGAAGCCCGCAGCATACATCTTGTATCCTTGGTCGTAAGCCGTCCTCAACGCCTTCGCGTTACGCAAAAGGTACGAGAAGCGAGATTCGGGTGGCTGCGCCCGGACGAGGTCAACGATGGCGGAAGACAGAATCGCCGCGCACTGCTTTTTATGCGTATCAGTAGGGATAAGCGATGTCAGGGCCTTGACCTCTGCCAAATCGAAATCTCTGAGATCCTGCGTTCTGTAGTTCACTGGCATGTCAAATCGACCGTTGCTGATGAACACAAGATTCTGTTCGTCAGCATCCAAAAAGCCCGCAACGTCTTTGAAGGCTTGAACCAGCTTGACCACCAAGTGGTAACGGCCGACCTCGCTACTTTCATTTGAAGCGTCATCTGAGGACGTCTTGGTGTCGAGCACAAGAAAGCGAGGTTTCGTCCGAATTCGATTGCCGGGCTGCTCCAGCAACTCGTCCATATCTTTGGCTACCGACGCATACCCAGGCCGGGGGGCAAACGATAATTCCAAGACGCTACCGATAGCCAAGGCCTGATGGGCGGCACCATGTAACTGCATGCCGGTATCTTCTTGGTGGCCAAGACATAATTCGAGGGCTTTCAGGTCTGTATCCTCGGTAATGACGAAGGTGCCACGCATCTCTCCGGCCAGCTTGGATTTGAAACCCTTGGCAACGTGAGTGAGCGAGGCCCAGACCAAATCAGTCATCGCGTACCTCAGCATCCAACTCTGTTTTCAGCGCGGGCGGCAGATTGCGAAGGATTAACTCCCCCTTTTCGGGCAAGTATTGTGCATGGCCCTTGATCAACGCGCGACGGTCGATGTCCACGGTCCAGTATTCTGATTTGCCATGAAATTTGAGAAGAGACCTGAGGCTTCTACCATCGGGAACGAAGCCGTCGTTGATCTCGATATTTTGCTCAGCCAGTGATTTCTGAAGTTTTTTTGGCTCCTGCGGCCAAGCCACATTGGTCAACTCTTCGAGACTGATGGGTTGCTTGCTCTTGCTGTGTTCATTGCAGTAAGCGTGCGCCTTGCGAAGAAAATCGTCTTCACGCTCCTGGTCCAGATTCTCGCTACGCGCGAATGTGCGCAGCGCTTCCACGAGACGCTTGGTTTCTTCAGCATCTTTGATGACGATACTGCAGCCAAGAAAATACTTGAAGTAGTCGGCAACTTCGCCGCGATGCTTCAAGAAGCCCACGTAGCGGCTGTGTTCATCACCGGCCAGCCACGTGGAAACGTTGACGCGGCCGGCGACCCGCAAGTTATCGACATCGATGTGAACAGACTCGATGATTTCCAAGGTTTCTTCGTTTAAGGCGCTGCTTGCGACGTTGTTGATGATGGCAACAAGAAACCAGTCCTCTTTGGAGCTCGATTGTCCATGAGCCATCAGCACGTAGCCACCCTTGGACAGTGGGGCTTGCATGGCTTTCCCGGCAAGAACATCCATCAGCTTTTTCGTCCCATCAACGAAGGCGATGCTGTGATCCCTGAAAATATCTCGCAGTACCGTCGATGACGGATATGTCAGTTCGTCATCTTCGAAACGACCGTAGCCCTTGCTGGCCTTGGATCCGTAGAACTCACTGATCTGGTTTACGAGGTTTTTCACCGGCTCGTTGAGTTCAAGTTCGGCGTCCCGGGTCTGAACCGATGTCGGTCCGTGAGGTTCCTTGATCAGTTTGTGAATGACAGCTGCGTGGATCACACTCATGTTTCCCTCCCGGTATTTTCTTGTAAGTGTCGCATATCGCAAGTCAAAGCTGTATCGAGACCAAGGGGAATCTATGACATGAGCGAGCGCGGCGAAACCGTTGGATCAATTCCGTAATCATCCTGCAGCCCTATCCCCAGGGGATAGCCCCACTCATGCATCCCCCAGCAGCGATCTCAATCGTGCCAGGTAAGCCCTGGCCACTTCCCTGTCCGCAGGAGGCGGCTCCGCACCCCTCCTTCGGGTGGCTTCCGATGATGTCGAAGCTGCGTGTGCTTCGCTGGCCCACGCCTTGAATTCACCACGGATGGCCTTCTGGATGATGCCGAACAGGTAGCCGGCCGGATTTCGCACCGTGCTGTTGGTGCAGCGTGCAGCCCATTCATCGAGCACTGCCTGCCTTTGGGCCATCTCCACCTGCTGCAGGGCGACCAGCGCACCGGTCTGCTGCTCTTCCCTCAGTTGCAGGAAGCGCTCGGGCACGCGCAGGTCGTGCTGGGCATGTGGGCGAGGTACTGTAAGTACTTCATTCATACGGTTCTTACGTACCGTACTGTCCGTCTTCGGATTCCGAAGCACGTGCTCTGGTGCCGGTTTCATGCCTGCTTCGGATTCCGAAGAGGGGGCTTCGCCATTCCGCAGTCGGCCGTTCAGTCCTTCTTCGGAATCGGCTACCGTATCCGCCTGTGGAAAGCCTGGTACAGCTTCGCTTCCAGTCATGCGCTGAGCCAGTACCTGTAGCCGTGTGGGCAGGGTGCGACCGCCGAGGAGCGGGTCTTCGGCGATTTCCCGGAGGGTGTGCAGACCTACGATCCGCACCGCCTTGGCGGCATGGTCGAGTGCCTGACTGACCAGCCCGAGGTAATCCGGGTCGAGTTGCATGGCTTCGAAGGGGCTCAGCGGCTCGTCATGCAGCACATAGAGGTTGCCCAGAATGCGGCCGGTTCTCGGGTCGCGTCGGCGCCGTACCAGGCTGAGCCAGCGGGTCAGGCGCAGCAGAGTCAGGGTGCGAGCGACGGTTTCGTGGGATGCCAGCGCGCCGCAGGGCATCGACGCCAGATAGGGGCGAAGCTGCTCATAGGTCGGAAACGCCGTCACGCCATCGTCGTTCAACTGCAGCCGGAATACCTGCCATGCGTTGCGTTCCAGCGGAGTCATTCGTGGGTCGAGAAACAGCCGCCGGGGTACGCTCTCATGGCGGTTGCCACTGAACAGAAAACCATCCTGGGGTGCCGAATTCCGGGTTGAGTCCATGTGCCGTACAGCAACATCGAACAGATTCGACAGCGCACCCGGCCCCCCTCCCGAGGGCATGTCGTCGGGCACCATGGCCTAAACCAGCCCCTGGTCGATCCAGTTCCGAATCGCGGCCCAGATCACCGACATCGGCAGACTCATGGCCTCGGCCAGGTCCATGCACAACGTCAGCATCGCCGAATCGTCATCCAGGACCAGATGGTGCTGGGCTACGAGGGTTTTCCAATGTTCCCACAGCGCCACATCCTGGCCTTCGTCGAGCACCGGGTAGCGCCCCTTGCGCTTGGGCAAGCCGAGAATGTCGCGCCGCAGCGCGATCTCCTGATGGGTCAGGCCATAGAAGCGGCTCACCATCTCCGTACTGGCCCCCAGGCGCAGCATGCGGTCTACGGTGGCAATTTCCTGTTCCACGTCGCCCACCTGCTTCAATAGACGTTGCAGGACTTCGCGATTGACCGTGACCGAGCACCAGGACACCGAAGCATTGAGCAAGACGCTGACCAGTTCCGGATGCTTCAGGGCTTCCAGCTCCGCATCGCCGAATCCCATCGCCTTGCAGCGGCGCAGTTGACCGTTGCGCAGGTCGTGCAATGCCTGCGCGATCACTGCCTGATTCAGCGGATGCGGTGTGGACAAGGGCTATTTCCTCCCGCTCACGGCCCGTTCCCGCCGTTGCCGATTTCCAGGTCCAGCAGGCGGCGCGCCAGACGCAGCAGGCGGAACAGCTTGACCAATCCCGTATCGCTCAGCCGGGAAAACGAGCCGCCGCCCTGAAGCAATGTACCCAGGTCCGCTGCCAGACGAGGCCCGTCGAATACGGGAGAGGGCAGGCCGCAAAGGGCCTGCAGTAGCCCAAGAACCACGGCCGCGAAGGGCGAGTTCACCGCGCATTCAGGCGGGCAAACGAAGCCCAGCCCCGTATCGCACACCTCGACGCTGTTCCCGATACCCGCCTCTTCGGCAATTTCACGCGCGAACTGGGCGATATGCACCCGCAAGCGCTCCGGCGCATCCAGGCTCGGTTCGATGTACCAGACATCCGAGATCGGATAGAGCCCACCGGCCTGGACGGGGATCGCACTCAGGGCATTGCGTTCGAAGTCGGGTAAAGCGTCGCCCATCTGTTCCGCCACCAGGCGCTGGATCGATTGCAAGCGCTCGGTCGTCGGCGCCGGTGACACGATATGCGCCTGCAGGCGCTCATCGGGCTTGTGGTCAGGGAGTGCTTGATCGGGTGTAACTGCCTGTTCGACTCCGGGCTTGTGCTCGGCAATCACGACAGCCCCCGTCGGCGCAGGCGAACTTTCGCTCACCGCGACAACAGGTGGCAGCAATGGGGGCGAGGCTGGTTTCACCGCTATCGGCTCGCTGTTCAGCACCCGTTGCCGGATCTCGCCGTCGGTGATCTCGAGACTCAGCGTGTCGTAGTCGGCACCGAGCAACTCGGCCATCTGGCCGACCAGTTCGTCCTGTACCCGTTGTGGTGAGAATTCCTCCGGCTGCATGTCGAACTGGGCCAGAACCTCCTGAAAGAGCGTGGCGAAATCGACAGGCAACGATCGGCCTGGCGTTCGTCGCTCCCAGGTGCGCTCGCACGCCTTGCGCAGCACGGCCAGGCGTTCCACCTGATGTCGGCCCAGGCCACCGTAGAGCACTGTCGGGATGGCCGGCAAGAGGTAACGGACAGCATCCTGCATGCGGCTGATGTGTGATTGCGGCACCGGGTAGCCATCGGCGGCCAGCCTGCGGGCAAGCTCCGATTGCGATAGTGCCTGCAGACCTTCCTCTTCATAGAACGTCCGTGCCTTCTCGATGCCCAGCGCCCGCTCGATGAAGGTCAGGCCACCCCGCAACTCGTTTTCGGCCAGGTGCCCGGTCAGCATCACTACCTCTCCCCGTTCCGGCCAGGGGCGGAATAGGCAAGCGATGCGGAAGAAACGCTCGTCCCTGGTCTCGCTCCACAGCTCGCGCAGGATCGCCAGCCGGGTATTGCCGCCATTGCGGATGATGTAGTGGGGCTCGCCCGGGCGGCGGGTAATGGCTGGCGGGGCATCCAGCCCCCGCTCGCGGATCGAGGCTTTGATCTCGTCGAAAGCGGGGTTGCGGGTGACGCGGGGGTCGTGGTCGTAGGGGCGAAGCTCGTCCAGGGTGACCACCATAGGAGTATCCGCGATCGGATCGCTCAACGCAGTGGCGCTGGGACTGCTGCGCTCGAATCCGGCTGCGAGCAGTTTGCCCGCCACCTCCATGGGGGTCGGATCAGCCATGCTTGGCACCTTCCGATATCCCGGCCAGCCAATCGGCACGGCGGAGTTGGGCACGGGCATTGAGTCCCGCCCGGTGGTCGCTTGCGGTCGAACTGGTATAGATCGACGCGCATTCCGGCTTGAAGAACTTCAGGTGCCCACCCGGCGTGCGAACCACGCCCCAGCCTTCGCCCAGGGCAAAATCGATCAGCGCGCGCAGCCGTTTTTGGCCCCTGGCCAGATCATGAGTTTTCGCCATGATCCGGCATCCTGTTCCGTATATTCGCACCGGGCCGCCCGGAAACCTGTGCAAACCAGGCTTGCCAGTCGGGAAACAACTCCGCCGCCAGTTGGCGCATCGTCTCCAGCGCCGCAGGCGCCACCCGGCCCGCTGGCTGCCGGTATTCCACTCGATGCACCGGCAAACCCTGCATCGAGGCCCGTGGATAGGCTTCGATGGCCGGCACGTCGGTATCCAGTACGTGGATGCTGTGGTGGCCCTGAAAAAGCTCTCGCAAGGTCTGTTGGATCAGCCGCGCGTTGGCGGAGACCGGATGCACGCGGTTGATCAGCAGCCGCAGCGGCGGTGGCTCGATCCCCAGGTGCCTATAGGGGGCGATGTCCTCGATCAGTTGCAGCGTGCCCCGCCGCAGTTCGCGGGCCGCCAGTATTTCCGGCGTCACCGGCGAAAGCGCCAGCCGGGAGGCCAGCACCGCCATCTCCAGCACCACGCTGCGCGCGCCTTGCGTATCGATCAACAGAAGATCGTAGAAAGGCGCCAGCACCGGCAGCAGGTTGCGCAGCCGCAGCCGGCCGTCCGGCGCATGCAGCAGCAAGGTGTTCAGTTCGCCCCGGTCATCGTTGGACAGCACCAGATCCAGGCCGGCAATCGAGGTATGCGAAACCACCTGTTCGATGCGCCGCTCATTGAACGCCAGCAACTCGTAGATGCCGCCCGGCGCGCGGTGCCTCAGCGGGTAATAACTGGAAAGAGTCGGCTGCACGTCCAGGTCGAGCAGCAGTACGCGCAATCCGGCATCGGCCACGAAACCGCCGAGGTTTGCCGCCGTGGTCGTCTTGCCCACGCCACCCTTGGTCGAAATGATGGAAACCACCTCCATGGCGTCAGCACCGTTCCCTGAGGCGTTCTGCGATCCACTGTTCGACCTCCACCGAGTCCCAGCCCACCGCACGCACCCCAAGGCGCAGGGCCTTGGGAAACTTGCCTTCCTTCATCAGGCTGTAGATGTGCGCCCGCTTGAAGCCGGTCTTGGCCTCCACCTCCGCGCGACGCAGGATACGGTGTTCGGTCGGCGGGGCCGGATCGATGGTCTGCGAAGACATGATGAGCACTCCTTGACGCTCCATGGCGCAATCGGGAAATTGCCCCGCATTCCATCGGTGCAGCAGCCGGAAAGCACTGCAGTTGCAGCATGCCGGACTGCAATTGCAGTCGTCAGCCCATCCCCTGCAGGTGTCGTCGGGCCTGGGCCAGTTTGCTCCACAGGGTCCGTTCGCTGATGCCCGGCAGATGTTCGTGATGGGCCAGCAGGGCGCTGATCACCGAATCCATGTTGCGAAACGAGGAATACGGCGCACCGCCCGGCGACTTGCCCAGCAGCAGTGACAACAAGGCACCGATGATGTTGAGATAGGTCGATTCCGCGCGCGGTCCTGGTTCGCGCGCCTGCTTCTCCGGCTCTCTCTGGCGGGCCTCGAGCAAGGCGGTGTGCTCGGCCATCAGTGCTGTGTGGGTCTGCTGTAGTTCTGTGAGCCTGCCTCGGGCAGCCTCCCGTTCCGCCAGTAGAAAAGCGAGTGAATCAACGCTCAGAGCAGGAGGCTGGAGGCATTCGCTCTCACCGAACAGGAAGGCCGGCCTCTCGCCGGGGTAGTGGTGTGTCATCCACGCCCGCAGCTCCACATGTCGGACTACGGTTGAGGGATCGTCCGGCGCGAGCCGTTCTTCGGTGTGCGGCGCACCAGGTCTGTAGCCGGTGAGTTCCCGGTGGCTCAGGGCGTCCAGAATGCGCTCGGTGTTCAGGCGCAGCATCGGCCAGCGATGAAATTCGCCGGGGTCGGGCAGGGCACGGCCAGCCAGCTTGGAAAGAATCCGTTCTTCAAAACGCAGCAGATCGCACCAGCGGATTGCCGCCTCGATCGGGCGGTAATACGTCTTCGCCGCAACTTGCGGCCGGTTGCTCCTCGCCATGTCCGGCTCCTTCCCACAATCGACACGGCCATCATTCTTTATGCGGGAGCGCGGGTGAAAAGGGCATTCAGGAACTTCTTTCAGGCCGTAAAGGCAAGGTCCTGCGATGTTGCGCATCATGCAAATGCGCTGACGGCCAGGGCAACTTATGCCTTTGGCGTTTATCGGCCAGTGGTCGCACGCTACGAATCGGGCATTCAGTTCCCATCCGGCGACTGTTCCAGCCCCATCAGGTCCGAGGCGAGACCGAAAATGCATCGCGGGATGCGCGAGGCGGCAGCTAGGCCGCGTCCAGCGGCATTTCACCCACCCGGCTGGCACGTTCGATGAACCCGCTGAGTTCGTCCTCAGCCTTCTGCGCCGAGCGGAGCAGGTAAGTCGTCAGCAGGGCCATCGGGCAATCCAGGGGACGAGCGACCACATCGCCGCGTCGGCAAGGCGGCAGATGAGCTGCGCTGGAAAAACCGATGCCGTAACCTGCCGCCACCAATGCGACCATCAAGTCATGGGTGTTCACGTACTCAGCCACCACCGGACGGGTGTCGACCGAGCCCAGCAATTCCTCCAGGCGGTGGCCACAGCCCTCACAAATCTGAGGGTGACAGAGGATCAGCGGGTAGCTCACCACCTCCTCCAGTGGAATCTGCTGGTGGGCGAGCAGCGGATGGCGCGAGGGCAGCGCGACGACCAACGGGTCTCGCCAGACCGGCTGGCTGACAATATCGGCTTCGTGCTTGTCTGCCACCGCCAGGCCGACATCGTAAAGATCGTCCTTCAAGCCGGCCAGAAGACGCGATAGCGGTACCTCGAACAGACGAACATCCACTTCAGGGGCTTCGCACCGACACATCGCGAGCAAGGCCGACAGGCGTGCCGGTGCAATGCCGTCCGACAACGCAATGCGCAGGCTGGCATGGCGTTCCGCCGAGGCTGCCTGGGTTCTGTGGCGCGCTTGCTCGCAAACCCGCAGCAAACGTCGGGCTTCTTCCAGCAATACCTGCCCTGAGGCAGTCAGGCGAACCCCGCGCGGTGTCCGCTCCAACAGCGTTGTCCCCAGGCTCTCCTCCAGTTTGCGGATGACGCGCGATAACGGTGACTGCTCGATATGCAGTCGCCGGGCCGCGCGGCCGAAGTGCAGTTCTTCGGCCACGGTGACGAAATAGCGGAGGTGACGCATGTTCATTATTGTACTCGCGACATCAAGCAGATGAAGGTTACGCCAAATCGGAAAGTTATGCCAAATCAATTGCTTCGCATGCGTCCAGTGAGTTCTTGTCAGTTCCATCGAAGTGTTCTGATGGAGTTGCATTCACTGTGGCCCAGATGGATAATTGAGATTAATTCCTATTTGGTTTGGCAGCACATCACCTTGAGTCGCCTGTGAGCACCTCCGAATACGCTTCCCCTCCTTCTGTCGAGTTCCTGTATCACGACAATCACAACTGGCTGCAAAGCTGGTTGCGGCGGCGGCTGGGTTGCGCGGCGGAGGCGGCCGATCTGGCGCACGATACTTTTGTCCGCCTGCTCCGTTCGCCGCAGCGTTTCGACAGCCAGCCGGAGGCGCGGGCCTACCTGCGTGTCGTCGCCAACGGCCTGTGCATCGATTTGTGGCGGCACCGCGAAGTCGAGCGCGCCTGGCTCGACACGCTGGCCGTACTGCCCGAAGCCCAGACGCCGTCGCCTGAGGATCAGCACATCGTGCTGCAGGCGCTGCAGGAGATCGACACCATGCTGCGCAGTCTGTCGCCCAAGGCCGCCCGGGCTTTCGTGCTGTCCACCGCCTGCGGCATGACCCATCAGGAAATCGCCGGTGAACTGGGCGTCAGCTCGCGCACGGTCGGCACCTACATCACCCAGGCCATGCTCCACTGCATGCGGCTCGAAGCCGACAGCCAGGTCCCGCACGGCACCAGCGAGCCATGAACCCCATCCCGCCAGGGTTGCGGGCGCCATCACACGAGGCCATGGAGCAGGCCGCCAGCTGGTTCTCGCTGCTGCAGTCCGGCAATGCCACCAACGCCGACCGCGCCCGTTGGCAGACCTGGCTCGCCAGTGGCGCCGAAAGCCAGGCCGCCTGGGCCTTCGTCGAGCGCGTCAGCCTGCGCTTTCAACCCCTGCAGGCCGTTCCCGCCCCGCGTCTGGCGGCCGATGCGCTGCAGGCCGCCAATCAACGCCTCGCACGTCGCCGCACGCTGCTGTTCGGCTTTGCCGCCATGGCCGGCAGCGGCAGCCTGCTCGGCTGGGCCGTCTGGCGGCAGGCCGGCTGGGTCGATCCGCTGCTCGCCCACTTTGCCGACCACCATACCGGCATCGGCGAACGGCGCGACCTCGTCCTCGCCGACGGCACCCAGGTCTGGCTTGCCAGCGCCAGTGCCTTCGACCAGGATTACCGCGCCGACCTGCGCCGCCTGCGCCTGCGCAGCGGCGAAATCCTGATCCAGACCGCCGTCGACCGCGAGCGGCCCTTCGTCGTCGACACCGCCCATGGGCGCCTGCGGGCCCTCGGCACCCGCTTCAACGTCCGCCTGGACGAAGCAGGCGGCACCCAGCTTGCCGTCTATGAAGGCGCGGTGGAAATTACGCTGGCCCACGGCGGGCAAAGCACCGTCGTCGCAGCCGGCAAACAGGTCCGCTTCACCGCCGACCGATGGGAAGAAACGACGGCGGCCGACCCCGCCCGCGAAGCCTGGTCCCGCGGCATCCTGCTCGCGCAGGACATGTCGCTGGCGCAAGTCGTCGCCGAACTCGGCCGCTACCGTCGCGGCCACATCGCCGTGGCGCCGGAAGTGGCCGGCCTGACCGTACTCGGCAGCTATCCGCTGGACGATCTCAACGGCACGCTCGCCATGCTCCAGCAGGCCTTGCCCATCCAGGTGCGCCAGCCGCTGCCTTGGTGGACCACCATCGAAGCCCGCACTCGCTGACTGCCGAGCGCCTTACCGGCAACGGCTTGCCAAGCTTTCGAAAAAAATTTCGCCAAGAACTTCCACATTTTTCGCCCTCATCCGGTTTAACCAATAAGGACACACAAGTCGCCATGTGCGCTTCCCGCCTTGTCGCGGGGAGCATGCATGTAGCCACTGCCCCCCGCCCTTGCATCCAACCCGGCTTCGCCGTGGATGCCAGGGCAGTCAGGCACCAGCCAAACCCGTGACGAGACCTGCACCGCCGCTGGCGGGCAGATTCCGGCATGTGGGCGCTGACGCGTTCCGGTCCGCTACTTGAACCAATCTGACCGAAAAAGGGGTAAACCACATGTCTCGTCACCCAACACCGCAAGCCAGGCGGCGCAACCCGTCGCCGCGCTTCGCCTTGCGCCCCACGGCTGTCGCCGTCCACCTGCTGCTGGCCGGCGTTGCCGCCGGCGGCTGGGTCGGCACCGCCCAGGCGCAAACGGCCGCAGCTACCAGTGCCCGCAGCTACAACATCCCCGCCGGGCCGCTGAACGCGGTGCTGACCCGCTTCCTCGGCGAATCGGGCGTGCTCCTCTCTGGCAGTACCGACCTGGCCCAGGGCAAGCAAAGCTCCGGCGTTCAAGGCACTCTGACGCCCGATGTCGCGCTGGCGGCGCTGCTGGCCGGTACCGGCTTGCAGGCGGTGGCGGATGCGCAGGGGCGGTATGTGTTGCGAGTTGCGCCGGTGGTAACACCGCATTCGGGCGGTGACACCATGATGCAGCCGGTAATCGTGACCGCGGAGACCAATCTACCGGGGAGCTTACCAAAGCCGTATGCGGGCGGTCAGATCGCGCGTGGCGGCCAAGTTGGGATGCTCGGTAACATGGACGTGATGGACACGCCATTCTCGCAGACCAACTACACGAACAAGACGATCAAGGATCAGCAGGCGCAGACCCTTCAGGACGTGCTCTCGAATGATCCCTCCATCGTGATGAGTACAAATGGCAGTGGGAACGACTACGGAGCAAATACCTTCCGCGGCTTCCGCGAGGGCTCCGAGAATGGAGCAGGTAGCCTGAACGGCTTGGCGGGCATGTCTCCAATGCGTGCGGCGGACATGGATTACATTGAGCGCGTCGAAGTGCTCAGGGGGCCGAGCGCTCTGCTGAACGGCATGGCGGCGTCCGGGGCTGGCGGTCTCGGCGGCTCGTACAACCTCGTCACCAAGCAAGCCGGTGACGAACCGCTGACCGAGCTGACCGCGCGGTACGGCTCACGGTCGCAGCTTGGCGCCCATCTCGATGTCGGCCGCCGCTTCGGCACGGAGAATCAGTTCGGTATCCGCTTCAACGGCGCGTACCGCAAGGGCGATGCACCGGTGGAACCGACCGCCGCAGAAATGGGATCGGCGGCGCTCAATCTGGATTATCGCGGCGAACGCGTCCGGGTATCCACGGATGTCTTGCATCAATCGGATCGTGCCAATCCCAGAAACTTTCAGATGCTCGGCATTGGCGACTTCATTCCCAAGGCCCCCGATGTCGGGACGAGTTTCAGCCCCAGTTGGAGCGAGAGCCGGGAGAAAACGACGCAGGCAATGGTGCGAGGCGAAGTCGATATCGCCGAAAATGCGACGGCCTATGCCGCCATCGGCAAGCAGAAATGGGATTTCTCAACCATGGGGCCCCTATTCGTGGTGAACGATTCGAGCGGGAACATGTCCCCATACAACATTTCTAGACACCGATTAAGCCATGATCTGCTGTCTATGCAGGCCGGCCTGAGGGCAACGGAGACGACGGGGCCGGTGAGCCATGCCTTTAGTCTCAACCTGTCGCAGTCCAAGCGGGAGGTCGGCGAATTTTATGCGGACAACACTTATGCCTACACCACGAACCTGTATAACCCAACATTCGGCCCTGCTCCGTCTCTCGCTGATGGTGATCCCAAGAAAGCAAGCGAAACTCGTGTTTCGAGCATCGGCATCGCCGACACATTGTCGATCCTCGACAAGCGAATCCAGTTCACCGCCGGTATCCGCCACCAGAAAGTGAACTCCAACAATTTCGACACGACGACCGGCGCCAAAACCTCAGAATATGACAGCGACGCATGGACCCCAGCGCTAGCGTTGGTCGTCAAGCAATGGGAGAAAGTCTCACTCTACGCCAACTACATTGAAAACCTGCAGGAGGGAAGCACCGTCAGCACGTTTTACCAGAATGCGGGCGAGGTATTTGCGCCCTATGTCAGCAAGCAGTACGAAGCGGGCGCCAAGGTCGATTGGGGCACGATGATGACGACGCTGGCGGCATTCCAGATCGCACAGCCCAGCAAGATATCGATTGCCGATCCCGCTGGCGGGCTTCCGACCCAGGCGTTGGACGGCAAGCAGCGCAATCGCGGAATCGAGCTGAACGCCTATGGCGAACCCATGTCCGGCGTCCGCCTGATGGGCGGACTCACCCTGCTAGACGCACGCCGGACCAAGACCACGGGTGGTCTCAATGACGGCGACAGGGCATTTGGTGTCCCGAAGATCCGGACCGTGCTCGGCGGCGAATGGGATACGTCGTTCCTGCAAGGCCTGACGCTGACCGGCCGCGTCACCCATACTGGCGATCAGGCTACCGACGGCCTGATTAAAGGACTGAAGATTCCATCATGGACGGTTATCGATCTCGGGGCGCGCTATGTCCTCAACTCGGGATGGAACAACAAACCAATCACGGTACGCTTCAATGTTGATAACGTCTTCGGAAAAAACTACTGGGCGACGGCGTACTACGACCTTCTATTTCTCGGCGCGCCGCGCACCTATCGCCTCTCCGCTACGTTTGATTTCTGAGGCGTTGGAGCGTGCGATCAGATAGCTTTCGGCACCGTGACCACGTCACTCTTGCCGCCCGGATCCTGCTGGCAGTTCTGGGCGGCTATGCCTTCTGCTGGGGCGTGATCGCCCTGTGCGCGGCTGTGTCATTTCCGCTGGGGGCGGAGTTCCATGACGGGGAGACGCTGGGTTCTATCCTGGCGCTCCTGCTCTATCCGGGGGCATTCCTGTGGGCCTTCGCGGCCCGCAGCCTCTGGCGGGTGGGCACAGTGCTGGTAGGCGGTGGCGCGCTGATGGCCGCCGCCGCCTCGCTGATCCAGATACGCCTGACCTGACGGGGTAGCCGATGTTCCAGAACTTCCGCCATGCCGCGACCTGGGTGCATACATGGTTCGGCCTCGTGCTGGGCTATGTGCTCATAGTGTGCTTTTTCTTCGGGTCGCTTTCGGTCTTCGACCGCGAGATCGACCGCTGGGCGATTCCAGCGTCGCGCTTTGCGCCACAGCACATGCCCTCGTTCGACAAGGTGCTGCTCCCGGTGTTCGAGCGTATCCAGCCCAACAAGGAGAGCCTTGATCAAGCCCGGGCGCTAGCCGACGGGCCATTGCCCGCGCATTGGGACAGTCCCAAGTCCTGGGAAGCGTTCACCAGCCATCGCGATCCGGTTCTCAACATGTCTGCCCGGTGGAAGACCCCCAACGCTAGGGTGCCCGACGACGTTGTCGGCTATCGCATGATCGACCCGCGCAGTGGCAAGGTACTTGCTGACGAGCAGTTGAAGATCGGCAGCCAGTTCTTCTTTCCGCTGCACTACAACCTGACCCTCAATTACAGTGTCACCGCCAACGGGAGGGACCTTGGCCTCTGGATCGTCGGCGTCGCCGGACTGGTGATGCTGGTGGCGCTCATCTCGGGCGTGGTCATGCACCGCAAGGTCTTCCGCGAGTTTTTCACCTTCCGTCCCACGAAGAACACCCGGCGCAGCGTGCTCGACCTGCACAACATGAGCGGCGTGCTGGCGCTGCCCTTCCACTTCTTTTTCGCCTTCACCGGTTTGCTGATCTTCGCGGGTACCTATTTTCCCGTTACCGACACCCAACTCGAACCGCTGCACGAACTGCATGAGAAGATCGAGGCGCAGGAAACCGGCCTGCCGCATGAACGCTCTGGCGTGGCCGCACCGCTGGCCTCGGTCGATGCTATGGTCGCTGAGGCCAAGCGGCGCTGGGCGGCACGCGACATGGCGGGCGAGGTGGGCTATCTGCAGGTGCACCATGTGGGCAACGCCAACAGCTACGTCAGTATCTTCCGCGCCGGCAGCGACCGCGTGGCGCTGGTGGGCGATGGGATTCACTTCAAGGCGAGCACCGGCGAAGTGCTGCGCGAGGAACCGCCGCCCAGCGTGGTGGGCAGCATCAACGAATTCCTCACCGGCCTGCACCTGCAGCACTTCGAACACTGGCTGCTGCGCTGGCTCTATGTGTTGGGTGGCTTGCTCGGTTGTGTGTGCATTGCCACCGGTTTCATCTTCTTCGTCGAGAAGCGCAAACGGAAGCACGCCGAATCCGGCAGCCAGGGCAGCCGTATCGTCGATGGGCTGGCAGTGACGACGGTGACTGGCATGGTCATCGCCGCGCTCGGCATGCTGGTGGTCAATCGCCTGCTGCCAGCCGATCTTGCCGGCAAAGGAGACTGGGAGAAGCTCGCGTTCTGGGGATTCTGGATCGTGGCGTTGCTGCATGCCTTGGTACGCAGCGCGCCCGTGGCGCAGGCGCGCATGAACCCGGCCTGGCGCGAGCAGTGCTGGGGGATTGCCGTGCTGGCGGTGGCTGCGGTCGGCTTGAACTGGCTGACTACCGGCGACCATCTGTTCAAGACCATGTTCGCCGACCCCTACTGGGCGGTGGCCGGGGTTGATCTCAGCCTGCTGGTCACGGCTGGCCTGGCCGTCTGGTCGGCGCGCAAGCTCGCGCAGCGCGAACAAATCCCCGTGGCGGCGATGACGGCGGAGGTGGCCCATGGCTGAAGCCCTGACGCTATGCCTGGCGGCACTCTTTTCGCTGACCGGCATGGGCTGGCTCGCACTCAGTCTGGAGGTGCATTGGCGGCAGATTTTTGGTCGAAAAGCGGTGTTGACCGCAAGTGCCGCCAATTGGCTGCGCTTGGCCGGCTGGATCGGGCTGCTGCTGGCGGCGATCTGCTGTTTCATCGCCGACCGGCCATCGATGGCGGTGCTGGTCTGGGTCATGCTGCTGGCCGGCGCTGCCACGACGATTGCCCTGCTGCTGGCCTGGCGGGCGCACTGACTGCGAGTGCTGGTGCTCCGATTTGGCGTCTGAACACGTGCATCCCGTCCCGCTTTCGAACCCGCCGGGCCAGCCAGAGAGGCGTAGCGTACCCAGCCAGCCGGGCGGTGTTTCGGAAGACACATGGGCGATTGATCATCTGCACCGGGCCCGCTTGCGGGTGACCAGCGCACGCATCGAAATCCTGCAGATCATGCTCCACCACCGTGATGAATACCTGCGGCCGGAGGATATAGCCAGGCTGTGGCTGAACCGCAACCCGTTGGCCAGCGTCTCTGCGGCGTACCGGGTCCTGGCGAAGCTGGCAGAAGCCGGCGTGTTGTGCCGGGGCCGTACCCCGGAAGGCAAGGCGGTTTATGCGTTGCCAGCAGCTAAGGGCAACCGCGGTCTCACGCTGCGATTGCCCGATGGCCGGGAGATCGCCCTCGACGATGCCGAGCTTCGCCCACAGATCCGGGCTGCACTGCTGGCCGGGGTGGATGTGTCGACACTGGAGATTTCGATCAGCGGGCAGAAGCGATGAGACAGCACGGCGACCAGGCTATGGGAGGTGGCGCCCGGCGCGGAAATTGATGCTCTGGCAACGGAGGACGGACGAAGGCGATGGAATTGAGACTGCTGCGCTACTTCGTTGCCGTTGCGGAGGAACTGCACTTGGCGCGCGCCGCCGAACGCCTTGGGGTGGAGCAGTCTCCCGTTTCCAGAGCCATGCGCGATCTGGAAGGTTTGCTGGGCGTGCGTCTGTTTGATCGCAGCCGGCGCCGCACCCGCTTGACCTGGGCGGGCCAGGTCTTTCTCGACGAGAGCCGCCGGGTGCTCGCTCAGGTAAACCACGCAAGCCATGCCGCCCGCGCCGCAGCTCGCGGTTGCCGGGATACGCTGCGGGTGGCGGTGAGTGATGGCCTTGGCCAGCCCCATGTCGCCACGCTGTTGGCCGATAGCCGGGAAGAGGAACCGGAACTGGATCTCCGGCTCTGCGAAATGCCGCTGGCCGAGCAGGCCAGAGCACTTCTCGATGGCACGCTCGATGTGGGTTTCGCACTTGCCGACAAGGCCGGCAGCGGCATAGCGACGGCCCCTGTGTGGCAGGATCGACTCTGCCTGGTTCTCCCCGCGCGCCACCCTCTGCTGGGGCTGGCGGAAGTGCCCATCGCCCACGCGCTGAAGTTTCCCCTGGTGCTCTATCACCCGGACAGTGAATCCGAAGGCCATCCTGCCCTGAACCACTTGCTGCAGGCGGCAGAGAGCCAACTCAGGATCGCCGATACCGTCACCACCCTGGGCGCCATGCTGACACTGATCGCTGCCGGCTACGGCATTGGCTTCACCTCCCACGCTATTGCCACCGGCCTCCACCGCCCGGACCTGATCCCCCGCTCCTTGGCCGGCCCACCGATTCTGCTCACGACCTACCTGCTGCGTCGGGAGGGGATGATGTCGGAACCGGTGAGACGGCTGGTGGAGCGGGTGAGGGGTGGCAAAGAGGCGCAATGCTGATGAGATGCTCAGGAAATCGCAGCTTTGCTTTCGAGACGCCGGATGTCTCTACGCATGTTCAACAAAGAACGATGGTCGCTTGGTGTCTTGGGAAAGGTGATGAAACCGACCCCGGCCGGGTGACGAAGCTTGCCATGTCGGCCTGGCTCGAAACGCCACCCGCTCCGTAGCATTTCCTTGATCAGGCGGTTGATGTCCTTGTCGTTGCAGTAGTGCATGAATGATCACCATGGTTGTTGAGCAACCGTGAGGATCGGATTTGTCGGCGATGCGCACCCGACACGTCGCCGAATGTATTTCTCACAAATTCCCGGGGCTGGATTGGGTCATGCCATGTCTTTTCTCGCGCTCCATGAGGTAGACGGCAATTGCGTGTCGGCCGTGATCGATCGCGATCCAGAGAGCGTCGAATCGCTCCAGGGTGCTAGGCGCCATCAGGGTCAGGTCGGGGTCTCCACGATTGTTTCCGGGGTGCTCGACGAGCATCCGGAAAGTCTCGAGGTCCCCGGTCTGCGCAGCGAACAGGGTCGGTGTCCATTCGGCGAGGTGATGAGCTTCCACACGGTAGCGTCGGTTGGCGTCTGCACCGCCGTCTAGCAGGGCTTGGATCACGGCACGGTGATTGGCCGATGGACGGATCATATGATCGAGGAGGGCGTCGAAGATTTGGCGATGCCGTTCAGAGGCGTTCTTCAGGTCGTAGAAGCGCTGCCGTATTCTCGCAAGGTCTATATCGAGCGCGGCTCCTTCCCTGGCGTCATAGGAATCCACACGCGTCTTGCCAGAGACATAGGCTTGTTCCTGAGTTGGGTCATCCCGGTGAAGGCTGCCATGGAGAAGTACCATCGCATAACAAAGCGCCGAGGAGAGATAGTCACTGGCCTGTTCGACATCGGCGCCAAGCTCAATCAATCTAGTCACTGCAGGTGCATTGGCCATTTCGATGGCAATTTTCAGTGGCGTTTCGCGCTTTGTTGAGGCAGGCCGATTGACCGTCTCCTGCGATAGCTTGAGGCTCAGCAGATATTCCATGATGAGCGTGTCTTGTCGATCACAGGCGCGACGCATGGCGTAGGACAGTGGCCCCTCTCCGGATTCCGGAATGAAGTCATTCGGGTCGCCACCGGCGGCGAGCAACTGTTTGACGTCATCCAGAGTGCCCTCCTGAATCGCGACCATCAGGGGCGTTCGGCGTGTTCTGCCTTCGGCGTACTTGGTCTTTTGATTGGGGTTGGCGAGGTGCTTGTTGCCAAGATTGAAGGCATCGTCAGCGCTCCGGATTTCCACGCGGGGAGGGATTCGATCCTTCGCCTTCTGCGGGGCAAACATCTGTTCGAAGCCAAAGGCGATACGGCGCAGTTCCTGGGTATCCAATGGGCGTTTCGGGCGCTGGTTCAGGCCAAGCATGAACGTTTTGTCCCAGTAGCCATTGGCCGCGTCCTTATCTCCGACGCCAACTGCGTACAGCAATGCTTCATTCAGGATCGGGTGTTGATTCTGCCCGGCTTGCCACCATGCGCCGGAAGCTGCTTTGGCGTAGAGGTCGAGGGCGGCCTCCTTCTTGCCCAGCAGCGCTGCGTTCCGCGCGGCAAACCAAGCGTGGATGTAGCGATAGGCGGACTGCAAGCCGGGATCGGCCCGCTCGATCAGGCCCAGAAGCTGATCGAGTCTTTCTTGAAGAGCCTTCTTGTCATGTCCCTTGGTCGAAAACATCATCTGAATCGTATCGAGCAGCGGGATTATCTGGCGACGCAGCGGAACATCGCCTGCGCGGTGGCTCGCCTGGCTGATGGCGCGCAAGGTGTCTTCGAGCCCCCATGGTTGTTGGCTCCGCAGACTCAGGTTGCGCTTCACGACATCCCGCAACTCGGTCGATAGCGATTGGTAGGCGCAGGCCAGCAGGAGCCATCCCGACAGGAGAGGAATCTCCGGCGCCGACGCGTCCTTGCCGATCGCCGCCGCAACCTTGGGTGCATAGGGCCAACCAAGCTTGCCCACGGGTTCCCCAGCAAGCCAGCGCTCCATCGTTCTCGGGTCGGCATCGAGTTCGTTTCCCAGATTCGTCAGCAGCTTCTCTTCGGGTACTTTGGTGTGATGCGAAGCGAAGGCCAGCCAGGCTTTGAACGGCGAGGAGCCCCACTGTTCGAAATCTGGAGCGGCTCTCCTGCTGGCTGCAAGGGTGAGGAAGCCGGCAAGCATCGGCGCCGTGAAGTGCTGTGAGATCAGCCTTTGCCCCTCGGCGGTGCTCAGCGGGGTGACGTCCAGGTTCTGAGCCAATCCTTGCAGCGCCTCGGCGGTCCGAAACCAAGCGTAGCGGAAGGTTTCTGCCCAGTCTTTGCCACAATCAAGAGCGAGTGCGTTCGAACAGACATCTTCGATGGATTGCAGTCTGTCGAACCTGCTGCCCCGGCGTTCGTCGTCCTCATTGGCCAGGTCATCAAGATCCTTGTCTTGCCCAATCAGCACGAGGTGGGGCCGATAGCCCGCAGCTTTGATCAGGGCTCTGAGAAGATCGCCCAGGCGGGGGATAATGGTGTCTTTGCTCATGTTTATCAGGGCGGGAATTACCCGCCCCCTCCCTGATTAGCGCTTGCCACCCTTTGCCGCCGCACGTTGTGCGCGAGCGGCAAAGCTAGCCTTGGACACTCCGCCCGCCTTGGCGGTCGCGCTCTGGATACGCGCGGCAGCGGTCTGGGTCATCGGGGCGGCCGGAGCCTTGGGAGCAGAAGTCTTGGTCGTCATTGTCATTCCTTTCGAATAGAGTAGTGCCAAATCGGCACACCGTCATCTTGAGGAAAGGGCCTCCAGGGCTCACGACACGGCACCGAAGGAAGTTCTGATTTTTATGCTGGGGCGGTTTGTAGCGGCCTGCCTGCAGTGTCGGGAAATTGACGGACCGGATATTCAAGTCCACAATCGAGTCCATACCCTGTCAATCAGGGTTGTGGAAAATGGTATTTATCAACGGGTTAGGAAACCGGTAACGTTCCCTTCGCCCGCTCCAAAAACTTTCAGTTTTCTGGCTCGCTTCCTCCGGTCTACCAAATCAAATCGACTATTCGTTAGCTCAGAGAAAACTCTTTCCTCTGCTGCCGAACTTTTGACGCTTTGCGCTTGTCTCTCTAGAACTATTACAACTCGGAGACAAACCAATGCCA
>Ga0075163_10002055_pt1 | contig 27122 bp, 21 predicted proteins | sample JI1023141ADNA_FD_71478 | JGI IMG/M metagenome (GOLD analysis project Ga0075163, IMG submission 71478) | Wastewater effluent complex algal communities from Wisconsin, to seasonally profile nutrient transformation and Carbon sequestration -... | ecosystem: Engineered > WWTP > Effluent > Algae...
TCCTCTTGCCGGTGCTCGCGTTCGGAGCGGTGCTGAGCGGATCGAAGAGGTTGGATCCGCTGGAGTTCCGCACTGTGCTCCTACTGGGTGCTTGGAGCGTGGTGGTGAGCACCGTGGCCAGCTTGATCGCGCGCCATGGTCAGGTGGAGGACTATCGCTCACTATCGGTCTTCATCAGCCACATCCGTCTTTCACTACTGTTATGCCTGTCCATCGTGGTCTTCCTCTGGGACCGTGGTGAGCCACGGTGGTTGCGGATGGCGGGCTATGCGGCGGCACTGTGGTCCGTGTTCTTCATCGATCGGTTGGGGAGCATCCAAGGTTACCTCATCCTGGCATGCATCGCTGCTGTTTTCACCTGGCGCTGGTCCGGTGGACGAGGGCCGTTCACCCGATGGGTGGTGCGCGGCGCGTTGGTCCTTCTTCCCACGCTGACACTTGCCGTGGGTTGGTCCGAGGTCCGCAGTCGTTATCGATTGCCCGACCCCACCATCATTCCCAAGTTCGAGCGCACGGCGGGTGGGGAGTACTATCAGCACGATATCACCAATCCGCAGGTGGAGAACGGCAACCACGTGTGGATGTACGTGGCCATGCGCGAATTGAAGCGGAATTGGGAGCGGCGAAGCGAACGTTCGTTGGACGGTATGGATGACAAGGGCCATCCGATCTGGAGCACGTTGGTGCGCTACATGGCGTCCAAAGGCTTGCGCAAGGACAGTGTGGGACTGATGACCTTGAGCGAAGCGGATATCCGCGCGGTGGAACAAGGCGTGGCCAATGCGCATCCCAGCCGCCTAAGCGGTTTAAGCGCGCGCTTCGATGAAGTGCTTTTCGAACTGCAGCAATATCACGCCATGGGCGCTGTGGACGGGCACTCGGTGGCCATGCGTATCGAGTACTTGCGTACGGGGCTGGGGATCGCGCGGGCGAATTGGCTCGTTGGTGTGGGGACTGGAGACACGGAGCGAATGTTCCAACACGAATACGAGCGGTCCGGGTCCAAGCTTTCGACACCATGGCGCCGTCGCGCCCATAACGAATACCTCACGCTGTGGATCAGCTTCGGAGCGCTGGGTCTGCTCTGGAGCCTCTTCAGCTGGTGGTGGCCTGCCCGGGCGATGTGTGCATGGCGGGATCCCTTGTTCATCGCCTTCGCCATCATCTTCGGGATCTCCTGCCTTACCGACGACACGGTGGAGACCCAGGTAGGTGCCACCTTCTTCGCGCTGTACTACGCCTTGTTCGTCTTCGCGGCGCCGCGGTTCAATGCACCGGAAGCGCGTACAACAGTTCAGCCACTCGCTGCGGGCTGATCCGCTGCACACAATCACACGGCTTACCCGCAGCGCAGGTCGTGCATTGCGGATCGAACACCAGCGCATGTGCATCGCGACCGATGGGTGCCCAGCGACCCGGATGGATCGGCCTGCGCGGTGAGAACACCCCGATCGCCCGGATGCCGCACGCCGCCGCGATGTGCAAGGGGCCGGTACTGGCGGCCACCAAGGCATCGCTTGCGCCGATCAGTCCGATCAGTTCCGTCAGATCCACGGCTCCACCGGCATCGATCGTGTTCGCGCCATCCAAGGGAAGCGTCCGCCGGTAGTGTGCAGCCTCCGCTTCTGTCCCGGTGACGATCACAGTGAAAGGACCATCGTTCAGGATGCGGATCAACGCGGCGAAGTTCACCAAGCCCCACTCCACCGCACTTCCTTTGGAGCCGGGGTGCAGGATCACCGTACGTGTTCCTGGGCGTTCCCATCCGCACAACCGTTCGGCCATGGGCAAGGCGGAGAAACCGCTCAATGCCGAAAGTTCGCTCAGCCCGATGTCAGGTACGGGCATCAAAGGCGCTGCCAACTTCAAGTTCAATTGAGCCTCGTGCAAGGCGCTGCGTTTGCGGCTGAACGCCACGCGATCGGTGCAGGTGACCCAATGCCACCACCGATGACTGGTGCCGATGCGCATGGGAATGCCCGCCGACCGCGCCCATTGTGCCAGTTCCTTGCGGGGGAAGACATGGATCAAGGCATCCGCTTTCAAGCCGCGCAGCATGGCCGGTGCATCGCCCGCTTCCAACTCCTCCAAGGTGAGGATAGCGTCCACGTGAGCGCATCGGAGAAGGACCGGCTTGGTGTAGGTGCGACCGATGAAGGTGATGCGCACACCGGGGAAGCCGCGCTTCAACAGCCCGGCCATGGGCAGTGTCAGCATCACATCGCCGATGCTGTCCGTGCGGCTCAGGATGATGTGGTCAGGCCCCTTGGTCACGCAGCCGTTGGAGTTTGGCGTACTTCAAGCGGACCGCGCGCGCGCTGAGCCGGGCGATCGAATACCCAGCGCGGCCATCGAGGAATCCGAGGCGAAGGAAGTAGCCTTGTACGAACTTCACTGCGGGGGAGAAAAGCCGCTTCAAGGCCCCGGGTCGTTTCCCAGCGGCGAGCAATTTGCGGGCATGTAGATCGCTGTAGCGCTCGATACGTTCTTCGTGTGAGCGCACGGTCGGGTAGGAGTAGTGCAGCAGATCACCGGGGAGGTGATGCACGGCGATGTCCTTGGGTAGCTGAAGCTCCTCATGAACATGTTCACCCTGCCAGCTGCTGCCTTCCTTGGGGAAGAGGCGCACCTTGGCATCGGGGTACCAACCGCCATGACGCACCCACGTGCCGCAATAGTTCGTTAGGCGGTTGAACTTGTAGGCGCCCTGCAGTCCACGCTGCGCGGCTTCCATTAACGATGCGCGCAGTTCGGCGGAGATGGCCTCGTCGGCATCGAGCGAAAGGATGTACACACCACGGGCCTGTGCGTTGGCGAAGTTCTTCTGGTCGGAATAGTCCGTCCACTTGCGCACGATCACCCGCGCGCCATGTTCGGTGGCGATGCGGGCGGTGTCGTCGGTGCTCTCCGCATCCACCACGATCACCTCGCTGACGAGCAATTGCAGCGAGATGAGGCAGCGCGCGATGTTATCCGCTTCGTTGCGCGTGATGATGACCGCCGAGATGCCTTTCATGCGGCGCCGAAGTTAACCGGCGCTGCGTGGATCAGCGTGCGACCACCATGCGGCCGCGACCAAGTACCCCGGTACCATCGACGATCGCGATGGTGTAGGTGCCACTGGCCAGGCCGTGCACGTCGAGTACTTGTTCCGGCTGGTTGAGCACTGCCGTGTATACCACGCGTCCCATCGCATCCATCACCTGCACCGAACTGCCCGGGCGCGGATCTGAGGAACGGATGGTGATGAGGTCTGCGGCTGGCTGCGGGAAGATGAGCAGGCTGGTGCCCATGCTCGACTCTAGCAAGCCCTGGCCGGTGTTCACCACAAGGTTCACACAATAGTCCTCCACCTCGCCGAACTCGAAATCAGGTGCGCACGGTTCCTCGGGAGAGGCGTTGTAGTGCATGATCACGCGCATGCGTGTGGGGCCCTGGGTTGCCGTTCCGGGGATCTCGACCGTGCCATTCACGGCCTCATTGTCCGCACTGCCGCTGTTGAAGACCAGTTCTTCGGGTGCATCGAAACTGCCGCTCTGGTCGAGGTCGATCCAGACATGGAACCACTCGTTGAACTGGAAGCCGGGGAACTCTGGTTCCAGCCGGATGGTATGCACTTGCCCGATGGTCAGGTCGGTGGTCACGTCCGTGTAATCACCGTACCCGCCATCATCACCGGAGGTGTTATCAATGTCGCCGAGTTGAACGTTCCCGATCCATTCATCTTCGGTGTCACCACCTGCAGTGACGCAGTACGTAAGGTCCGTACAGGCCCCGCAGCCCGTGGTGTTCACCGTGATGGGAGCGGACCATTCGGTGGGAACCCCATTACAGATGGAGCGCACCTGCACGGTATGATTACTGCAAGGCGCAAGGGGTGTGATCTCGAGGGTGGTGCCGGTGATGCCGCTCACCACGGTGAAGTCCGTGGAACCGAGCGGGACGTGACGCACTTCGTAGGTGGTGGCAGCGAGCACCGAGGTCCAGAACACGTTCACGATGTTCTCGCCGACGAAGCCCTCCGCAAGGCCCGAAGGAGGTGTGCAGCATCCTTCGCTGGTCCAGGTGAAGAGGTTGCTGTAGTCGCTGCTCTCCGCTTCGCAATGCGTGCGCACTTGAAGCTCATACGCAGTGCACGGAGTGATGGACGCGAGTTGATAGAACGGCTCGGCGATATCCAGTACTTCGTTCCAATCTGGAGCACCTACCGGCCGGTAACGCAGGTCGAATACGGTACCGACCACGCTGCTCCAAGCCGCAAGCGCGGTGTTGATGTCCACCGTCTGCACCGACACGTTGTACGGCGCCGGACAAGCCCCACAGCCGTTCATGATGAGCTGCATGCTGTTGCCCGCATTGATGCGGCCACCGGTCACCGTTTGGCCCGGCAGGTTGCCCACTTGGTCCACACCTTCGAAGAGCATGTCCCGGATGTATAACGCGCCCTGTTGCGGATCGGCCTTCACCAAGGTCATCAGGCTTGCGCAGGGTGCACTGTAGAGCAGCCCCACCACACCGGCGGTCAGCGGACTGGCGAAGCTGGTACCGCTGGTGGTGCCGTAGCCGCCGTTGATGTTGGTGGTGTACACGTCGTCACCGGGTGCGCCCACATCGATGGTGGTGAGACCGAACGCGGAGAATGTGCGCTCGTCGTTGATGTCCGTGGCGGTCACGCTGATCATGAAATCGCTCGGGCAAGCGGTGGGCAGGTCGCCTACTTCATCCACGTCCACCGCATTGTTGGCCGTGGCGCCGCAGTTGAGCACGCCTTCCGCACCCAGCGAATCGTACATAGCGCACCAGATGGGTGAATCGGCGGGCTGGCCACCATTGATGCCCCAGCTCGCATTGGTCGCCACCACGAATGCGCCCATGGTGCCGTTCGTTTCATTGTAGATGCGGCGCATGGTGAGGGGATAACTGTGTGAGGCGAGCACCCCAGCGTCGTTCGCACCGGAGTTGAACACCACCATCATCTTCACCGTCCAGTTGGCACCTACAACGCCCAGCTCGTTGTTGCCGGTGGCCCCGATCATGCCAGCCACTTGAGTGCCATGCGAGCCGCCGTACACTTGGTCCGTTTCGGAGTTCGGGTTCCACCCGCGGAAGTCGTCCACGTACCCGTTCAGGTCGTCGTCCACGTCGTTGTTCGGGATCTCTTGATGGTTGTACCACGCGTTCGCGATCAAGTCGGGGTGCGGCAGATCGGAGTTCTCGATGATGCAGACCACGATCGTATCCCCATCGGCGGTGAGGCCACCGGTACTGATATCCCAGGCCCCTTCGCTGTTGATGTTCTGGTGGTGCCACTGATCGCCGAAATCACTGTCGTTGGGTACCTCGCGGAGTTCCAAGTGGTGATTGTTCTGGGCCAGGCGCACGCCTTTGTGTGATCGTGCCGCGCGCAGCATTTCGAACTGTGCTGCTCGGCTCGGGTCGAAGCGGAGGAGCCAGGTGCGCATCGGTCGGCTTACCAAGCGCACCACCTGCATGCCGGTGGGCTGCCCGTTGATGGTGGCGAGGTCGTCGGCCACCTTTTCGGCATCAGCGCCTGGCGCGAGCATGATCAGCAAGTCTCCGGGAATAGCCACGGCTTGGGCCTGAGCAGCGGGACGGAGCAGAAAGAGGGACAGGGCAACGGACAGGAATACGCGCATTGGTGAGGGGCTTCGACCCAAAGGTAGGGGAGGCGTTGAACGCAAGCATTGATCCGCGCGGCATCCAAGGGGGCAAGGCTTGGAAGGCTGTGGGGTCGAAGATCACCCCCGCACATACACCCGCTTGACCCGCTGCGCGATGCTCGTGAGCGCCTCGTACGGGATGGTGCCAAGATCACTCGCGTATTGGGCTAGGGTGGGCTCGGCGCCGAATACGATCACTTCGTCGTTGGTCTGGCAGGGAATGTCGGTCACGTCCACCATGCACATGTCCATGCAGATGTTGCCTGTGGTGTAGGCGATATGGCCGTTGATGGCGACGCGGCCCTGGCCGTTGCCGAGGCGGCGGAGGAAGCCATCGGCATACCCGATGGGCAGTGTTGCGATACGGCGCGAGCTTTCCTCGCGGGCGCCGCGGCCGTAACCGATGCTATCGCCAGCGGGGACCTCCTTCACCTGGGCTACCACCGTGCGCAAGGTGGCGACGGGCCGCAACAAGGCCATCTCTTCCGCTGTGGCACCCACGCCGTGGAGGCCGATGCCGAGCCGCACCATGTCTAAGTGCGCTTCAGCAAAGCGGGTTATCGCACCGCTATTGGCGATGTGGAGCAGCGGTCGATAGCCGAGCACGGCGATGATGCGCTCGGCCAGGGTGCGGAAGAGTGCGATCTGTGCGCGAGTGAAGGCGTCGTGTTGTTGGTCTTCGCTCGCCGCGAGGTGCGAGAGGATCGCGGCCACCCGGAGAGGGGCACCCTTTAAGGCCTGCAGCAAGGCGGGAACCTCATCGGGTTGAAAGCCGAGGCGGTGCATGCCGGTGTCCAATTTGATGTGGATGGCGGGACCGGATCCAGCCACACGGGCAAGATCGATGGAGGCCTGCAACGAACGCAAATCATATACCTCGGGCTCCAGATCGAAACGGTGCAAGGTCTCCATCGCCACCGGTTCAGGGTTCATCACTAGGATGGGAGTAGTGATGCCATGCTGGCGCAGTTCTACGCCCTCGTCCGCATAGGCAACGCCCAGGTAATGCACTTGCTCGTGCTGCAACAGACGGGCCAATTCCACAGCGCCACTCCCGTAGCCGAAGGCTTTCACCATTGCCATCAGCCGCGCGCCGGATGTGAGCAAGGCCCGGAAATGGTTCAGGTTGTGGCGAACGGCCTCCAGGTCAACCTGCAGTTCAGTGCCATGCACATGTTGTTGCCAACGCTGTACGGCGAGCTCTAGCGCAAAACGGCGTGCGCCTTTGATGAGAACCACCGCACCCGCAAGGGCGCCGAGGTCCTCGTGCATGAGGAGTGCGTCACTATCCGCATAGAAACGCGCGGAAGCTGGGAAGGCGCCACGGTGTGCACCGATCGCAGGGCCCACGCCGATCACCTGTTGCACACCCACACGGGCCAGCTGGGAGGCCACCTCTCTGTACAGGTGCTCATCGGTCACGCCGCTCTCCGTCAGGTCGCTCAGCACGATGGCGCGGGGGCGGCCATGGGCGATGCGCTCCTGGTGTTCCAAGGCCACGGCCAGGGAGCTCTGGTCATTGCTGTAGCTGTCGTCGATCAAGGTGGTGCCGTGGCGGCCCTGCATGGTGCGCAGGCGCATGTCCACCGGTTCAAGCAAAGCGATGCGTTCTTTGATCCAGGCGGCATCCCGGCCCAGGTGCAGCAGCACAGCGATGCACGTGACGGCATTGCTGATGCTAGCCTGATCAGAGAAGGGCACGAGGAACTGCAAGGGTTCACCGTGATACCGGAGGTCCACCAGGCAGGAGTCGCCGCTCACCGAAGTGCCGGTGATATTGATCGCCGTGGCTGGTTCATTGTGCCCGATCAATGTCCAGCTGGCCTTGAGCCCCGAACCGGCGCTCACCTGGCCGAGGAGGCCATCCAAACTGGGAGCGATGATGCCAGTGGTCCGATGGAACAACGTGACCTTCTCCGCCAGTTTCACACCCCGGTCGTTCAGGAAGCCTTGGTCGTGGGCATCACCGAGGTTGGTGAGCACGCCGATGGTCGGTTGAATGATGAACTCCAGCTGCGGCATTTCCTTGGGCTGGCTCACGCCGGCCTCGAAAATGCCCAAGGTGTGTTCGGGTCCCATCTGCCAGACGCTGAGCGGTACGCCCACTTGGCTGTTCCAGCTTCCCGGGCTGCGGACGATGCGTTCCTCGGCACGCAGGAGTTGGAATAACCATTCCTTCACGATCGTCTTGCCATTGCTGCCGGTTATTCCGATCACGGGAATGGAGAATCGGCTGCGATGCCAGGCGGCGATGAATTGTAGCGCGCTCAAGGTATCGGGTACCAACAGCACGTTGGCTTCCGGCATCGCGTTCCTGTCCACCGGTGTGCTCACGAGGAAGTTCCGCAAGCCGCGGTCGTAGAGGGATTTGACGTACCGGTGCCCATCATGCCGGGGTCCGGGTAGGGCAATGAAGAGCGCATTCGGGTGGATGGCCGCATTGCGCGAATCGATCAGCAGGTGTTCGATGCGCTGAGTGCCTATACCGCTCAGTGTGCCGTCAGTGATCTCGGCGAGCATCTGCAGGGTCGGACGTTCGAAGCTCATGGTGTTAATTGCTTGGCACGGGCAGCCATGAAACAGGTGCGACAGAGCGGTTCGTAGCTGTCGGTCTCGCCCAGCAGCACGAGATCCTGGCTGGCCGTGGTGCGGTGGCTGAAGTTAGCGAGATCACCGCAATGCATGCAGATGGCGTGCACTTTGGAGACGTATTCGGCGATGGCCATCAGGGCGGGCATCGGACCGAAGGGGCGACCTTGGAAATCCATGTCCAACCCGGCTATGATCACGCGTATGCCGCTGCTGGCGAGTTGTTCGCACACGGCGGGCAAGCCGTCATCGAAGAACTGGGCCTCGTCGATGCCCACCACTTGGATCTCGTTGGTGAGCAGGAGCAGATTGCTGCTACCGGGCACGGGTGTACTACGGATGGTTGTGCCTTCGTGGCTCACCACATCGGTCGCATCGTAGCGGGTATCCACGCCGGGCTTGAAGATCTCCACCTTCTGCCGGGCGAACTCCGCCCGCCGCAAACGGCGGATCAACTCTTCGGTCTTGCCGGAGAACATACTTCCGCAGATCACTTCGATCCAGCCTTTGCGTGGACCGCGTGGTCCGGTGTGTTCCAGGAACATCAGGGGTGTCCGGCGTGTTCAACGCTTCGGACCGTTGTTTGCAGGGTGCTGCGAAAATAGGGATCTTCGCACAGGCCCCTTCGACCGGGCCGAATGCCCATGAAGAGCGAGAAGCCATTCCGCAGGATCAACGAACTGGTAGCAGACCTTGCCAAGGTGAGCAACGAACTTGGTTCGGGGACGCTGCATTTGGAAGGGTTGGAAACAGCATGTGACGATGCGCGCGAGTTGTACGAGCGCTTGGTGGTCCTGCGCCACAAAGCGCGCGAGACCGCAACAGGCGCGGGCAAGTCCGCACCTGCCCCGAGCAACAAGTTGCGCGAGGCTCCACCAAGCACTGAAGTCCCCTCGGAACAGCCGTCGTTGCGGTTGGATACCCGTCCAGCACCAGAAGTCTCATCCCGCCAGACTTCCTTGATCGAGGCCATCGAGCATACCGAGCAACAGAAGGTCGAACCCGCCGCAGGCAAGCCACAACCACCCTCCTTGGCCGAGAAGCTGGAGAGGGCGGCCGTGAGCGACTTGAACAAGGCCATCACATTAAGCCACAAGTTCTGGTTCGTGGCCGAGCTCTTCAATGGTGATCGGCAGGCCTATGAGAAAGGTGTGGAGTACTTGAACGGGTTCGCGAACCTTGTGGAGGCGAACACCTTCATCCAGGAGGAGGTCATTTCCAAACTGAAGAAGCCCGCTGATCCCGAAGCCCTGGCTACCTTCAACGAACTGGTGCAACGCCGTTACGTATGATGGTACGTTCATTCCTTGCCCTCGCGATAGCGGCGCCCCTGGCCCTCGCGGCTCAGGACGCCGATGCGGTCCGCAGCAATGCGCGCAAGTACGTCAAGAACCTCACCGCACCGGCCTTGCATGGCCGCGGGTATGTGCAGAACGGTGATGGACTCGCCGCCGATTGGATCGCCCAGCAATTCACCCGAATGGGCTTGAAGCCGTTGAAGACGGACTACTTCCAGCCGTTCCAGTTCAACGTCAATAGCTTCCCGGACAGCATGCGCGTGAGCGTGGATGGTGCCATGCTTTCACCGGGGGTGGACTACATCGTGGATCCGGCCTCCGGTTCCGCACAGGGAACCTTCAACCTCGTACACCTGACGCCGGATGACCTGCTCGATCCTGCACGCCGGGGCATGGCCATGGGTGTGCTCAGTGGTAACGCGGCCTGCTTGCATTTCCCGGCCACCAAGAGTGCTGATTCGCTGCGGATCTTCGGCGAGATCGAGCGAGAGCTCATGCACTTCTGCCCTGTGGTGAAGCGCGCCTCGGGAAAGCTCACCTGGGGTGTGGCCCAGGAAGCGGAACCCTATCCGCTGATCGAGGTGGCCAGCGCCGCGCTCACCGACAGTTCGCGGACGATCACCCTGAACGTGCGCAATGTGCTGCTTCCACGTCATGCGGCACGCAACGTGCTGGGCTGGGTGAAGGGCAAGAGCAGTAAGTGGGTGGTGGTGGGCGCGCATTACGACCACTTGGGACGCATGGGCTCCGAAGCGCTTTTTCCCGGCGCGAACGACAACGCCAGTGGTGTAGCGATGATGCTCTCCTTGGCCGAGTGGTTCAGCAAGAACAAGCCGAAATACAACATGCTCTTCGTGGCATTCGCTGGGGAGGAGGCGGGCTTGGTCGGAAGCGAATGGTTCGCAGTGGATCGTCCCTTGGATCTCTCCAAGATCAAGCTGATGCTCAACTTGGACATCCTCGGTACTGGCGACGATGGCATCACCGTGGTCAACGCGACAGCCCAATCCAAGCTTTTCGATCAGCTCGTGGCCTTGAACGGTAGGCGGCAGTTGCTTCCCCAGGTGAAAGCACGAGGACCGGCGTGCAACAGCGACCACTGCCCCTTCGTGAAACGCAATGTGCCGGCGCTTTTCATCTACACCATGGGAGGCGTTGCCGCATACCACGATGTGCTGGATAGGGAGGAGACACTTCCGCTGACGGAGTTCCCCGATCTGTATGCGTTGCTCAAGGAATACATCACGATCTTGAAGTGATCGGGTGTCACGATCACATCGGATCAACGCAACAGTATGTCCGCGACCCGTTCTTCCCTGACCTTGGTGCCCACCCCGATCGGCAACCTGGACGACATCACCGTACGTGCGCAGAAGGTGCTCGCCGAGGTGGACGGTGTCGTGGCCGAGGATACGCGGGTCACCGGGCGACTGCTCCAGCATCTGGGCCTCCAGCGACCCTTGATCCCTTTCCATGCGCACAATGAACACCGCATGGTGGAACAGCTGGTGGCCCGCATGGGCGCTGGGGAGCGGTTCGCTTTGGTGAGCGATGCGGGCACGCCGGGGATAAGCGATCCGGGGTTCCTTCTAGTGCGCGCGGCGCTGGCGGCCGGTGTCAGCGTGGAATGCCTTCCGGGTGCCACTGCCTTCGTGCCTGCGCTGGTCGATAGCGGCTTGCCATGCGATCGCTTCGTGTTCGAAGGCTTCCTGCCAGTGAAGAAGGGCAGGCGCACGCGTTTGGAGGAGTTACGGAGCGAGGTCCGGACCATCGTGTTGTACGAAAGTCCGCATCGTATCCCGCGCACCTTGCGTGACCTTCTCGAAGTTTTCGGCGGTGATCGGCGGGCCAGTGCTTCCCGCGAGATCAGCAAATTGCATGAGGAGACCGTACGTGGGACCTTGGCGGAATTGGTCGCTCATTTCGAACGCCACGAACCGCGCGGCGAGTTCGTGCTGGTGGTGGGCGGTGCGGCGTAGGTGTACAACCGATCACTTGGAGTGTTTACTTTGTCAACACAATGCTGTTGATAACCTACATCTGTCAGCGACTCGCAGCCTTGATCCTGGTAGGCCTTGTTGGCATGCAAATGGCTAATGCTCAGGCTTATCTGTTGTCTGATGCAGAGACCTACCTGAAGGAACGCACCGCGGACCCCAATAAGCCGATCGGAGAGCCCGTTGGCGAGTATGTGGACCTCTTCCCCACCATGGGTCAATGGACCTTGCTGTTCGAGAAGGATGGTGTCAAGCGCAAAGTGAAGTGCAAGGACATCTGGGGCTTCTTGTACAAAGGCGTCCTGTTCCGCATCAATGATGAAGGGCCCATCCCTGTGCGCTTGATGACCGAAGGAGCGGTCTGTTATTACGAGAACGGCTTCGCGCATTTGAAGATGCTGCGCGATGACCTGGAGATCGCTCCTTACGAGGTCGGCAACGCAGCCTACTTGAGCAAGGACCTGAAAGGGCAGATCGTCCCGGCCCGTTTCCAGGAAGGTGACCTGCGCTCGGTGAGCGCTCGTTTCCGTACGGAATACCCCATGCTCGAGCCACTGTACCGGTGCATCGGTGACCAGGCCGAGATGGATCCGATCCGCCAGTGCGTGGTGGATTTCGAGAGCGGCCTCCTCGGCGACCGCTGACGAGCGATGCACCTTTGTGACCTGTCGCTCAGCTGTCATTCCCAGTGGAGCGCGTTACCTGCATGAAAGCCTGGATCCTTAGCGCACATGGCGATCCGAGGAAAGTGCTTGAGCTACGCGAGCATCCACGTCCGGTGCCTCAAGCGAACGAAGTGCTGATCCGCTGTGAGGGCTTCGGTCTCAACTACGCCGATGTGATGGCGGTGAAAGGGCTGTACCGCGAAGCACCTCCGGTGCCAAGCATACTGGGGTATGAAGTGGTGGGTGTGGTGGAAGCCGTCGGGTCGATGGCGCCATCCGCATTGGTGGGCCAGCGGGTGGTGGCCATGACCCGGTTCGGCGGGTATGCGGAGTATGCGGTCACCGATCACCGGGCATTGGCGGTCATTGACAAAGAACTCCCACTGGGCGAAGCGGCTGCCATGGCCACGCAAGGCTGCACGGCATGGTACGCGGCCCAGATCCTGTGCCCCTTGCGCGCAGGTGAACGGGTGTTGGTGCATAGTGCTGCTGGTGGTGTGGGGCAGTGGTTGGTGCAATTGGCCGTACAAGCGGACTGCGAGGTCTTCGCGGTCGTCAGCGGCAGCGCGAAGTATGACCTGCTTGCGAAGCTCGGTGCGCACCACGTCATCGATCGCCGGTTCTCGGATACATACAGCTCGCTGGACACAGCTCTGAATGGAAGGAAGCTCGATGTCTCGTTCAATGCTGTGGGTGGGTCTTCCTTCGCCCAGGATATGCGCCGTTTGGGAAGTGGTGGTCGTATGGTGAGTTATGGCGGTGCACAACGTGGAGGGCTTGGCGCCTTCGGCACGCTTCGCTTCGTTTGGAGCATGGGCTTGGTGGTCCCGATACTTCTGATGATGAAGAGTTGTAGCATACTCGGCATCAACATGCTTCGTATCGCCGAGGATCGACCGGAGATCATCGCCGAGTGCCTTGCGGGTATCACCAATATGTGTGCTCAAGGAGCCTTCCGCGCACATGTGCACAAGGTCTATGGGAGTGCAGAACTACCAGAGGCGTTGCATGCGCTCGGCGCTGGTGATACGATCGGGAAGGTGGTGGTTTCGTGGTGATACTGCCAACCGTTCGTCCAGCACAAGGTGGACGGAACGTGAGCACGCGTTGGTGAAGCGTTGGTCGCATGTTGGACGGAGAGCCTTGTCACCACATGGTCTCCGGTACTTCGCATCAGGTCGGAACGCCATGCGAAACCCCGGCTCACCAACAGCCATGAGTACGCGATCGTCATCCATCAAACTGGTCATTTTCACCACTGGGATCGTGCTATTCCAGACCCGAAGCCACGCGCAGCAACTTGAACAGCTAGACATCCTACCACCGTTGGGGGCCACTTGGCACATGCGTGCACTACAGGTGATCCCACCACTACCGGCGGATGAACTACCCCTGGTCTGGCGCTTCACCGAACTCATGGGGAATGACTTGTTCGGAGTCACTTGGTCCATGATCCAGCCTAGTGACGCTCCGGATGGGGGTGCCTACCCAACTACGGATAGGGTGTTGCATAAGGTTCCCGACAATGACGCTCCTGAAGTGTACACATACCTGGATGTAAGATCCGATATGTGTTTGGAAGTGGCTAGCATCATGCCCTTTGTCAGCAATAACTACGATCCCGAAGCTCTTCATGCGGCTTACCCACTCCACTTCAATGAAGAAGTGGAGGTGGACCATTGTTATGCATCCGTTACAGCTTCGGAACTCACACCATACTGTGGCAACACCCGGATCGCGTTCATGAAAGTGGGAGAGCTCCAGCTCAATTTCGGTGAATTTCCGGAAGCACGATTAGTGCGTACTCAAGTGTTCAATGCGGATCAGGTGGATGCGACCATCAGTAGTTTGGTCGAAACACTCACTTGGTATTCACCAGGTATTCCCTATCCTCTCCTACAGTTCAACACCTTTTACTACTCGAATGGGACTCAAGCTCACAATGGTTTCATTTTGGACCCCTCTTCTGTGGTCGGTCTGGCAGATCGGACGGTTCCGACCCGCTTAAGTGTTTTTCCTGTACCGAGCGATGGTGAAGTGCACTTCCAAGCACCCGATGGAGGTTTATTGAGCATCATATCCGCTGATGCTCGCCTGGTGCACGAGGTGCGCCTGATGCCATCATCCACTGCTGCCACGATCGACCTAGGAGTGCTTCCGATCGGCGCTTATCAGGCCATTTTGCGGGATGAACGAGGCTTGCGGACCGCTTCGTTGATCATCGCTCGGTAGTTGAACCGTTCATCACGGGACGAGAACCGGTCTGGGACGGATAGTTTTGCCACCACCATGACCACCACCATGAAAAGAAGCGCGCTATCCCCGTTGTTCGTCATCCTTGCCTTGGGCACCATTGCGCAACAGGATCCGCTCTGGCTGCGAAATGCGGCCATTAGCCCCGATGGGCGTACCATCGCCTTCTGTTACCAAGGGGACATCTGGCGGGTACCCGTAGAAGGCGGCGATGCTGTACCGCTCACCACCAACGATGCCTACGACTATGCTCCGGTGTGGAGCCACGATGGCCGCACCATCGCCTTCGCCAGTGCACGTTACGGAGGTTCCGACGTGTTCGTGATGGGCAGCTTGGGTGGTGTACCTACGCGCCTTACCTATCACAGCAACGGTGAAATCCCCTCGGACTTCAGTACTGACGACCAACACGTCTTGTTCTACGGGACCCGGCAGGATGACCCGGGACATCAACTCTTCCCCGTGGCGGGTTTCGGAGAGTTATACTCGGTGCCCGTGAAAGGTGGCAGGCCCGTGCAGGTGAGCACCATCGCCATGCAAACGGCGCGCTATGACCCGACGGGCAAGGTGATCGCCTACCAGGATCGGAAGGGGTACGAGGATCCACTACGCAAGCATCACACCAGCAGTGTGACCCGTGACATCTGGACCTATGATACCGGTTCCAGAACATACAGGCAGCTCACCAGCTTCTCCGGCGAGGACCGCAATCCGATATGGAGCAAGGATGGAAGCACGATCTACTACCTCAGCGAAGAGAGTGGTTCCTACAACGTTCACAAGATGCCAGCCAGCGGAGGCCCTAGCGTGCAAGTAAGCCGCATGACGGACCATCCGGTGCGCTATCTCAGTATGAGCAACACCGGCGTCCTCTGCTTCAGTTTCCGAGGTGAGCTCTACACGCTGATCGACGGTGGCGAACCGAAGAAGGTGTCTGTTCGCATCAACACCGATGGCCGGTATAACCCTGACAAGATCATCAGTGTGAACAATGCGAGCGAATACGAAGTGAGCCCGAATGGAAAGGAGATCGTCTTCGTACAGCGTGGAGAGGTCTTCGTTTCGTCCATTGCGGAAGGTACAACGCGGCGCATCACGAACACGCCGGAGCAGGAGCGGAACGTCAGCTTCAGCCCCGATGGCCGCACCATCCTCTACGCCAGCGAACGAATGAACGGCGATGTCGGTGGCAGCTGGGATCTCTACACGACCACCATCACACGAAAGGAGGAGAAGTACTTCTTTAACGCCACCGTGCTGAAGGAGGAACCCTTGCTCACCACAGCGGCCGAAGAGTTCCAGCCCTTCTTCTCACCTGACGGAAAGGAGGTGGCCTACTTGGAAGAGCGTACCACGTTGAAGGTGCTGAACATCGCGAGCAAGCAGACGCGCATCGTTGTGCCGGGCGATAAGAACTATAGCTACAGCGATGGGGATCAATGGTATCAATGGAGCCCCGACAGCAAGTGGTTCGTGGTCAACTTCCTGAACGATAACCAATGGATCGGTCAAGTGGGTCTGGTGAAGGCCACCGGTACGGAGCCCATCATCAACCTAACGCGCAGCGGCTATGGCGGTTATGGGCCACAGTGGGCCATGGAAGGCAAGGCCATCGTGTACATGAGCGACCGCGACGGGTTGAAGAACCACGCGAGCTGGGGTAGCCAGGGTGACGCCTACGCCATCTTCCTGACCCAGGAGGCCTACGACAAGTACAAGATGTCCAAGGAGGAAGCCGAATTGGCCAAGGAGGATGATGAGAAGAACGACGAAGAGAAGGAGGGGGAAGGCAAGAAGAAGGATGGAAAGAAAGACGACAAGAAGAATGAGGAGGAAGACTTGGATAAGAAGGTGGAGCCGCTCGTATTCGACCTAGAAGGTGTCCAAGAACGTCGCGCACGCCTGACACCGAACTCGAGCTATCTCAGCGGAGCAGTGCTAAGCAACGATGGCGAGAAGGTGTGGTATCTCGCTGCATTCGAGAAGGGCACCGACCTGTGGCAGTACGAAGTGCGCACCCGGGAGACCAAGATCCTCAACAAGATGGGTGATGGTTGGGCTGGTGGACTCATGTTGGACAAGGAAGGCAAGAAGCTCTTCTATATCGCCAACGGAACCGTCAGCTACTACGACACCGATAAGAGCGAGAACAAGAGCGTTGGCATCAATGGGGAGATGGTGTTGAACGAAGGCGCCGAGCGCGCGTACATCTACGAGCATATCTGGCGCCAGGTGAAGAAGAAGTTCTATCGCGTTGATCTCCAAGGTGTGGATTGGGACAAGTACAAGGCCGAGTACAAGCGATACCTACCCTACATCAACAACAACCATGACATGGCCGAGCTATGCAGTGAGTTGCTCGGAGAGCTCAACGCTAGCCACACTGGGGCGGGGTATGGTGGCGATGAGGTGCCCAACGCCGATGAGACCGCCTGCTTGGGTCTGCTTTACACGAACGAACCCGGCCCAGGATTGAGGATCGCCGAGGTCTTGGAGAATGGTCCGGTGATCAAGAAGGGATCGAAGATCAAGGCCGGTCATGTGATCGAGAACATCGACGGCGACACCATCGCGTCCGACGTGGACCCGGCGCGTTACTTCAACCGCAAGGCCGGCAAGCCCATGCTGCTGGGAATGTTCGATCCCAAGACCAAGACACGCTGGACCGAAACGGTGAAACCCATCACCGCATGGGAAGAGAGCCAGCTGTTGTACAAGCGTTGGGTGGAGCGCTGCCGACATCTGGTGGATAGCCTCAGCGGTGGCCAGCTCGGCTACGTGCATGTCCGCGGCATGGACGACGGCAGTTTCCGCGTCGTCTTCGAGGAGGCCCTGGGCCGCTACAACAACAAGAAGGGCCTCGTGGTGGATACACGGTTCAACGGAGGTGGCTGGTTGCACGATGACCTGGCCACCTTCCTCAATGGTAAGACCTACATGCGCATGGAGCCGCGCGGGCAGATGCTCGGTACGGAACCGCAGTTCAAATGGCAGAAACCCAGCGTGGTGGTGATGAGCGAAGGCAACTATAGTGATGCGCACATGTTCCCCGTCACCTACCGGGCAATGGGCATCGGCAAATTGGTGGGAATGCCTGTGGCAGGCACAGGTACCGCCGTGTGGTGGGAGGGCCTACAGAACAACATGTGGTTCGGCATACCTCAAGTAGGTATGATCGACAACAACGGCAATTACCTCGAGAACCAGCAGCTCGATCCCGATGTGCGGCAGCCGCTGGATCCGGGCGCCGTGAGCCAGGGTCGCGATCAACAACTGGAAGAAGCGGTGAAGGTGTTGATGAAGTAGGGGTGGCCTTCACGTCCGGCATCATGACGAACCCCGGCCATTGGTCGGGGTTCGTTCGTGTCGGGCAGATCAACTTGTATCATGTGGGTTCGATCCGAAGGCAAAACAACCAAGAACGACTCTCTATTTGGCGCCTCTGCATGCGCAGGCAAGCTTAAGGACCTCAACTAACATATCTGAACTTCAATCTTAACGGATCGAATCAGCGAACGGAGCCGCTGGAGCCCGTACCAGTTTTTTCGAGTGTAGCTGTGGCTTGGGTTTTGGTGTAAACGCGACACCGACAGACTCGGTCGGTTGTAAGGACCTGCAGAACTTCCCAACAAAGTACAGGCACCGTACTTGATCAATTTGCGCCCATAATTTGATGATATGACAGCCGACAGTAACCGTGATCTAGGCTGAACGCTCAATGAACAGGAGGCCAGCGTAACGGTGACCTTGTATGCAAATGAAATGGCAAAAATTAGGCAGGTCTAATAAATTATCTAGTTTTGACGCATGTTGGGGAGGTGTCTTTTACTCATTCTATTTCTGAGTTCCTGTGCGAAGCTGGAGCCCACGTTGCCCGAGGACGATTCCTTGCTCGATGGGCCGATGGAAGGATTGAGTGGCGAGGAGCGTGCCCGTTTCATACGTGGTGATTTGGCTTTCAACGACGAAATCTTCCATGCTGGGAATGGCCTCGGACCCTTATTCGTTGCCACCAGCTGTGGAAGTTGCCATGCGGGCGATGGGCCCGGACATCCGTTCAGCACGCTCACCCGCTTCGGGCAGGTCGATGCTACTGGGAATCTCTACCTCGATCAGGGCGGCCCGCAACTGCAGCACCGGGCCATTCCCGGCGCACAGCCAGAGATCATACCGGCCGGAGCTTCTTCGAGCCAATTCCTGCCACCGCTGAATACCGGCTTGGGGTTCCTTGATGCCGTGAGCGATATGGACATCATGACATTCGCCGATGAGAACGACCTGGATGGTGATGGCATCAGTGGTCGGCCCAATTGGGTTGTGCGCAAGGGTTATAGCCCGGAGCGGCCCGGCTCAGTACAGCAAGCAAGCCTGTACATGGGCCGTTTCGGTCGCAAGGCCGGTGCCTTCGACCTCCTCCAGCAAACCGCCTCGGCCTACAATCAGGATATCGGGGTCGTTAGCACGTTCGAACCGGTGGATCCATATACCGGTGAAGAACAGGATCCGGAGGTGCTCACGGCCACCATCCATGATGTGGTCTTCTATCTCCGAACGCTGAAGGCACCCCTCCAACGGGAACCGGACAACGCGGAGGTGATCGCTGGGGAAGCGATCTTCATGGATATGGGCTGTGGCAAATGCCACCGGGCTGAAATGACCACCGGCGAGAGCCCCATAGCGGCACTCGCCAACAAGACCTTCCGGCCTTTCACCGACCTGTTGATGCACGACATGGGACCCGGCCTTGACGATGGGTATACCGAAGGGTCGGCGCTTACCAGCGAATGGCGGACGCCAGCCTTGTGGGGCCTGGGGCTGTTCCCGGATAGTCAGGGTGGTGGCTACTTCCTGATGCACGATGGCCGCGCGCACAGTATTGAAGAGGCCATCGGTCTGCACGGTGGCGAAGGCGCCGCTGCGCGCGATGTCTTCAATGCACTGAATGCGAGCGATCGGGTGCGGCTCCTGCATTTCCTGGAAAGCCTTTGACATGGACCGCCGCCGCTTCATACACCAAGGATGCCTCGCCTGCGCAGCAACCCTGCTTGCTCCGGTCATGCTCAGTTCGTGCGGAAGCATGCGCGTGGTGGTTGGCACCTTGGAAGGTGAGGACCTTGTGCTGCCACAAGGATCGTTCTTGGGTAAGGACGGCGCAGCGCTTACGCAGGTGGTCGCATCGCATCCGAAATTGAAGCAGCCCATCGCTGTATTCCACACGCAACAGGGCTACCACGCAGTTCTAATGCGCTGCACGCACAAAGGCGTGGAACTCCGCATCGTGGGCGAGCGCCTGGAATGTTCAGCACACGGTAGTCTGTTCGATCAGCGCGGTGCGGTGCTGGAAGGACCGGCCAGCGTGCCGCTGCGCTCGTTCCCCGTGCAGGAACGGGATGACCGCATCCATATCTCCTTGAGCGCATGAAGCGGCTGCCTCTTGTCGCCATGCTGCTCTTCGCGTGGCCTGCCATGGCCCAAGTGGATACGTCCCTGTTCGTGCGCTCGGTAGTGCCCGACAGCGTGAAGCGGACCGCATTGAACATGGACGCCGTGTACAACCGGCCCTTCCTCACCTACGAAAAGGCACCGGTGAGCCTTGGGGGCTATGTGGAAGCGAAGGCCGAACACCTCGGCACCGATGGCGTTAGCGAGGGCATGAGCTTCTCTTTGCAGCGCATGACCCTGTTCGTAGCCTCATCCATCCATCGACGTATCAAGTTCCTCAGCGAGATCGAACTGGAAGAGGGAGGTAAGGAGATCGGCATCGAGTTCGCCGCGATAGATCTGGAACTTCATCCCCTGTTCGTCCTGCGTGGTGGCATCGTGATGAATCCCATCGGGGCCTTCAACCAGAATCACGACGGGCCGAAATGGGAGTTCAACGATAGGCCACTGTTGGCTGTACAGATGCTTCCCGCCACGTGGAGCAATGTCGGTTTCGGCATGTATGGCAAAGGCGGCAGGCGGGATTGGACCTTCGGCTATGAACTGTACCTCACCAACGGGTTCAATGACGCCATCATCGGTAATTCAGAGAACAAGACCTTCCTGCCAGCCGCGAAGGCGGATCCTGATCGCTTCAGCGAGAGCTTCAATGGTGTTCCGTTGTTCACAGGCAAACTCGCGGCGCGCCATCAACGCTTTGGCGAGATCGGGTTGAGCACCATGAACGGCGTGTACAACAAGTTCCAGGAAGATGGTCTTGTGCTTGACAAGCGCCGCCGGGTGGATGTGGTCGCGATCGATGCGAACAGCACCATTGCGCGCTGGGGTACGCGCTTCAATGGGGAGTGGGCGTGGGTGCTGGTGGACGTGCCCGAGACCTATTCGCAACAATACGGAGAGCGGCAACAGGGCGGCTTCCTGGATATCGTGCAGCCTATCGCAAAAGGTCGGTTGCTTTGCTTCGAACAGGCGATACTGAACGTGGCGGTGCGAATGGAATATGTGGACTGGAACCACGGCACCTTTCGCGAAACGGGTGGTGCCATCGGTGACGACGTATGGGCCGTGGTACCTGCCATCAGCTTCCGGCCGGCGCCGGAAACGGTGATCCGATTGAACTACAGGTACATGCGCGAGCGTGATCTCCTTGGCAACCCACCAGCGATAACGGGCGGTTTCCAATTTGGCGTGGCCAGCTACTTCTGATCGCCGTACCGCAGGATCCGTTCAAACTCCTCTGGCACCGTCATCGGCTTCAGCGCAGGCACATCCGCCCCGCCGGTATTTCCGATCGGCACTGTGCCCACGAAGCTCTTCACACCGCCGAAGACCAGCCGTGGCAACTGCCCGATGATCTCGCGCGTGTTCTTGGTGCGGAACCCGAACTTGAGCATCCGCCAGTGAACGGCATTGTGCTCGGGCGGCCAACGTTGACCGAGGATGTGGGCCCGCTCGAGATGGTGCCATTCGAGTTGGAGATCGCCGAGCGTTCGAGCCTCTTCGCTCTTGTGCAACTCTGCTACGTAGTACGGCCGCACCTGGGTCGGCATGGCCCAATGAAGTTTCATTGCTTCACCGGCAACTTGCCGCACCCCTCATTTTGGCAGCACTGGGGCAATTTGGCAAAGGCGGCTGCATCACCGGGTGTGCCATCGGCGGAGTACCCCAGCTTGGTGAGCGCTGCACGCAACTTGTCCGCGTCGGTCTTGCGCGGATCGTAGATCACATTCACGGCAGCGGTGGTGAGGTCCACATCCACCTTCTTCACGCCCTTGGTATAGACGAGTTCGGTCTCGATGGTCTTCTCGCACATATCGCAGATGGCTGTGCTCTGGATGGCGATGCTGGCTGACTTACCGTCCGGGGAGGTGGACGTGGATTGCGCGAAGGCACCCAAGGTGCAAATAGCTAGAAGTATGCTTAGGATGTGTTTCATGCTACGTGGCTGCTCCGGACTCGACCGGGCGTTGCAAGTTACATACCGTTTGCGTCACCGCACCCTGCTCGCGTTCAGGATCGCCAGCAGCGCCACGCCCACATCCGCAAAAACGGCTTCCCACAGCGTGGCCAAACCGCCCGCGCCAAGCACGAGCACAACGGCCTTCACGGTGAAGGCCAGCACGATGTTCTGGGTCACCACACGCTTGGTGGCCTTGCCGATGCGGATCGCTTCAGCAATGCTGCTCGGCTTGTCGTTCTGCAAGACCACGTCGGCGGTCTCGATCGCCACATCGCTGCCCAGACCGCCCATGGCGATGCCCACATCACTGAGGGCCAGCACAGGTGCGTCATTGATGCCGTCGCCCACGAAGGCCACCACGGCGGTGGGGTCCTTCTTCGTCTCTTGCATTCGGGTCACCTTGTCCTGCGGCAGCAGATCGCCGAAGGCTTTGGTGATGCCGAGCGTTGCGGCCACGCGCTGCGTGATCGCTGTCTTGTCGCCGCTGAGCATTACAATGTCGCGGATGCCTTGGGCTTTGAGCAGGCTGATGGTCTCCTTCGCGTCGGCCTTGATCTTATCGGCAACAGTGAGGTAGCCCGCGTACGCGCCGCCGACAGCGCACACGACGATGGTGTCCTCCACGGCATCCACTTCCGCCGGGTAGGGCACGTTGAACTTCTGCAGCAAGCGCGTGTTGCCGACCAGCACCTCCTTGCCGTCCACCGTGCCGCGCATGCCGTGCGCACTGATCTCTTCCACCTTGGTGGCATCGCCCACCGCATCGCCCTGCGGATGCTTCAGCACCGCCTGTGCAATGGGATGCGTGCTATGGGTCTCCATGGCTTTGATCACACCGAGCAAGCGGTTCTCGGTGATCCCAGCGGCCGGCTTCACCTCCTGTACGGCGAAGACGCCTTCGGTGAGCGTGCCGGTCTTGTCCATCACGACGGTGTTCACCTTGGTGAGCACATCGAGGTAGTTGCCGCCCTTCAGCAATATGCCTTTGCGGCTGGCCGCGCCGATACCGCCGAAGTAGCCCAGAGGAATACTGATGACCAGCGCGCACGGGCACGAGATCACCAGAAAGATGAGCGCGCGGTAGAGCCAGGTGTTGAAGACGTAGGGATCCACGATGAGCATCGGCACCAGCACGATGCCAACGGCCAAGGCCACCACGATCGGCGTATAGATGCGTGCGAAGCGGCGGATGAAGAGTTCCGTTGGCGATTTGCTCTTCGCGGCGTTCTGCACGAGGTCCAGAATGCGTGCGAGGCTGCTTTCCCCGAAGGGCTTGGTCACTTCCATGTCCACCACCTTGTCCGTGGCGATCATGCCCGCGAGAACCGCTGCATCTTTCACGATGGTGCGCGGGACGCTTTCACCGGTGAGCGCCGCAGTATCGAAGGAGGCTTGGTCGCTGAGCAGCTTGCCGTCCAGCGGAACACGATCGCCTACGCGGATGCGGATGGTGTCACCGACCTTCACCTCGGCGGCGGGCGTTTCCACCGGGACACCATCGCGCATCACGTTCGCGGTATCGGGCCGTACATCGAGCAGCGCTTGGATGTTGCGCTTGGCGCGGTCAATAGCAGCGTCCTGGAACAATTCGCCCACGGCGTAGAAGAGCATCACGGCCACGCCTTCGGGATATTCCTGGATGAAGAACGCGCCGATGGTGGCGAGGCTCATCAAGAAGAATTCGCTGAACACATCGCCCTTGGCGATCGCCTTGATCGCCTTGACCAGCACGGGAAGGCCCACGGGCAGATAAGCCGCGAGGTACCAGGCGAGGCGCTTCCATTCCGGTTGGAAGAACTGTGGCACAAGCTGGTCGATGGCAATGCCGCCTATAAGCAGGACGAACGAGGCGATGGCGGGGAGGTAAGCGCGCCATGCGGATCGGGTTCCTGCCGTTTTCGCGTCGTTGGTATGATCGTGGTCGGAACTCATAGTTCTGCTGTTGTTCACGCCAAAAGGGCTGTGGAAGATTCGATGATCACTTTACGACTGGTTCAATGCCGATGCCCATCCGATGCATTGTGCTGCTGCTGCACCGGCTGCGGTCCGTTCAGTGGACCTGAACTAAGCTGTACTGTCAGGAAACCGCTGGGCAACTTCACACTCACCACGACTGCAAAATCGTTCGGCTTGCTGAGCGTCGCGACGAAATAGCCCTTCTTGTGCGGCGTCAACTCATGATTGCCAAAGGACATGTCATCGTACTTGACATAGGCCGTGCCCGTCAAGCCATCTACGGGGAGTGTATTGCCGAGTGTATCCAGCAGGTAGAAATGGGCTTCTTTCCAAGCCACGACCATTTCTATGTAGTGCGTACCTGCATCACCAAGGATGCCCCCGTGCGGAGCTTTAGGCATTGGGTCCTGGGCGGAAACCAAAGAGCTGAATACAAGTGCGGTGCCCGCCAAAGCGATACGGAACTTGGTATGTATGCGCATGTTCATGGGGAGTTTCGCACTACTGCCCGGCAGGACAAGACCCGCCGGGCGGCGTGCGTGTTCATCAATGCGTGTGGCCGTCGTCGTGGCTGTGGCCAGCGGTGGTATCGTGCGCGGCTTCGTCATGCGCGTGTCCATCGTCGTGGTTGTGGCCATCCTTCTCATCGTGGGCTTCGGTGCCATGATCGTGGCCATCGCCTTCGGTGTGTGCGGGCAATTCGCCGTCGTTGCCCATGGCCTGGCCGTCCTTATTGTCGGTGCTAGTTTCGGTGGGTTGGCCACACGCGAAGAGCAGGGCGGCGAGGGCGAGGGGTGCGAGTATTTTCTTCATTTGGATTTGGTTGTTGGTTAGGTCGGGGCGTCCGCCGGACGGCGGACGCCCTTACTGGGTTTTAGTTTCGTCAAGGCGGGAAATTTCCCGCCCAAATATCAATGTTGGTGTCCACTACTCGTATTCATCATGGCCATGATGTAGAAGGCGCCGCCTACCACCACTTCCGATCCATCCTCGATCGGCTCCATGAAGGTAACGGCGGTGTAAGCGCCATCGGTGGTGCCGCGCTTCACCTGCACGCGCTTGAAGGTCATGCTGCCGGGTACGGGGGCGTGGTCACCGTGCCCTTCTTCTCCTTCGGCATGCGCTTCGGCTTTCTCCTCGCCGTGGTCGTGCTCGTGCTCTTCGCCCTTGGCGTGGCTTTCCTTGTTCTCTACTGCGTGGTCGTGTTCTTCGCCCGCGGCATGCGCATGTTCGGCCTCTTCCTTGTGCGCAGGTTCGGCAGCGTGGTCATGGCCATGCTCTTCGCCCTTTGCGTGGCTGTCCTTGTTCTCGGCAGCGTGTTCGTGTGCTTCACCTTCCGCGTGCTTGTGCTCTGCTTCCTCGGCGTGTGCGTGGCCTTCTTCCGCATCGCTGCGGATGAACACGTAGTCCATTCCACCATAGTTCACGATGGCGTCGGTGAGCACCGCTGTCACTTTCGCCTGGCCCACATCGATGCGCGCGGTAACGCCCATGCCATCGATCAGCCCTTCGCGTTCGCCGGTGATCTCGGCATGCACGGGAATGGTTTTCGTCTCGCTCTCGAAGGCGCTTCCGATCGCGAACACCTTGGCGGTATAGGTCTTTCCGGGCAGGTTCGTAAGGGTGAGGTCGATGGTCTGGCCCACTTTCACCTTGGCGATGTCCTGCTCGTAGAGGAACACATCCACGTGCAACTTGCCGTTGTTCACCACGCGCATCAGCGCGGCATCCCCGGTCACCCGGCTGCCCACGTTCACGGCGATGTGCGCCACCGTTCCGTCGATCGGGCTCACGATGGAAGCCGTTGCGCGAAGGTTCTCACCCGATAGCGATGTCGGGTCGATGTTGATCATGCGCAGCAGTTGTGCGTTGCCGTTCACGGTGGCTTGCAAGGAGGCATGCTCGGCCGTGGCTTGTTGCAGCGTCTTGCGGGCGCTCACGTTCGCATCGCTCAGTTCTTGCTGGCGGTCCAGTTCGGCCTTGGCGTAGACGAGGCGGGCCTTGGCATCGATGTAGTCGCGTTGCAGGTCGATGATGGCCGCATCGGTGATGGTTACGAGGGGTTGTCCCTTGCGCACGGCGTCACCTTCCTGCACCAATACCTCGCGCACGGTACCACCCATACTGGCGGTGATGTCGGCCATGTTCTGCGGCGGCACTTTCAGGAAGCCGGTGGCCTTCAGTGCGGTGCTCAGGTCCTTCTGTTCCACCATACCGAGCTTGCCTTCGATGGAGGCGAACTGCACGGGCGCGATGGTGACGCTCGACTTGGCTTCGCCTTCCGCGCCGTGTTCATCGTGGCCGCCGTGGCCTTCTTCTTCCGCGGCTGCGCCGCCGCCGCAGGCGGCGACCAATACTGCGATGATGAAGAGGCTGAGGGTATGCGGGAGGCGCGCGATGGCGCTGTTGATCATTTCTGTGCTCATGGCTATGCGGACTTAGAGCCCCTGCAGGGCGCGGAGGTGAAGGACGGTGAGGGCGAGCTCGTAACGCACGCGCAAATGCTCGGCGTTGAGTTGGAAGGCCTGCTCGATGCCTTGGGTGAACTGGAAGTAATCGGCTTCGCCCGCTCGATAGGCGCGCAAGGCATCGTCACGCAACGTTTCGGCCAACGCGGCACCGGTGCTTTCATAGTACGTGAGGCTCTCGCGCAGTTGCGAAAGCTGGGCTTGTGTGCTGGCGCGTTCGCTGGTGCGCTGGCGGCGTGCGGCCTCCAGTTCCTGCGCGGCGATCTCGCTGCGCAGGCGCGCGGCGTTCGTGCGCCCGCCCTGCCCGCTGCCGGGCAATGGTATCGACGCGCCGATGATGTAGCCGCTGAAGGGTGCGTTGCCATCGAAGGTCTGGTAGAAGCCGCCACCTTGCAGGCTCGGGGCCCACTGGCTGCGTTGCAGTTTCCATTCGGCCTCGGCCACGAGCGCGCGTTGTTCCATGGAGAGCAGAAGTGGGTCGCTGCCTCCACCGGGATCGGGCGCGCGTGCAGTGCTCAGCAGTTCATCGGTGATCGGTGCTGCGCCGTTGAGGGCACCGGTCCAGCGCTCCACTTCGGCCTGGTAGGCCAGCAGATCGGCCTGTGCCTGGCGCAAGCGCACCTTAACCTGCTCTGCGCGGCTCTGCGCGCTGGTCTTCTCCAACCGACCGGTCTCGCCAAGTTCGAAACGCTTGGTCGCGAACGCCGCCATGGACGAATACGCGCTGTCGAGCTGTTGCAGCATGCGCACCTGTTCCAGACCCATGGCCCATTGCAGGTAGGCCCCGCCCGCGCTCTCCTTCACAAAGGCGGT
>Ga0075163_10002056_pt1 | contig 27116 bp, 53 predicted proteins | sample JI1023141ADNA_FD_71478 | JGI IMG/M metagenome (GOLD analysis project Ga0075163, IMG submission 71478) | Wastewater effluent complex algal communities from Wisconsin, to seasonally profile nutrient transformation and Carbon sequestration -... | ecosystem: Engineered > WWTP > Effluent > Algae...
TAATTATTTTTTAAAGCCTTATATTTAAACTTATCAGATAAATTATTAATTGTATACGACATGATCTGTTCATTTGGTTCAAATGGGAATGATTGATATTGTCGATTAGAATAAAACTTCATCGATAAATACATCATTACAAAATCACGTTCAGCGGTAATCTTCCTTATAGTTAATTCACGAATAATTAAAGTTGAAAGAATTACAAACGGATCATTCAAAAGTTTCCAATTACTATTAATTCCTGGAATCTTTTTCATTGCAGCTTTAACTTCATCTGGTTGAATCTTAAGTGCTTCATACACGAATGATTTATCAGTATCTGTAAAGAAAAGTCTTTTACCGGGTGAATTACCGTAAATAATTTCGTTATTCTTATCGAAATAACGTTGTATATGTAGAATGAGAGTTTTAATAGTAGTTGGATCAAGTGAATCCTTTACCCGTTTACCAAACTCCGTTAAAATAATCTTTGACATAGAATAATCCTAATTATTACATACATGCTCTAAAATCGTGTTATTCTATTTACAATTTATAAAATAAAAGAACCTATTAAGGTTCTTTTATTCTATCTATTGCGATCATAGAAATAAACGGTTTGAATATACGCAGTCTTAAACATGAGTCTATGTTTATTATTAGTGTTTATTTTTATATATTTTAAATTGTTATTTTTATCATTTAAAAATAGAGTACAGATAGTTACTGCAATAGAATGGAAAAAGGTATTACCAATATAATACACTATTGCGTTACCATCTGAAGTTCTATACATATTCTTTTTAAAATTTTTCATAATAATACATCCATCTAAATTCTTCCAATGTATTTTCAGTATGTGTAAATGAATTATTAGCTACTACGCGCACCGAAAGAGTATTATATTCTCTAGTCAGTATATCCCATACAATATTATCAAAGAATGAAGTGCTTACTTTACTTATATGTGCGGTATGTAGGAAATGTAAAACTAATTTGGTTTTAAATTTTCTCATAAATAAATTTCCACGTATGGTCATTTACTTTTATACTAAATGATGTATTTAGTATGATGGTTATATCATTAGCTTGAAGTTTAAATAATATATTATCATCCTTTAGAAATATAGGTACTGATAATATCATAGTTGTAAAATAATCTTCCTTCTCTATGAACGTTAAACTGTGTGTACCTAATGCAATATTATGGAGAATCTTATTAAATTTTTTTGGTTTCATAAAAGTAAGTCCAAGCAATTACTATACCGGGAGGCGTATGTAAAAATCTATTATTCGAATGCATAAATAAATTACTTTTTGCCGCTTGTATATCTCGTATTAGACTTTTAGTTAAACTAAAATGTGCTGTAAGTGCTTGTTCATTATATTCTCTTATTGCATAATATAGCACTTTATTTTTCATATTCCATTACTCGTTTACTTTCATTTAGAAATATTGTGTTATTACCAGCTAATTTAAATTTCACATTATTACCGGGAAAATGATACATTTGTGTATGAATTAATTCCACTACTTTTCGGAAAAAAGTAGTTCTTGTTCGAGAATTATCTGGAAAATTACTTTTACTAGCTCTATAGTAAAATATAGATAAATATCTTTTTTTCTTAGTCATAATGGTACTCTAAAATATCAGCAAGTTCTATATTTGTAATAGCAATTAAATTATTAGCATCCATTTTAAATCTAGCATTTCGTGTATCAAAGTCAACATCTACATCTAGAATTATATTTTCAAAAAAGGTAGCACTGTTCTGATCTGTTTCTGTAATTCGCTTTGTATTATTTTTATTACCTTTATCTTTACGAATATATGTTTTAAAAATGGTTATAACGGAAAATTTACACATAATACCACCGAGTAGTAAAGGTGTAACCATGAATAACACATTCTATACGATCATTAGAAAGTAATTTAACTTTAAATCCTCCCGCTTCGTCAAAGAAAGATAAGCTTAAACTTTGAAAATAAGAAAGGTTAGACCTACTTGCCTGTACGTTTATGTTTCCTGATTTAAGATACAATATTTTTTCGAATTTTGACATATAAGTATTCCCATCCTGAAGAGTGATCTAATTTGTTTTCGTACGAAAAAATTATTTTATTATTCCTAACTAATAATAAATAATCTGAATTAGACGTAATATCTTTTATTAGATTACTAGTAAAATTAGGATTATACGTAGTACGGAATATATTCCGTATTCCGTAATTTAAGATAATTTTTCTCATATATGTATTTCCACTCATAGTTTTTGACACTATTTGTATATGTAACAGTAGTATTTGATTTTAAGAAAATAGGTTCTGTTATTTTTGTAATATCGATTACCATTTCAGTAAAAAAGGAAGTATCGTTAAGACCTTCTATATCATTATCTAAATGTGTATAGATTATTATTAAATTTTTTTTAAACTTTCTCATAATAATACTGCCAATTATATCGTGTAGAATTTGCATGTAAGGATATAATAGTTATATGATTACATGCAATTAAAAGCGCCGGAGTATGTGAAAACACAATATCACTTACTATATTTGCAATAAAACTTCTAAGTGCTGTGTGAGATTGTCTAGTATCATGGTAATATAGAATTTTCATAAAAATAAGTCCAAGTATAAAAAATACCTTTGTCGCTATACATAAAACAAGCATTGTTTGGTATTAGAATTGGTTCGTAACTATTTATAATATCCCTAGTTATTTCGATAAATATACTAGGTCTAACAAAAGTACTTTCAGACGAGTAGTCTATATGGTAGAATGTAACTAATTTTTTTTTAAACTTTTTCATATTTTAAAGTCCAACCGTAACGATTACTTCCATTACAATACAGAAAACACGCATTGTTCGGTATTAGAATTGGTTCGTAGGCATTTATAATATCGCCGATCATTTCCATAAAAAAATCTGTATTTGGATATATGTCGGAAGTAGAATCCACATGAAAAAATAACGTTACTCTTTTTTTAAGCTCTTTCATAAGTAAATCTCTGATAGTAATTGGTATGTGTATACAGGGACATATGAAATAGTAAATTCGTGCGATGTATTTTTAATGTAGCCGCTGTATAAGGAAATGGAAAATAATATGTAACGAAACTTACAGCATTTAAAAAATAAGTTTTATGACCGCTTTTATCATACTCTATAGGGTAATCATCTACTTGACCTTCTAAAAACAGTACTTTTTTTAACTTCTTCATAATAAAAATTCCAATCATCTTCTTCGACTATTAAACGATTATTAGCAGTCATTTTTCTAACATTAGTATCATTAATAATTACTAAAATAATGGCCGGTAGAAAAGCCATATTCCAAACTAATTTATGATCTATACTTTCATACATTATAGAAATTTTTTTCATTTTGATTTACTTACATACCTGTAACACCAAAATCTTTCGGTATACATAATATTAATATTTTCAAAAATAGTTCCTTTATGCATTTTTATAGGAAAAACTTCTTCTTTATCTGCCATATCATAAGCTATATCAAAAATCATTTCTATGAAAAAAGTAGCACTTACCGATACTAATTCCTGATCTGTATTTATTCCGAAAGTAGTAATTTTCTTTTTAAAGCATTTATTTCGATGATAATTCATTTCAACCTTCTTGTTGTTTAGAATAAGAATAATACCATACTACACTATCTGCAAGTATGGTGTTATTAGTAATAGACATAAAACCACCCTGTAAGACTTATAGAAAAATTATTGGTAACTAATTTTATCGGCTTAGAGGTTCTATAAAAAAATGATACATCATCTACTAACATTCTAAAATAACTACATTTTGCTTCATCTAAAAATTCACCATCAATACTAACTAATTTTATTTTAGGGTTTAACAAAATAAAAACTCCTTACTTTTAATATATCTAAAGTGGACAAAATAACGATGGTCCGTTAAATGTAAAGAACTATTAGTATTATTTTTAATCATATTTTTTGAATTTACTACTAATACTGATTTAGTTGTTAAATGGAACACAGTAAAAATTAATTCTTCAAAATAAGTTTTAATGCATGGATTAATAGAAGGGCAGCGAACACCTTCTTTAATAAAGGTGCCTATTTCATATCTAAACACTATGCGCTCCTTCAACATAAGAAAATCTCCAAGCTATACCGTCATTACATTCAGGAAAGTAAGTATAATAAGAATCATTACTATCCATTTTCATTAGTTTTCCTGAACTGTTTATATAAGCATTGAACATTATTAATTTAAAAAATGTTGTAGGATAGTATTTAAAGGATACATCATCATCTTCCAAATTAATGCCGATTTGTTTTTTAAATTTAGCCATAATAAAAAGTCCTGTTGCACCGAAGATAAGGTATTAATACATTAGTGGAAATTTGATTATTGGTGTATATTTTAAGCATTCTATCATTAATCTTTACTACAAGAATAATTTTACGGAAATAAGAAATATTCCGTCTATTTAGTTCAATGAATAACATAAGGTACTTTATGGTAATAATAGCGCCATGCTTTAATATCATTGTAAGAGCCAAACGGTCTTTCAAGAATATTATTTTGATGTAATACATATATTTCTAATATTTTATATACGCGTTCGCAAAATGTTAAATCGTTTATTAATTCTTTAAAGTAGGATCTATCTTTACCATCAATTAAATTATTATTATACGCATCCACTGATACTATTTTACGTTTACTCATATGTATTATCCATAAATTATTTATAAAAATAAGTCCACGAATTACTTATTCGTGTAAGCCCAATAGTATCATTTAAATAAACGACTAAAGTTTTTTTATTACGCAAATTATAAATATCCAGTATGATAGCGGTGAAGAAAGTATTGCTGCTGTCTTTAAGTTCTACTTTATTATTATTATATCGTACCATTAATTTTTTCATATTTATATATCCATCCTGTTTTTGATGTATGTTTGCCAAAATGTATGTTATTATTAGTAATTAACATTTTTAAACTACTATTGGATTCTTTTGAAATATCATTAAGTAATTCTTTGAAATATGTATCATATGCACTAGTGTAATTTGTTTTATTAACTACAAACATTGATTGAAGAATGTAATTATTTTTCATAATGAAGACTTACATGAGTACTACTGGAATAATACATAGCACGTACTTTAGTTGCAATTGTAAGCATATTATCTAAATAATACGATTTAAAATAAATCAATGTTTCTTTATGTTTAAATTGTTCATCAATTATATAATGGAAAAAAGAACGAGGCTGATAAATTAACACCGGTCTATTGGCAACGGTGAACGTTTGTAACCGTTTTTTAAAATTTACCATAATTGCTATCCTTGCGGATCATTATAAGTATCTTTTCCATTTTTATCTTCAAATGCAAATACTATTAATAAAGTAATAAAAGCACCTACCATACCGCCAAATACAAACATAAGGCAACTTGCAATTAAAAAATCTTCTTGTGTAGGCATGTAAACTCCGAAATTTAAGGTTTGTAAAAAGTTATATCGTCACTGAGACTAGCTCTTTCAATATATGAATAGCTCCATGTACATATAGAACTTTTATCTACACTATCATAAAAACAGGAGCACAGTGTATTATTTTTTTTAAGAAGCAGTATATCATACCGCCAATCTACAAATAAATCAGTTATAATATCTTCAAAAAAACTAACATCTGAAAAGAGGGACCCATATTCTCTATCTTCATAAACACTAGTAACTACTTTATTTTTCATACAGGAATTTCCATGAATCATGCGATGTTGCAAAGGTATTATTTTCTAGTATTTCAAAAGAAAAATTATCAAAATATAAAGCTGAACTAATATTTTCCATTATTGCTGCGAAAAAAGTATTTTCACAAACTTTAGAACCATAAAATTTATTATCAAAAATAATTCTTAAAACTTTATTAGGTATCTTTTTCATAACTAAGTGTTTCCGTGCAATACGTAGTACGAACGAAATTATTTTTCTCTAGTAACCAGAAAAAACCATTAATATTAGAATTGGAAAAAATTGCACGTATTCGAGAAACAAATACGGTTGTTTTAGCCGCATCACGATTATAATTATCATTGCTATATGTAACTCGTAAAGATTTATTAAACATCAAAGGTTGTGGCATAGATTATTCCTCCATCTAAATAATATATACATATAAAAGTAAATAATAATCCCTTATCATTCTAGAATGATAAGGGATTATTTGTTTATTTCTTACGTAAGAACGCAATACGTTCTTTATTTAATTTAGCCATACGTTCTTTTTCAGTAACAGTTTCAAAGAATAAAGTGTTCATACATTCCATGATAGTAAGCTGTAAAAGACTTTCAGCCATATATTCATCTTTAGAACCTGTGAAATTTTCGTTTACTAATAAAGTATTCTTATGGATTTCACGGAATAAAGTATTTTTGTTAGCTTTAAATTTAAGGTGTTTATTTTTAATTTCAAAACCAGGATCGGTTAGCATACCTTCTTGTAAGAACTTAGCTGTTTGGCTAATTTCAGCTTCTTCTTTCATAAGAGTAATAATTTTCTTTCTTACGACTTCAGTAACTTTACGGGTCATGCGTTCAATAGATTCGTTAATTTTATATAAATCTGTCTGAGCTTCAGTATTTTGGTTAGTAAAAGTAAGAAGATCTAAGGCAGATACGATACCGTGAGGTGCATCGCCTTTTTCATAAGAACTTTCAGCTTTAAATTTATCATCGAAAAATTTAATTACCGAAGCATCTGGTTTACTAGAACCCATTGAAAAAGTATTATAATGAGGAGTATGATTTTGGGCCATAGAGATTGTTTTAGCTAATGTACTATTAGCATTATTTTCAAAGTACTGATGTACTGTAGCTTTAATCTTATCCTTTAAAGGTTCTTTAATATCTGAATCTACAGGTAAAGCACCATAAGAAATATTGGCAGTAAATTCTTTTAAACACTGAATTCGATAATTTGCCAATTCTACGAGTGCTTCCTTTGCTTTAATTTTTTTAGAGGCAACTTTATTAAAACTACCTTTACGAGTTTCTTCTAATAAAAGTTTTTCATGAGCTTCTTTTTCAGCTGCTTCTTTAAGCTGCTTTGCCCGAAATTCATCCGCTAATCGAATCTTAGCTTTAATTTTACTATTATTGGCTACGAGACCAATAGTTTTTCCGATAGGCATTTTCTTTCACCAATGTAAGAGAATATTGTAGAACTAAAAATTTGTTACAAATATACAATATTTATATCATAAATAAAGTCACTATTTCTATAGTTCGTACCCTGAATCTTTTTAACTGTAAGATATTCAGGTACATAATTTTTAGGATAGTTATTATTTGTAATAGGATTAATTTCTTCAATATTCTGTAAGTTAGCTCCATTGATATTTATAAATCGAATGAAACTTATTTCTGGAAAATTGTTTTCTAAAGCTCGTAATAAATTAGACAATGCAAATTCTTTAATTAAATCTTCATTAATTTTCTCTATGAAATTAACTATAAATTGCTTAATATTATAATCAATGATGTTATCAGCTTTAGTATTTAATTTAATCTGTAAAGCTAATGATAAATCAACTGTATCCGAAGAGAAGTTATTACTAGGGCCATAAGTATTGAATAATTTTAAGTCTAGAGAAGTATTATTCTCTAAGAGATTCAAAGTACTTAAAAGAATATTCTTTAAGCTTTCAAAACTAGTAGTAAAATCCAAATTAAGTTTATTATTTAAGAAGTATAAAGAAGATACTAACGGAACACGTTTAATTGTAACCATGCCTGTATTTTCATTGATAAGTAATGGTGATTTAATAATACTATTTAAGCTTTCAGCAATCTCGATATTACGACGAGTAGATAATGTAGCATACCGTACAAAATCACCACCACTATCTATACCGGCTTCCAATTTAAATTCGATGGTATCATCGATAGGGAAGTTAGGAATAATATTACCGGTTAAAGCATTTCTAAACGTATTTAGAATTAAAAAGTTACCATCATTATCGAATGTATCTTCAGTAATTAAGTCTAAAGTAAATTCACTAGTATTAGCTATTGAATTTAATTCACTATATGCTTCATATATTCCATTACGAAATACTAATAATTTAATACGACGTAAATTGCTTGGAATAGATGTATTAAAGTAAGTAGTTAATTTAAAGCTGTCTAAATCTATAAGACTATTACGTTTAATAGTAAACTCGTTTATAACTACTTCATATTCAGCATCTGTAGATACATCTTCATAGAAGAGTTCATAGCTTTTTTCATAGTTATTACTAAAGTAATTTATCTTAGGGAATTCTTTAAAATCAAAATTTATTAAGAAAGGAATAGAATATAAATAGCTAGAAGAATTATTCAAATAAAAATCAGCTATCTCACTAGGATTTAATAAACGATGAGTATTTAAAACCCGGTCATATAATACAAACGTACCGGCTTTCAATACATAACCTAGCGTTTCAATTTCACTTATAGAAAGAGTTAAATCAATCGTCGTAGAAGGAATTACTAAATTTGAAGAATCTTTAATAACCGAGTACATTGTGAATTGACGTGCAATGAAGTCATCTTTAGTCTTAATTGTAGTGAGGGATGAATTACTACCACTATTAATCTTTAATGAGTCAAATAGACTTTGTAAATCATACGACGTTGTAATAGAATTACGTGTACGTAGCTTTTTAATTAACCTGACTTTTAATTCCTGTAGGGTTGCAGTATCAGTTCCACCTACTGAGTCAGTTAAACTAATCACTGCTACTTTACTAAGGCCCAATGCAGATAATTTACTCGTCTCTACACTTATATTACCGCTAAAATTAAAATTAGATTCCGAGCCTAAGCAACTTAAGATTTCAATTTCTAATTCACTATTAAATTCAGGCTTAAAGAAACCTGCTTTAGATGAGAAATAGAATCTTATCGAATCTGTATTTAATGGAGAGTAATAAATATTCTTACTTATCTTATTATCTTCAATATCATTAAATAAAATATTCAATGGTACTTTTGTTGAAGAGTTAGGTTCTTTATATCGAATATTAAATGCAGCTAGATTATTCTTAAAGGTCATATCGTAGATAGAACGTTCAAGAATATCATTTGCAATAACTTTATAAGTAACGATATTAGACTCTAATTGATAAATATTTAAGAGTAAGATTACTACTGTACCATTTACAGAGCTTTCTAGCTTAGTCTTAATGAAAGGAGTTTTAATTTCACTATCTAGATAATTTGTGTTAGCTTTAGAGAAATCATATTTAGCAACCAATGAATTATTCTTAACGGTTAAAATAATATCATGAGGTAATAAAAATTTATATGATCCGATAGTAAATTGTAATGTACGTGGTATAACGGCATTACCACCATTATCTAACGTTAATTCATTTAAATTAAAAGAAAATGCTATTTGCATTTTAGAAGGTTGTGCTAAATATACAGGTTCTTCTAAGATCTTAGCCCAATTATAAACTGAAGAGTGTAAAGAAGCTGTATTAAGGAAATATTCATTATAAAGCATATTTCTATGAAAAACACTATTTTTCATTAAATAGCTATGGATTTCATTATGATAACCAAACATACCCACTTTCAAGGTAGAAAGATTACTTACTGTAAAAAATTTAGCCGCTAGTTCTAAGAATCTAGCGGAATAATCATATGAGACTTCTGATATTACTTCGGACATGTTATTTATTCCCAAAATCTAAAACAAATGCATTACGTCTACCGAGAATACGTGCGTTATTTACATCTGATCTATTTTCTTTTACTATACGTGGAAATTCACTGATCTCTCTAAGCTTTACAGCGGATTGATCAAAGTAACGGACATTAGTATCCCCTGGAGTAAATTTAGTAGCTGCTCCTGAAGATACGATATTAAAATCTTCTAAGATATGAATTTTCATTTCTTCTTTGAAGCTATATTGATATTCAATCGGTACTGAATGTACTAAATTAACGCTACCATCATCTGTAGTAAAAATACTATACGGGTTTGTAGTAGGGAATACACCAGTATACTTACACCAGTATTGTAAAGTTCTTCCATCAGGCATGACAGAAAAATGATACATTGATGACATATAATCAATAACGCCTGTAGTAAAAGCACCTGATTGATCAGAACCCAATGCTTTTAAAGCCGCAACTGAAATAGCATCCCCTATGAATATTTTTTCAACATAGTTTGCCCATAGCTTATGAAACTTCATAATGTGTAAATCATTATCTTCTAAGAATTCTAATTGAAAAGTACCTGCAAGCCTTGAATCTTGATTAGATGTACCGATAACGATTTTAAATTTATTCCAAGTTTCAGCATAATCCATTGTATCTAATTTTTCATCAGCTGCACTATATTTAATAGCTGAATTAGTTAGTAATGGAATAAATTTGTATAATCCTGCACCACCAGCTAAAGCGGTTATTGTATAACTATCATAGATTGAATCATTATCTTCCATCGGTAAACCTAATATACGGCAATTATTTTTATATAATTCATCTCTATCTTTTTGAGCTACGCTATTAAATTGTGAACGTAATAGAGAAAGTCTTGGACAGGTGAAAAATACATAATTATATCCTGTTACTAAAGGATCGCCATTAGACGATCTATGTGGAAAGAATTCCGTTGCACGTTCTTCATAAGCTTTATCACCTAGTATCTCATTTAATTTATCTATATCATAACCAATATCATCAGCCATATTCTTTATCCAAAAAATAATTTATTTATCTAAAAAAATGTTAAAAGTGTAATTTTTATATATAAATAACAATAAAATAGTTCTTTTCCAATTTTTAAAATTAACTTCCCTATAAGAGAATTTAAAATGGCAACTTTCTTCGATGATGTGTATAAGGACGCTAAAGCAGCTTGGGCTGAAATAGCGGATTATATGCCGTTAATATCAAATGGTAGTGGTAAGATCAATGATGTTAACAAAAAAGCAAGCGATAATACGGTTAATATGTACGCAGTGGTTAGTGAAAATGTTCCTGCAAGTGTAAGGGCTATTATTGCTAAAAATTTAAAAATTAAATATCTAGCTGCGTTAATGGTAATTTTAAAGAATACTATTCTTAAAGATCCTACTAAAGCAAACACTTTCTTTAAAGATCGTCTCTCTAATACAGATAAAACTACAAAGCTTCAAGGCCATGTAGACTCTGTTATAGGTTCAACTATGGTTGAAGCTTTAATGGAACGTATGCAAGAAGTTCCTCAAGATGAAGAAATTGTTTTAAATGAAGCTAATTTATCTGAAGCTAGACAAATTTTACGCGAAGCACCGGTAATTCCAATTCGCGCTAGAATGAAAGGTGATAAATTCCCATCAATGAATAGCGCTAGACATTCTTCATCACATGGTTCTTCTGAAGTATCTAAAAGAGCTGGAAAGCACGATGTAATTGCTGCTGATTTGGAATATATCGCTTCTGTAGAAGATGCTAAAAAAGCTGCTATGGCTGATAAGCAAGCATTAAATACTGTTAAAGCGGTAAGTAATTTAGAAGATAAACAAAATAAATTAATTATGGCTTCCATGAATTTACGTAATGGTACTGGTAATACAGGTTTAAGTAGTACTTCTTTCGGTGGTTTAAATAAAAGTGATTATTTAGAATTTCCTGAGTTAGTAATTGCAGGCTTCACTGTCCTAGATGGTGACTTAAGACCACATATTATTGAAATTTCTTTCAACGTCAATGTAAAAATGATGGAGATTGAAAGTCAGAAAATTAAAGATGTAATCATTTCTACTAAAGAACGTGATACTTTCTTCCAATACTTGAAATACCGTGCAGGTGCTTCTCATTTCTTTAAAGATTTTATTTTAAATTTAAAAGAAATAGAAAAAGAAGTAGAACGGAATACTAATCAAACTTTAGCTAATCGTATTCTTACAGATATGGTTCGCACTTCAGGTTTATTAGCTCCTAAAATTTTAGGTGATTTAAATGAAACTCGTCACTATTCTTTAATTTTAGACAAATCAGACGTAGATGATTTACGTCGTAATTCTAAAATTGATATTGAGTCTAGAGGCCCATTATTAAGAATATTTGAGAAACTTTGTATCTTGAATCTTATTATTTGTAATCCAGACCGTAGTGAACTAACTTTCTACGATAGTTCCGATCCTGCAAAATATGATGTAAAGAATTACGCTAAAATTACTAGCGATGATGATTTATTGAAACGTTTTGTAATGTCTATGAAATAAGGGCAAAGAAATGAAACTTGTAGACAAAAATGGTAAGTTTGTAGGTCTGAAAAATTTATTAGAAAATGCTATTCGTGACTATTATGAAAATGAAGACACGGATAAAAACGCTTTCCGTAAATTATCTAAATCTGACAAACGTCATCAATTATCTGAAATGGTCTTACATGAATATGCTGAAATTGCTCAACAAGTAATTTCTTTAGGTATTGATGTAATTAAAAACGAAATAGAAAAAAGCAATGTTCAAGAACGTTTATTGACAAATAGCGGTCTTGATTTAGTTGTTATGCGTAGCTTGGGTGACGTTACAAAATTACCTGAATATACACATATTAACTATATCATTAAATATTCGAAAGAATTAAATGCTGCCAATAAAAATCCTAATGCATTTGAAACTGCATATACGAATGCTATTATTACATGTGAAACTACTTTAAATTTATTGCGTACTAACGCACCTTACTTTAAAGAAGCCATTCAACGTGAAAATACCACTGTAACTTCAAATAAAGTTGAGGAACGTGTCGTTGGGTTATTTTTCTACAGTATCGTATACCAGTTATTTAATACCACTAATCTTTTATTTGGCAAATGTTTTAATGCTGAATTTAATTTTAATAATCGTCCAGTAATTGCTAAACATATTCGTTTTGAATATGACGGTAAATCCCATGAAGAAGATTTAGCTTTCTTAGAAGCTTTTAATTCTTATAGTAAACAAGGTGGATTACGCGATTTCTTAATTAAATTCGATAGTGCTAAAAATGATCGTAAAGATATTGCTGATGTAGCGCGTTTAAACAAACGTATTGTTACTGAAGGTTGCTTACGTGATCAGTTAAATCACTATTCACCTAAATTACTTACTGAGAATGTAGGTGACGTAGCATTTGCTTTTATTAGCTCAAGTAAAGTATTAGACCTTTTATTCTTACCAATTTATATAATTCGTTATATGATTTATTTGTTTAAATATACGGTTGTTAGCTATTCAATGATTTCTAATCAGATTGGAAAATCTGTAGAGATTTTAAAGAAACAAAGTTTAACACAAGATGATTTCCGTACATTCAAAGCAGATATTAACGAAGCTTCTGATAAAGATGAACGTGCTTCTACAATGGCATATTCTCGTTTAGAAAGTCACGTTAAAGAAGATAAAGCTAATATAAATAATTTAAAACAATCTAGTGCCGGTGCAAACGGTAATAGTTTAATGATTTAAAATAACTCCTATACGAATTAATTCGTATAGGAGCTTTAAATTTTTATTAAAAATATATAATTATAGTGAATACAACTAAGTGATATTATTATGGCTAACATTTCACTATTACCTAAAGATATAGTAATTGATAATTTAGGTATTGAACAGGAAATAAATTACAAATGTAATTATTTGAATGGTAAGCTATTAGGATTTATTAATAATCCTGAAAGTAATTATTATTCTTTCGATAATGGGGATAATAAATTTATTTCACCATTAATTCTTTTAAACCGATTTTCATGGAGACATAAAACAAAGACTAAAGTATTTCTATTTGAACAGGAAGAAACTGCTTATCGACATTGTATTAATCGTAAAAAGGAGATTTATGAAGAAAATCCTGTAATACCGGTAGATATCATTATTAAAGATACTTTCTGGATTGTTTGGATAGCTGGTAGCGATGATGGCGATATTGCGTTTGTTTTTAAAAATCTAAAGCAGGTAAGAAAGTTTATAGGAACTATTCGCAGTGAAACTGTGAAAGATCTCTACGAACTACAAGAACGTTTTTCTTCGCAACTTCGAATTTGGTAGGAGCTTTATTATGCGTAATGTTATTCTTTTCTGTTTAATGTGTTATGCTTTCATTCTGTCTACCTTAATGGTAGACACTGCTTTTAGTGGTAAAATCGCTATCATGGCGTGTGTTGCTTTATTTAGCGGATTAAGCTTTTCTTATCTTACACACCGCTATCGCAATACAATGAATTTTGATGATCTTTCATTAAAGACTAAATTAATTTTCTGCGTTCTAGCACTGGTATTATTTACTATTGCTGTTGGAATTATTTTTATGTCGTTACTGAAATTTGGTAGCATTCTAATCGGTATTTGTATCGGTTATTTATGCCTTGTTATTCCAACAAAATTGCATGTGAAGGTAGCTATAAAATGATGATTCTGTCTTTAATTGTTAGAAGTGCATTAATCGTATTTCTAACATGTGCAGGTATCTATATAACTATGACATTTATAAATAATCCTAAAGTCGATGGATTTGTTTTATTTCTCGTCGTAGGTAGTATATTAGGTTTCGTCGGCACTTTAATTAATTCAATGAATACCACTATTGAGGATAATATAAATGTCTCAAAATCAAGAAAGCGTAACAACGACGCAGATCTTTAATTCAGCCATTACACTGCTTACAGTATGTGTTCTTTTCACTATCGGTACTCTTTCAATCAAGTCTATATTTGAAATGAAAACTATCGATATTTTAAAAATCGAACCCCGTAGCAATTGCCCTCAGATAAATGATGACGGGCAATTTAAAATGCTTTTGAAGAATACTCAAAAGATTGATCTACATTGCTATAATCCAGTTATTCCTCAATATTATGTAGTCAATCTCTCTAATCAGTAACCGTAACTGTTGATTGGATATTGATATATAATTGTATTGAACTTAAAATTGGAGTGGAGTGATATAATGTCTGACCATTCAGATATTTTAGCTGAGAAGCTAAGAAAAGATGTGTGGCAGATAGATATGCCACACGATTTAAAAACCATTAAGGTTGTCGTAGGTGGCAACCTTAATGGTAGCGAGATTCAGATTTGTAAAGATCGGAGTCTCATTATTTACAAAGAAGGTTATTACGCTTTTGTGTAATAACCTTCATTAATGTTTGAAGGTGTCATAAACCTTTCTGCCGGGAACGGTGAAAATATTTAAAAGAATCTTCATGGTTCTTTTTTTTTAGAAGTTCTTTAAATTTAAGTTTAAAAATATATAATTAGAATGTCCATAAACAATAAAGGTGTAAAATGCCAAATCCTGTAAGTATCGGTATTAACGATTTTCGTGAAAGTACCGAACGCACTATTAATTTAGCTATGCGCGATACTGTTGTATCTGTAAACAACTTTCGTAGTAATTTGTTTCATATTGTTCCAGATAAAGAATATATGCGTTTAAAAAATTGTGAGCGCGATTATAACGCTTTACTTAAGGAAAATCGGAAATGATTATGCTAACTTTTTTAAAATCATTATGGTTATTTCTAGGTGTAGCTGTAGTCGTACATGTAGTGATAACTGTAATTAATAAGCGATGTTTGCGAAATTTCTTACCAAAATACATTCTTGAATTAGCCGCTGATTTAAATATAATAGCTATATTCCTTATCCTAGATTCTAAATTTTTCCATTACCTCCCCGTATTACACGATTACTTTTTCTCTTATCTATAAGGAGACTTTAAATGAACAAATGGCTTGGTATTTTATTTATCTTTGTCGTAGATTGTATCGGATTCTTTGCAATCTACAAATGTTACCAATTTTTCTTTGCGTAGCCTTTAATAAGAAAGAACCTTAATGGGTTCTTTTTTTTTTATAATTTTTATAAAGAAAACATCTTTTTAGATATTTTAATTATAATTTGGAGAATATCTTTGAAATTAGATATGTACGATGTTAATGAATTTGTAGAGACAAATAAACTTAAAGAAGTAACTAACCACTTTATTTTAGATAGTATGGGATTACCCGATAAAGATGGCTTATTCAGCTTAGAAATTTTTGGAAGATATGGTTCTCCTGAACGTAAACATAATTTCGGTTATATAAGCTTAAAGAGAAAATTCTTACATCCTTTTGTATATAACCTCATTCAGAAAATGTATACGAATTTACCACAGATTCTTAGTGGTGAAAAGTATGTAAAACTTGATCCCAATGGTACTATAGTAAATGTAGAAGATAAAACAAAAGGTTTTACCGGTATAGACTTTATTATAGATAATTGGGATAAAATTAATTGGAACGCCATAGGTAGTAAAGCTCGTATTAAGAAAGAATCTCTTCTTTCCAAGCTGAGTAAAAAGGAAATCTTCATTGATAAATGGCCCGTTATACCAGCGTAAACACATACTGCGCCTTATAGTAGTGATACTATTCGAATAATCTCTTTAATTGCTGGAAACTCCTTAGAACTTTAAGTACTTTATTTTTAAAGTAACAATCTTAAAGATTGGGCAATCAGCAGCTTTATAACAAATTTTATAGTTATTCATTTACCATGCTGGAACTATAATGCCTAAGTTAGTACCGTTTGAAGAAATTGTTGCAAAAATAAAGAAAGAAGGAAATAATGAATATTCAGTGTTAACTGTGAAAGAAAAGTATGTCAATACATATACTAAAATTTCACTGTTACATTCAATATGTGGGAATATTTATGATGTGACTCCTACAAAGTTTTTTATGAATCGTAGGTGTCCATTATGCTTCGGTAGTAAAAAGAAAACTAATGAACAAGTGCAAAAAGAAATAGATTTATCTTCATCTGTAGGTGAATATACTTTAGTCGGTGATTATCTTTCATGTAACGAAAATATAACTTTATTACATGCTAAATGTGGAAAAAATTTTTTAGTGCAAACTAATAATTTTCTAATACGTGGAAATCGCTGTCCTTTTTGTGTTAAATTAGATCTAATGTCTACCGGTGAAAAATTAATTCGTAAAATCTTAAATGATTTAAAATTAAGTTTCCTACAAGATGCTTCTTTCAATGATCTTTATACTTCAACTACTAATAATCGTAAATTTTATTTAGAATTTGATTTTTATATAGAAAAATTAAATTTACTAATAGAATTCGATGGCAATCAGCATAATATTCCTTACAAAGGTAGGAATACTGAATATTCAACTAAAAAATTTAACAATTTAGTTATCAACGATCAGCGTAAAAATAATTATTGTATAGAAAATAAAGTTAATTTTGTAAGATTTCGTTATACAGAGAAATCATATAAAAAGAATTTAAATACTTTACAAACTGTTATATCGCTGATAGCTAAAGGTTATGAAGTTCAACGACTAATCCGTGGTGGGATGTACATTGATGGAAAATCAATGGAAACAAGAGATATCTCTTTATTATTATTAAGAGATAGTGATATAGTCTGATCTATATAGAAATATATAGTTAACATTAGTGGGTACCGTGATATAAATTTAAACACCCAGGCATCGGGAAAGATTTCCGTAGATGATTTAAATGCGCTTTATATCAAAGTAATTAATTTAGGGAATACTGAATCTATTACTTTTGCTTTCTCATATTATACTCAATCAGCTATGCAAAATGCATTAGTAGAAATTCACAATACACTTACTAAAAAGATTTCCGGTAAGTATGGTGTTATTCGACAAGCTATTATGGGTAAAAGTATTGATTATGCCGCAACCGCCGTTATTAGCGCTCCGAGATTTAATTCAAATACATTTGATACTCAACTTGTACCATATAACTACATTGGCATCCCATTGTACCTATTATGCTCTTTATTTTTTCCATTTTTTGTAAAATTCTTAGAAGATTTATTCTATGATTTTGAGCATGATACAGCTATACAATTAAAAGGTAATAATTATATTCATGTAGATGATATTATTTTCGATTCATTATCTACGGATAATTTAAAGAAAATTGTTCAATCATTTATTACAGATAAAACAAAATATGTAAGATCGATGACTGTTAATATAGGTAATACTACTCTTACTGAAGTTATGAAAGGTCGTCAATTTGCTACTGCAATAGGTCGAGAAGCTACTTTAACGGATATTTTATTCTTAGCTGCAAATGATATTCTTAGAACTAAGCACGTATTATCTTCTCGGTATCCTATCACCGGTGCTGAAAGTATTATCGTGAATAAGATTAAAGTATTAACTACAGAAAAGACTATGGAATTGAATTTAAATAATACTAAATTCTCCCATTATCCTTATTTCCCTGTCGATGCTAAAAATAAAATTATACATCCTAATATTAAATGGCTAGATGCGGTAATACCGAATAATGCCTTCTTAGGTGGTATGGGTGGTGACTATGATGGAGATACTTTCAGATTGATTGGATTATTCGATGATGCTAGTAATAAAGAAGCTAAACGAATAATTTATAGTCCTATGAACTATATTGACACTAACGGTAACTTCACTCGTGGATTAGGTGCAGAGGCCGGATTAACTCTTTACATGTTAACTAAATAAAAAATACCGTTATAAAGCCAAAAGCTTTATAACGGTAAATAAATATATATAATAACAGAGAAGTATAGGAGAAATTAAATTGCCAATTTTAGATTTAAGAAAAAAGTGTTCTCTATTTGAAGTAGTATGTGAAGTTGCAATACACCACCTTCAAATGACACCGTCAATGACTGCTATCAGTTTACAACGTGGTAGATGGTTAGATAGACCTGATAATTTACTTATTATTTTAATTTTAGATAATCGTAGTAATTTTCGTAGTAGATCACAAATTGAAAAATTATTTAAGATAAAATATAGATTGAGTTACTTTTATAAAGTAACTGTTGAAGATAATAGCGGTATCCCTTACCTATAAGGAATTAAAATGAATCCCGATTCCAATAATTTACATTTTATTTTTCCTATAGGAAAAACTCATTTTAGCTTAGTAATTTCTTTTCTTTATAAATTACATATAGCTACCGTACCTATTCACGAAAAACAAATATGTGTAAATACTGATAAAATACGTAGTCGTCATGTAGATATAACACTCATAACTTTAAGAAAAATTACTCATCACCCAGATATAATTGGTTATACTATAACTCTTTAATATAAACTAACAACGGAAAGAAACATGAATCCTAAACTTTATGCAAAGTTTCAAAAAACAAATCCAGAACAGTTTAATGAAAATATTGTATATATGCGTAATAACGAATCTGTACATAGCTACTTTGAAGATTTATTTAAAACTTTAAATTTAGCTGGTATTAAATTCCTTTCGTCTCGTACTATCAAAGATGAAACAGAACACGCTAAATACATTCCTAAAAATAATTTACGTATTGAATCTAATCGATTAGACTTAATTGAAGCCAAATTTCAATTAAGTCATTTAGAAGAAACGAAAGAAGTAACCATCTATCTTTTCTATCCTAAATTAATCGATAATTTCTTTTTCCAATTAAACGGTAATAAATTCTTTGCCATTTATCAATTAACTGATAGAAACTTTTATAGCGTTAGTCGTGGTATTTTCTTAAAGACTTTACTTATGCCGTTGGGTGTTAAAGTAGATGACTTTAAACCGACTAATAAAGCTGAAGAATTAGAATTGTTACCTAAAGGTAAAGTATTACGCTTAGATTTCTTTAAAACAAAAATAAGCCGTGATAAATCCTTAAAGAATATTCTTTTCTATTTCTATATTAAATTTGGCTTTAGCGCTACATTAAAATATTTAGGCTTAAATAAAGATATTGAAGTATACGATACGAAGCAGAAGAAAGATTCTTCATGGGTAGAATTTTCTAAATGTAGTTCTATATTCGTTTACTATAAAAAAACGTTGTGTGATTCTCCTAATAAAAATAATATTTTATGTACGTTCCTATCATCGATTTACGATGTTAAAAAACATGCTAATTTAGAATTAGATACATATTGGAAACGTAAAATTTTAACTACCACTAGTACTAATGCTAAATTAGAAAAAGCTGATAAAGCGATGTTTAGTCTTGAAAGAGTATTAGACGAACGTACTAAGAAAAATCTTAAAGAAGTTCCAACTGAAGATAAAAAAGATGTATATGGTGTATTAAAATACATGATGTTTAATTATAATGAAATTTATGATTTAGATACTGTAGACATTTATAATCGCCGTATTCGTTTAACTGAATATTTGATTTTCCCATTATTGACTAAATTTAGCGATCTATCGTATCGGATGTTAAATTCTAGAAATATCGATATGAAACGCTTAGAAACTGTGTTTAGTAATATCGGTTCAATGTTTATTATTAAGAAACTAGTCAAGAATGAATTATTACGCTATAGTAATGGTACTAATGCGCTTGAATTATTTTCAGTAGGCTTACGTTTCTCTTGTCGCGGCCCTCAAAGTCTAGGTACGGCCGGTGGTAATACATTGATAAAATTTCGAGGATTACATCCCTCATATAAAGGTAATATTTCATTAGTTACTTCTAGTGCTAGTGATCCGGGTTTAAGTAGTACTTTAAATCCATTCAGTACTAACTTACAAGATATGTTTTTCGAAAGAGATTCAAATAATGTTGATTCATGATTGCGAATTAATGGAAGTTCCTGATAAATGGACTGATGGCGATCAAATACGCTTAAAAGTAGATGTATATGAAGTCATCGACAATTTTAAAGTAACTGTCGGTGATCATCTTTGCTTTAAAGAGTTAGAAGATAAAACGAAAATAAAGTTTAAAGCTGGTGAAATATTTACATTTTCTACAAAATATAATTGTTTCTTAAGTGACCATAAATTTGCACCGGAATATATTTCCGGTCATGGTTTAAAACTTTGGCAATGGGAGCGTGTATGACTGATTCTAGTATTATATTTAATCGTAAAAAAGTAAAATATACTTTGCTTGATGAAGTATTAACTACTAATTTAGATAATAAAACGGTGAATGTAATTATTGATAGTCGTACATTATTCGATATTTTCTATATCGAATTCTATCACAATATAATTCCCGACTTAGTAAAAGATTCCAATAATACAGTCGCAGAATTATTTAATTTTATCGGCCATTACCATAATTACTTCAGAAAGAAATTTTCAAATACAAATGTAAAATTTACAATCATTTATAATTCCCAAGAAGATAATCGTGAAAAAGATGGATTAACTATTTGGGATAAGAAAAAGGCTAAGGGTTTGAAATTAGCCTACATTAACTTTGTTTTAAAGAAAGCTAAAACGATGACAAAGTATTTTAAGAATATTTCTATCATCGATGGTAATGGTATTGATAATCATTTAATACCTTTAGTCTTACTTGAAAATGAAGATATTAATTATAAAGATCATGCTATTTTCATAACTGACGATGAATTCTTCTTTCAATATTCAAAGTATTTCAATTCATTTAATTTACTTAAAGCTAGTAATAGTATAGCTAAAGTTTATAATAAGAATGAATATTGGAAATTTGTATATGAAAAAAATAGTTATAAAATTAAAGAAGATCAAGTTTTAATAAACGATGATATTACGGTAGCATCCTTTTTAGCGTATAAAGGTTATGAAGATATTGTACCGATCGTTAGTTTGAAATCTAAGCAATTAATAACTTTCTTTGAAAAGAATTATTTTGCTAATAAAAATAGTTATATTTTCGAGCTAGCTAAAAACATTGATGAAACGGAATTTAATAAGCGTCATGCTATTTTAAATATCGAGTATCGTAATGAAGATATTCTAGCTGAAGATCGTACTTTAATAACCTCACAAGTAAATAAAGCTACGAAAAATTCAAATAATATTTTATATGACCTAAATGCAAAAAGTTTTAATGAAGTAATTGCATTGTCTTTTCTTTTAGATATTTAAAAGCTCTCCCTAATAAGAAGTAAAATTCTTATTAGGGAATAGTATTTCAACACGACTATAGAATTTTTTTTTATTTTGGCGAACAAAATGGCTGAGTTGACCGAAAAAATAATTGCCCCATTACCGAAGAATCCTGATAAAGCTACTAGTGGTAAAAATACTGAAGTAGTTACGGGTAATAAAACTGTTGTAGAGAAAAAAGATAATAAAAAGTTATTAGAAACTAGAGAACGTACCGATATTCCATCTAGGAACTTCGTTCAATACGTATATGAATTTGAATTATATTATATACGTAAAGATAATCGTAAAATTGATATCACTCAATATATAAATAAATTTACCTATTCAATGGATTTTGATAACTTTGTAATGCCGGTTATTACAGCATTAATGATGGTACCAGAACTAATACTTAAAGATATAAAACTAAGCTTAGATACTATTGCTTTCTACATTACAGTTAAAAAATTCCCTAGAAATAATTTCAAAGAAGGAAATTATACTCAAAAAGAAGTTGTATTTAAAGACAGAGAACTGCAAGCAGTTGACCCTGTTTTCGATATTAACATTCAAGATGTCAAGGAAGAATTAAAAGATACTCCACGACGCATTATTAAGATAGATTTCCTTTTAAAGAAGGATAATAGTCTTAATTCCAACGTTGAAAGTAAAGTTTTTAGTAATGTAACGGTATTAGACGTTCTTCATTATTTAACTAATAAAGCAAAAGAAATAGATTTAAAGGAAGCTGAAATTAAAGGTAATGCGTTGAAGGTAATTATTGACGCTCCGGATAATAATAAAAAGTATGAACAGATAATTTTAGATCCAGGTACTATTACCGACAATCTTTACCAATTGCAAACTAAATACGGTGTATATCGTAATGGGTTGAGAGTTTATTTCAATAGCGCTAGCTTAGAGCCTATAAACGGTAAGATGCTTAAGACTGAAAGAATTCTTACAGTAACTTCTAAGGGCGGTATTGCCAATGCAGACTCGTCTATAAATAAAGCATTATTTGAAATTTTAGAGATAGGTAATCATACTACCATAGAAGTAAATTCAGGTAGTATTGTAGATACAGCAAGCTCTACAATTATTTCTAGAACTATAAATCCTTATATGATAGAAAAAGTAAATTCTAAAAAACTATTATACGGTGAAAGTATCCGTATTCTAGGAACTTCTCAAAATAGAAATACTTATTCTGAATGTGAAACTAAAGATAATGCGCTTTCCAAACAGCGTACTTATTGGAATAGTAATGATAATCCGTATGCTTTAAGTGAATTACAGGATAGTATTAAAGAAAACGATACAAACGTTACTATCAAGGTAGACGATGTCGATATATTTTCCTTTAATAGTAATCTCGAATATACTTTGAAATTTTATAATAGTGATGATGATCATTTTTCAGGTACATACCGGTTAACTAATACTCGATTTGTATTTGATTTCACAGGTGCTAAGGATAAATCCAGAGTTCCTAGTGGCGGTTTATTTAGATTTTCAAATATTCCTAAAATAAAAGTAAATGACGAAATTCAAGAAAAGTCTACTTATGTAGACAAACTTGCTAATTTGAATCCGGTTGGTAATGATTTAGTTAAAGCTGCTTTTAGCGACACAACTACACATAGTGTACCGGCGGCGCAATTGGCTAAAGATGTTAATGGGCCGTTTAGAGTTGCATTTAGCGGTAAGGAAGACTATAATGGAGCAATCATTCCAGATACCATTACACCTTCTTATAAAATGTCTAAATATATTATATTTGAAGATACGTATACAACTAGCGATTCTTCTATTCCTAAAGCTCAGAAATTAAATGAAGCTAATACATTATGTAATAATTTTAGATATTTCATAGCATGTCAGGCGTTTGCCAATAGAATATTAGATCCGATTATTGCTAAGTATGGAAAGTTCAAAGGGTCTCCTAATGGTAAACCTAATGACTTTTTTAGATTATCCGCTAAAGCTAGTAGTACTAGTCACCATCCCTTAGCTATTGCATGTGATATGGCGCTAACTGCTCAAGGAAATGCTTTATGCGCTGCATTTCTATGGTTAGTTCAGAATAGAGATATGCTAGGATACCATCAGATTATTCTCGAAGGTAATGGTCGAGAATGGCGATGGATTCATATTAGTTGTGTAATTAACGGGCCTAATGAAAAAAAATTAAACTTTACTAAAAATGGTTTGACTAGAAAGCCGGTATATGAAACTATAAAACCTGGTAAATTTAATAGCCCTGAACAAGCTCATTTTAATGTAATACAACAATTAACATAATAACAAGGATATATAATTATTATGAACTGTAATACTATATTTAAAAGGAGTAATTGTATTATGAAGCGTAAAATTCGAAGTACCTTCTTATTTGAAGGGGCGCGTCTAAATGACGAATCCCTTCATCTTTTGGCTCAGGCGGCTCGTACGCCTGAAATAAAAAAATCGATTGCACTGCAACGTAGTGCAATTTTCAAACAAAAATTAGCCCATAAGTATATCATGAAAGGGCTAAACTAAAAAGTTCCTAAATATCTATCAACGGTATTTAGGAACTTTTTTTTAAAGGAAACACAATGAACTTTAGACATAGACTTAAAAAGCGGATTAAGCTACATTATTATACATACCCCAGTCATTTCACACATACAATACGTAATTACCGTACTACTAAATTAAATAAATTCAATATTTCTGTATGTTTTAGTATTACTATGGAAGGTACATCTAGACATTATGTAACGAATCAAATAACTCCTCAAAGCTATTTTGAAACTATTATAGGCTCTATTTTTGATATAAACTGGCGTTTAAATGTTTCATGTGCTAAAGTAGTTTATCATAATAACTCTTTTATTTTTTCCAATGGTTTTTTAGGAGGTTATTCTTCTTTCACTTCTACAATTATCCGACCTAGTTATTTTATGAATGGACGGCAATTTTATAAAGATAACTATACACCTTACAAACTTATGTGTATTTTAAAGGAAACTAAATGAACTTTAAAAAGCGTTTAAAATGTCGTACTCGTGGAAATTTTATTGAATACCCTAAAGGACATACAGAGTCTAAGATTAAAATAAAACCATATAATCGTATTAGACCTACATTAAATTTTACTAAGAAAAATTTTATATCTAAAATGCCTTTACAATTAAATACAACTTTAAAAATCCATAATGGTATTCAATCTAATACTTTCTTTGAAGATATTGTTTTATTTAATCATATTGACGGTATGCAGAAATTATTCTATTATAATGGGTTTACCTTTTACTTCTATTCCACTACTAGTTTTATAATGTTTTCCCCAAAATCTTTCAGGCAAGGTAAAATATTTTATAATACTCATTTCAATGAAAGTAAGGCTCGTAAAATTTATTTGGAATCAATATGAACTTCAAAAAGCGTTTAAAAAGAAGATTGCATACTAGTTTAGGTTTACATTTCAATAATGAAAATGATGAGTTGAGTACTGACAGACTAATTTTTCATGCTGAATATGTCTATGATTCAAACCTTAAAAAAGTAATTAATCGTAATATTCATTTACATCCATTTAGATACGACTTTTTTACGTATTTAGTTAAAATGATTTTCTATCATTCTAAATTAAAAATTATTGTATACAAAGGGTATCGTTTATTTATGCTCAAATGGTGTGATGATTATGCTTTTTATATACCACTTGGTACACGAAATATAGCTAAACGAACTCATTTAACATTAACTAAACATGATATTCTATTTTTAATTAGTACTTATTATATGGGGGAGTAACTATACATAATTTAGGTGCTGATAGAAATATCAACACCTAAATAGTTAATTTTTTTTTTGAGTTTAGTATGAAATTACTTACACTTAACGTTCTTCTCTATAATATTTATACTAATAATATGGAGAAAGAAATTTCCAATATCTATAAACAAATGGAACGTTCTAATTCAGGTTCGGACAATACTCTATATAAGGAATATAAAGAACGCGTAGCTACGTATTTAGCTTCCGCTAAGAATGCTTTAAATGATGATGCATTTGATGAGTTTAGATCTACAACACCATTTGATAGAGAACAATATAAAAATAAAGCTGAGAAATATTTAAGCTATCCTAATAAATATGCAGCATATGAAGATTTAAAATTTTATAGAGGGCGCTTAGAAGTCCTTAATAACCGTCTTAGTTCGATTTTAAGTCCGGTATTTAAATGGCGTTAGAAATTATCCTTTATTACGTTTGTAATAAAGGATAATTTTTTTATTATAGATATATTATTACTTTGTCTACACAAGTAGACTAACTTTAAAGGAAATTATTCATGGGTCTTGTTGATTTAAAAAAGAAAGCAGCTATTTCATTAGAAAAGAAATGCATTCATAAAATTCCAAAAATGCAAGTTGGTGTAATACTAGATGTTTCCGGTAGTATGGAATCAGACTATAACTCTGAGCGTGGTACAAGTCGCATGTATGACATTTTTGAAAAATGTATGGCAGTTGCAACTCAATTTGACGATGACGGTAATATTGATTTATTTGCATTTGACAATACCTGTAAAGAGTTACCATCTATTAACGAAAAAGAAATTGATACTTTCGATGAAGCTATTAAAAAAAATTGTTGGAACATGTGGCGTACTACTAAATATGCCGGTGTATTGAAATTAGTCTATAACCGTTATTTTGAAAAAAGTAAATGGAATTCATTCTTCTTATGGTTTTTCAATTTCATTTCTTTTTCATTTAAAGCTGTTTTAGGACAAAGCTCTATTAAAGTTGCTTTAAAAACAAATCTTGCACTTAAACAAGAGCCTGTATTTATTTTATTCTTTACTGACGGCGCGAATGATGATTTCAGTCAAACTCTCGATATTTTAGAAAAGTTTCAAAATCAAAAAGTGTTCATTCAATTTATTTCCATCGGCCCTGTTAACGATAAATATCTACGCGATTATGCTTTAAATAAATTTGCCGATCACAGTAACATTCAAAATGTAATTGTATCCGACGAAGAATTCTTCGATAAAGTGTTCACCGATAAATTTAAAAAGTTTATCAATACTCTATAATTTTTATCCCATACCTAAAAACAGGTATGGGATTTTAAAAAAGGAAACGAGCATGGTTAAAATCATGGTAATCCAAGGCAGTAATGCTATTTTCTTTAGTAAAGTAATGCC
>Ga0075163_10002058_pt1 | contig 27092 bp, 18 predicted proteins | sample JI1023141ADNA_FD_71478 | JGI IMG/M metagenome (GOLD analysis project Ga0075163, IMG submission 71478) | Wastewater effluent complex algal communities from Wisconsin, to seasonally profile nutrient transformation and Carbon sequestration -... | ecosystem: Engineered > WWTP > Effluent > Algae...
TTACGAGTAGATATTTTCTGCATAATGATCCTTTAGCTTTGGTTAGCAAGTAAGTTAGTGTTAATGGTGAGGTATATTTATACTTTTATATTAGCAATTATTAGCCAAAACTCTGTTGGTTTAATTTTGACTTAAGTCTTACTCAAAGTGCAATAAGATTCTATAAAACTTAAGCTAGTTTTTGGGTTTAGGTAATAAAATTTTGATGGGCAACCACGAAAAATACAAAAAGCACGAAGAAAAGCCTCTTAAACTTCGGGTGTTTGGTACAATTCGTGGTTGATAAACTGCTGTAAAAATAGACCTATTAATTAAAAACTACTAGCGGGCAGGCTACAATTTTCTGTTGTGGATTGCCACAGTAACGCCGGAAATTTTCTAAAGCTTATTGTGTAGCAATAAAATATTCCCCAATTGCTCCTTTAGCTTTTAATTGAATAGCAGCTTTTTTAGCTTCTTCCATACTTTCAAAATGTCCCATTCTTACACGAAATACAGTTTTTCCTGCTGAAACACCTTCAGCTACATAGCCGTCTAATCCATTGCTACGCAAGCGGCTACATACAGCATCAGCTTCTTCTTTTTTAGACATTGCCCCTACTTGAATACTAAATTTTCCTTTTTCAACCTTACTGCTAGAAGAAATGCTAGTAGATGGCTCTTTAGCCGTTTCAACTTTAGCTGTTTCAACTTTAGCTGTTTCAACCTTAGCTGTTTCAACTTTGGTGGCTGTTTCTAATTTATCATTAGTAATAATCTGGGTTTTAGTTGGAGGATTAGTATTTGCTTTTAGGGCTGTTTTTTCATTACTTTTTTTACTTCGAGCAGGTAATTCAGATATATCTGGAGTAGCAAGCTTAGGTAAGTTCGTGGATGATGGCGGATTTAGAGCGATTTCATTAGAAGTACTAGACGTATTATTATTGCTAGGTTCGCTAGTCTTATTGCTAGTATTAGCTATTGTTGTATTAGTACTAGATAAGTCTTTATTTGATTTAATAATATTTTCTATTGCTATTACTTGTTGGGAAACCTTATCAGCATTTTCTTGATCTCCTAATGCTGTATAAGTTTTAGCCATTAGAACAAGAGTAGTTTGCTCTTCAAAACGATCATTGATTTTTCTCCAAATTTCTAATGCTTGTTTAAACGCATCTAAAGCTTTTTGTTTATTGTCATGCTTAAAATAGCTAGAAGTAAAATGGGCAGAGTTTTTTTGCTCACTAGAAACTACATATAAATAACCAATATTATTAAATGTTGTAGCTTCACCTCTTAAATCTTGAAGGTCTTGTTTTTTCTTTAATGCTTGTTTAAAGGCGTCTAAAGCTTTGTCATAGTCATTTAATAACATATAGCTTCGCCCTATGTTATTTAGTGTAGAAGCTTCTCCGCTAACATCGCCAATTTTACTAAAAACAGCTAATGATTCTAGGTGATAGTCCAAAGATGATTGATAGTTTTGTAAAGAAGCATAAACATTTGCAATATTACTTAAGCTAACAGCTTCACCTCGTTTATCTGATAGTTTACGTTTTATTGCTAGAGCCTGTTGATAATAATTAAGTGATTGATCTAGCTCTGCTAAATCTGAACAAACTTTGCCTAGACCATTAAAAGTAAAAGCTAGCCATTGAGGATCATTTAATTTATTAGCTACTTGTTGTGCTTTTAGGTAGTAGTAAAGAGCTTGGCGGTTGTCTTTATTTAAATTACAAACAGCCCCTAAACTAGTTAGTGTTGCTACTTCCCATAAAGGATTATTTAGTTCTCGCCAAATTTTTAGTGCTTGTTCAAGGTTTTGTAAGCTTTCTTTATATTGTGCATTTGCAAAATAAATAGCACTAATAGCATTAAGAGTTGCTGCTTCGCCCTCACTATCGCCTAGTTGTCGCCAAATAGGTAGTAAAGAAATATAAATATTAAATGCTTTTAGCATTGATTCTTTAGTGTTTTGTAATCTTAGCTTTTCAGCTTCATCATAAGCTGCTTGGTTAGAAATTCTTTCTTTGTCTTGTTTACTTGATGGACGTAGTTCTTTGGTTTTTATTGCATAACTTGCAGTATTTTGAGGGTTTTTAGCTGTTATAGTTAAACGGTAAGTACCACTAATTTCAATTAATAAATAAATTCCTATTTCTGGATCATGTGGACGATTACTACTAAAAACTTCAATAAGCTTTTTATCATTAGGATCAAAAAGTGTTGCTATTATATCAAAGTCTTTTTTACTAATTGCTAAGCTTAGGTATTGTCCTTGTTTTAAGCTGATTTGGTAATTATGGTTTTGTCCAACTTCTAGTTTTTGATCAAAAGAAGAATCTTGTCCCAATGAAAAAACAGGATCTTCAACATTAACCCGTCTTTTACGTGAAGTTTCTGTAGTATTTTGGCTATTTTCTTGTGCTAAAGTCAAAGTGGATATAGAGAGACAAAGTAAGAGACTAAAGAAAACATAAATAAATCTAAATCTATTCTTATTTGATCCTAAGCTGTTTAACATACACACTATTTCCTCAGAATTTAGGGAATTAGGGCAAGGCAGTGAGAATTAAAAAAAATAATAGCACAAGCTTTTTAATAACCAAATTATTTACATTTAATCTAATATCCATTGGTTTGGGTAAGGTTGCTTAGATAGCTAGTTTCAAAGACTTATAGTAGAATCGCTTGCCAGCAAAACAAGGCACTAAGTCACCAAAAAATGTTAAGCTGTGAAAGTTGGGTTAGTTAATGTACGAGCAAGAGTTTGATCGCTTATTAGACTATTGTCGTCAAGAAGCTTGGCAAGGTTATGATCCTTATGATGGTCTAAATAGCTCAATTTATCCTCTAATGCCAGACTCAAAACTTTTACGTATAGCTTTAATCCAATTAGTAAAACGCTCACCAATTAATCTTAGACCTATCTTAGGTATAGAAAAGGGTGAAAACCCTAAAGGACTAGCTCTTTTTGTTAGAGCTTTGCTTAGTGCTTATCAAACAACTAAGTCTGATAAATATCGACGTGATGCAGAAGAACTATTAGAGCGTTTATGGTCGCTACGTTCGCCCGGTTATGATGATCGGATGTGTTGGGGATATAACTTTGATTGGCAATCACGAGCTTTTTTTGTTCCTAAGGCCACTCCTTCAATAGTTTGTACTACTTTTGTTGCTCAAGCATGGCTTGACCATTATCAGCTTTTTAATGAAGAAAGTTCTTTACAAGCCGCTAGATCTGCTTGTGATTTTCTTTTACAAGACCTCCATCGTAGTCAAGAAGAAGATGGTTCATTTTGTTTTAGTTATACACCACTAGACAAAAGCCAAGTACATAATGCAAATCTTCTTGGGGCAGAGCTTTTAGCTAGAGTAGCAAAATTTACTCATGAAGTAGAATTAATTGAAATAGCTGTTAAATCAGCCAGATTTACTATAGCAAAACAGTCAAAAGATGGTTCTTGGCCTTATGGTACGGCAGAAAACCAAACTTGGATTGATAATTTTCATACAGGATTTAATTTAGTATGTTTGTCTAGAATTATTAAACAGTCAGGTAGTAGTGATTGGCAAAATGTACTAAAAAGCGGTTTGGACTTTTACTTAAAAACATTTTTTCTTAATGATGGTACCCCTAAGTATTACCATAATAAAACTTACCCAATTGATATTCATTCTGCTGCTCAAGCAATAGTTACTTTTGTTTATCTAAAAGATTTAATTCCTGATGCTAAGTCAAGAATTGAGCAAGTAACAAAATGGACTTTAGCAAATATGCTAGATAAAGAAGGGTTTTTCTACTTTCAAAAAGATATGTTTTTAACTAATAAAATTTCTTATTTACGCTGGTCACAAGCTTGGATGGCCTATGCATTAGCACTAGCAACCTATGGTGAGATCAAAGAATCTGCTAGTTAAGAAATTATAGGTTGAACCTTATACAGCAAAATTTGGTTTTATATGTTAACAATTTTGTGTAAATTATTGGTTTAACCTTAAACTAGCGATTTTACTGCTGAAGATTTAAAGTTTATGCAGAACTCAGAAAGCGCAATTAAACTCTCTCATCCAACAGATATTTTGGCTTTAACTCGTCACTTGAGATACGAAGCTTATTTATTACCTTTATGCACTGCTTTTATTATTTTGGCTGACATTGCAGTTGCTGTTGGCAGTTTTGTTTTAGCTTATTGGTTTCGTCAAGGGGATGCGGCATTCTTTAGACCACAAGGCGCACTCCTACCAGTAGATGTTACTTGGGGTTTTAGACCTTATTTTAGTGTTTTGCTTTTTGTCCCTTTAGTAAGAATTTGGGCTTTGCGCCATTATGACTTATATCGCCTTAGAGGTGAATTTTCTTTACTCCAAGACCTACATAATATTTTTAAGGCCGTCCTAGTTGGTTCTTTAGCCATTACCTCTGTTGCTTTTCTTTATCGTGGCGGAGTTGAGTTTAGGGATTTTTCTTATTCTAGATTGCTTTTTGTTTATGATTTAGTTTTTTCTTTTGGGGCTTATATTGCTCTACGTCTGCTAGTCCGTTCAGGTCAAACCCTTTATCGTCAACAAGCTGGTAATTTAATCCCAACTTTAATTGTAGGCTGTGGACAAAATGCTCAAGTTTGTATTAGTGAAATTACAGAAAAATCCCGTTTAGGTTATAAAGTAATTGGAGTATTAACTTTAGATAATGAACAGCCTACAACTATTGCTAATGTTCCTGTTTTAGGAGGCTTTAGCGATTTGCCTACCTTAGTCCGCCAATATGGAGTTAGAGAAGTATTAATTACAGATGATCGCATAAGTCCTCAAGCAATATTTGAAGCTATTATGCGTTGTGGACGTAAACATCCAATAGATTTTCGAGTATTCCCTAATTTATTTAATTGCTTACCTAGAAAAACAGAAATAGATCAAATTGGCTCATTGCCAATGATTAAACTATTTGAAGAACCACTTCAAGGGCCAAACCGCTGGCTTAAACGTAGTGTTGATATCCTACTTTCTATTTTTGGAATAGTCTTAAGTTCCCCTATTTGGTTACTAATTATTTTAGCAATTAAGTTAACTTCTCGTGGCCCAGCTATTTACCAACAAGAGAGAGTTGGAATGGATGGTAGAGTCTTTCAAATGTATAAATTCCGCTCTATGTATGCTGATAGCTCTGATGATAAACATCAAGAATTAATGCGTAAGAATATTAGTAATAAAGAAGAAGCTAATCAAGGTACAAATGACCAACCAATTTATGGAAAATTAAAAGATGATAATCGTGTAACTAAAGTAGGGGCAATTCTACGACGTTATAGCCTAGATGAAATTCCACAGCTACTTAATATTTTACTAGGGGAAATGAGTCTAATTGGGCCACGTCCACCAATTCCTTATGAAGTAGAATGCTACCAAGATTGGCATCGTGCCCGCTTTCATGTTAAACCAGGACTTACAGGACTTTGGCAAGTTTCAGGCCGTAATAGGCTTAATTTTGAGCAAATGGTTAGATTAGATATTTACTATATTGAAAATTGGTCACTTTGGTTAGACCTAAAAATCTTATTAAAAACTATTCCTGTAGCACTGCGCGGAGATAACGCTTACTAATGGATGATTTACTCTTACAAATTAGTCAAGCTTTAATAAAAGACGAAGAAGTTATTTTGCTTACTATAGTAAAAGTAAGCAAAGAAATAGATGACCCAAATTTAGTTGTAGGTAAAAAACGTTTAATACTAGCTAATGGAAGTAAAATTAATACCTTTGGCGATCCAAATTTAGATTTAGCAATAGATAAAGAAGCCTATTTTCACCAACCAAATATAAACACCCTAAGTTTATGGACAGATCAATTTAAATCTCCTGATAATATTGATTTTGTTGAAAACGTTAAACTTAATCAAGCCCCCAAAATACAAATAGCAATAGAAATAATTCGTCCACAGCCTTGTTTAGTAATTTGTGGAGCAGGACATATTGCTAGAGCTTTAACCCAATTAGGGATAATTTTAGGATTTCGTGCAATTGTAATTGATGATCGAGTAGAATTTGCTAATAGAACTTATTTTCCTGATCCTAGTACTGAATTAAAAGCCGAAGCTTTTGAACAAGCAATAAAATCAATAAAATTTTCTAATAATATGGCTGTTGTAATTGTTACACGAGGCCATAAACATGATGAAGATTGTTTAAGATTACTGCTTAACTACACACCTCTTTATATTGGTATGATTGGTAGCCGGCGTAGAATTGCAGTAGTAAAAGAAAAACTTAATAAAGAAGGTTTTTCTTTACTAGAGCTATCAAAATTATATGCTCCAATAGGATTAGATATTGGTGCAAAAACTCCAGAAGAGATCGCATTAACGATATTAGCCGAAATAGTGCTAGTACGTAATCGCGGTAAAAATATAGTGGACTCTAGCCCACTTAGTCGCCAATCTAAAGATAATAACTAATTATTGCTTGACGAAATCCCAGGATAGTTTTATAAGCTGTTTGGAACAGTTTTCTAGTTAAAAAATAAAGGAGTTGCTACTTTGAATAAAGAAGTGCATTGGTGGTATAGCCCAAATCTCGGTAAAGAAATGCCTGTAGGTGTCTATGGAAGCTTTGGTATGCCTCTGCTTATGTTTCCTACAGCTGCGGCTGATTTTGAAGAATATGAACGCTTTTTAGTTATTGATGTTATTGCCCCTTTTATTGAAGCTGGAAAAATAAAGGTATTTAGCATCAATAGCATTAATCGTGAAAGCTGGTTAAACGATCATGTACATCCTGCTGAAGCTGCTCGTCGTACTGCTCAATATGACAGATATATTGCAGAAGAAGTAGTCCCATTTATTTATCATAACTGCCGTACTCCTGGTATAGGCGTTGCTGTTACTGGGGCAAGCTTTGGGGCTTTCCATGCTGCTAATATTCTCTTTAAACATCCAGATCAATTTAAAACACTTATTGCTATGAGTGGCTTTTATGATTTGCGTAATTATTTTCAAGGTTATTATGATAGTAATTGTTACTTTAATAACCCAGCAGACTATCTACCACGTTTGACAGATCCTCACTATCTAGAAGCTTTAAGGCATGATGTACGTATAAATATTGTAACAGGACAAGGCCCTTATGAAGCTCCTGAGGCTTCTCGTAAATTGTCGCGTATTCTAGATCAAAAAGGGATTCCTCATAATTTGGATATTTGGGGATATGATATGGAACATGATTGGCCTACCTGGCGCCAAATGCTGAAATACTATATTCCAAAATTATTTTAGGCTAACCTTAAAATATCAATTGTTTATTAAAAATAAGTAGGTAGAATAATATCTGCCTACTTATTTTTATTGATATAAATAATTTATTCACTATTGTATAGGAAGAATATATTTACTAGTTGTTGCTTGATGGGTTGAATTAGGTGATAGCCCTATATTATTCATTTTACTGATTTTAGGTAATCGTGCTAGTTTACTGATAAACTTAATATTGTTATTATGAACAACTTGAGTTCTTAATTAAAAAAGATTCCAATCAAATAAGTTTTGGCTTCTATATTGCCACTTCAATTTAGTTTGATAAATTAATATAAAATTTCTTAAATATAGGCGGTAGTGTGTCCATGCTAATAGCTTGCTTTGGGAGCAAGTAAATTTAAGCCTAGCGCCGTCTATTACTTCCTAGCATGGCAGGCAAAGGTGCTAAATAGAGGGAAATGGGAACATATAAAGATAAATTACGTGTTTTAGTTGTCAAAGAACAGCTTAAGCGAGAAGGATATGACACTTTACTTGAACAAGAAGGGAGATTTGATATTGTTGGTGAAACTACTAGTGCTAATAACGCTGTAGAATTAGCTAACCAAGAAGCTCCTGATGTGATTTTAATTGAAAGTTTTACTTCTGAGTCTAAAAGCATAGAAGCTATAAAAAAACTTAAAGAGTCTAATCCTCATATTAGCCTTGTGCTAATTTCTTATCAAACAGATGATAAATTTATTTCAGAAGCCCTTAGAGCAGGTGCTTCAGGTTATATAATTAAAACTCATGTTGGTAATGAATTTGCAGAAGCTATTTCTAAAATAGAAAATGGACAAATTTACCTTAGTCCACTCACTCCTAAATCTATAGTAAAAGAATTTTTACCTAAAGGGCGACGCGGTGATTCAGAAGGTCTTACTGAAAGACAAAAAGAGATATTAAAATTTCTAGTTTCAGGACAAACCAACAAAGAAATTGCCCAACGTTTTAACTTAAGTGTAAAAACTGTTGATGCACATCGGGCTAATATCATGACTAAATTAAATATTCGTGATTTGCCTGGACTAGTAAAATATGCCCTACGCAATGGAATAATTAACCTAGAAGAATAATAAATCTTGATAAAATAATTAACCGCTACTCTAAAAAGGTAGCGGTTAGTTGTTTTGTCAATTATTTATAAAATCTTTACTTTTGGTTCTCGGTATTTTGATTAAAATATCCTTCACGAGTACGAATGCTTAGTGATGGCATACCTTTAGGTGTTTTTACTTTAACTTGGATTTTATGCCAGCGTTTATCATTTTTAGTGTTAGTTGGTTCATAACCAACACTATATTGATGACGTAGCTCAAGTCCAATACGAGTAATTACCTCTGTTAATTCTGCTTCATTATTAGGAAAGAATGCCCTGCCTCCAGTAAGACGGGTTAATTCTTCTAAAATTACTTGTCCTTCAATATCTAAATCACGTCCAGAAAAAACATTAGTAATACCAATAGCATAAAGTTGTACATCAGACTCTTTTAATAATTGTCTAAGCTCTTTTAAGGAATAACGGCTATTATTATCTTGACCATCACTTATTAAAAGTAATGCTTTACGATTATGACGGCCTGTTCTTACCTTTTCAACTCCAATATAAGCAGCATCATAAAGGGCTGTTTGACCTTTTGGATCTACTAATGAGAGCGAACCCATAACATTACGTGAATCAGTAGTAAAATCATGAGCTAATTTAGCATTGTTATTAAAGGTTACTAAAAAATATTCGTCTAATTGATGGCTAGTATCACAAAATTTATTTAATGCTTCAAAAGATCTAGAAAGACGACCTTTCATACTACCAGAAACATCAAAAAGTATTCCAACACTAGTAGGGGCATCATCATCATTAAAAAATTCTATTTTTTGAGGAACTTTGTCATCATAAACCTCAAAATGTTCTTTAGCTAAACCTGTCACATAACGCCCATAAGGATCTGTTACTGTTATATTAAAAGTTACTAGATTTGTACCTAATTTAATTGTTGGAATAGAATCCTTATCGTTTTGTGGTGCTTCAGGGGGTGGAGGTGGAATAGGTAATTCACTTCCAGGGACAAAAACATCATTGGTTTCTGTTTCTTGGGGCTTTTCTTTATTGGGCTGCTGTGGAGACTGAGCCGAAACATTTGGTAATAAAAGAATTATTACCAAGGAAAATGCTGTTGACCAAAGTGCTAGGTATCTTAAAGTGGTTCTTTGCGTCTTCATACGTAGCTCCAAAAAGTATAGGGGAAAGGTGTTACCCCGTGGTAGTTGATAGTTTTAATCTTTGCACTTAAATTAGTGCGCTAGAGTTATTACGTATTTAATATATTTAGAGAATGCTTGGCCAAATTTTATCACAAACAAATAGGCTAACAATAATAGAACTAACAGATATTTAACAACTATCTAAATTTATAAAATTATTTAAACAAAATTATGTTTAGAGCCTTAGTTATTACTAGGTAGTGATTCTATATTACTAGGTGAGTCAGTGTTTTCTAAAGATGTTGCTTGCCAAAGACCTGTTTTCTGTTTCTCTAAATTAACTGTAATTGTATTAGTATTACTAGAGAGTGAGTAAGAAACCTTATCTAAGGTTTTTAATTCAAATAAATTATCAGTAGTAAGATTTTTTACTTTCCATTTTTGATCAGCTTCACGATCAAAACCTGATGAAATTAGTGGATCTAATGCAGGGGCTATAAAAGCACGATCACGAGCCTGTAGAGTTCTTTGATCTAATGCTTGAGCAAAAATATAAAGAACTGTATATGGGTTATTACTATAGTTTTTAATACCCATTTGATAATCTGTCCCACACCAGGCTACTTCTTGTATATAATAGGCTTGCTCACAATCATCAGTGCAACTATCAAATAATTCTGTTTTAATAGGTAACTTAATATCAAAATCAGGGCCTTTATTAATAAATTCTGCTGTAACATTATTAAATTTTTCTAAATCACCAGGCAGTACTTCTTTGCTTACGTCAGATAAAGTACCAGCTTCTAACTTAAGCACTGTAGCTAAAAACTTTTTATTATCATCATCCCCATCACCTATTAGTTCTGATCCAAGAAGAACTAAATATTGTTCATTATCTTGATTAATTACACTAACTTGATCAGGTAAACTATCCCCTAATTTGGTACGATAGCGAGCTAATACCTTGACTGGCACGAGATTAAGTAAATCTTGGCTACTTAGCTTATTTAAATCTAGACTTGATGAAGATGAATTAGTTGTTGTATTTATTGGAGTAAAAGCATTTGTAGTAGGGGTTTTATTTAAACGTCTATTTTCTACATACCAAAAAGTCCCTGCAAGAATTCCTACACTAAGCATAAAAAAAAATAGCCCAAATACCCACCAAATACGGCCACTGCTCTTATTAGGCAGTCTTTGGCTTAAACATTTAGGGCAATCAGTCTCATTAGGAGCAAGCACACTCCCACAATGATTGCATAGTTTTTGGCTTATTTCTTGGTTTTTCACATAAAAAGAAATAGCACGATTTAAAAGATTTTCAAAGAATTTATTATAAATTTATTAATATAAGAGCAGGTTTATAAATTGGCTCTACTATATTCGGAAATATTTGCTAACAAAAGACAACAAAATAAATAGCTGTGCCGATAAGTTAAACAATTAGCGCTCCGCTTGAGAAGATTGTGAACTCGACTTATCCGACCTATGCATATCACAATTTTCTCAGTCGGAGCGTTTTATACTTTTAAAATAAAAAACCTAATACCTTGATCTTAAAATTAAGGAAAAAGAGGGTTTAAGAGTAGATGTTTAGAAATAAGGGTATTTACTTGTCTTTTTAGACCTGTAGAGGCTAAAAACAATAGACCAGCCCCTTAAGGCTGGCCTATTGTCTAATCTATTGGATATTTGCCAAATTAACCTAACATTGGATCAGATAAAGGTTGTGTTCTTGATTCTGGAGTTTGGGTATCTTCCTCAGGGGTAGGATAGAAAGAAACTATAGAATGTACTGAGTTTTCAAAAAGAGTATCTTGTATTTGTGGTGCTAAACCCTCACCATCAAATTGCCCTATTATTACAGTAATATTATCTTCACCACCACGTCTTTTTGCTAGCTCTATCAATTGCTTACAAGCCATTTCCATGCTACTAGCCTTAAGAGTAAACTTAAGCATTTCACCTTCTGTTACTTTATTAGATAGACCATCAGAACAAAGTAACAAATAATCTCCCCGGCGCAGGTCAATACCGGTAAGAGCTACTTTAACTTCTTGTTGTGTTCCCATTGCTTGTAAAATAACATTTTTTATTGGAGCATGTTCTGCTTCTTCACGGGAAAGCTCTCCTGCTAAAATTAGTAATTCTACTAGAGATTGATCTATAGTAACTTGTAAAATTGATTCTCCTCTAATTAAATAAGCTCGGCTATCACCAACTTCAGCAATATAAGCTTTGCCATCACGTACTAAGGCAGCAGTTAAAGTTGCTCCCATTCCTGATTTGGCAGAATTATCTTGGCTTTCTTTCCAAATCAAATAATTAGCACGTTGTACAGCTTTAATAAGTTGTTCTTCAACAGGCCGAGAAGCTACAGATTTCATTAATTCACTGCGTACCGCTGCTACAGCCATTGCTGAAGCAACCTCTCCTGCTTGGGCACCACCCATACCATCAGAAATTAACAGTAATGTTCCACGTTTACTGATTTTTTGGTTATTAATTTCTTCTCCAGCTATTTGGGCTCCTGTAGCGAGATCAGAAAGTAAAAAATTATCTTCATTATTAGTACGCACAACACCAACATCTGTGCAACCATAGGCGGAAAGCCTTACATCGTTAGATAGTTTTTTAGTTTTTTTGTCGCTATTTGAATGGTTTGAATTGGTAGAACTGATAGAACTAGACGACTGTCTTCTTGGACTCATAAAAATAAAGTCTACCTCCAGGTTACTGAGCAATATTTAATGGCACTATTTGGGTAGCACCCCCCGGGTAAGCAGTTATTATAAAAGTTAAATAACTGAAACTTTTATTTGGTAATCGATTGTCGACAATTTTACTTCAATTGTAAATAACTTATTTCCAAAAATTTTAGGTGTTCCCTTATAATGCACGAACTTTTGCTTAATAGACAAGTAGTTTTTGATGGCCTTTGGCTAGAGTTAGCGGTTTTAGCTAAATTTGTGTTAAAGCTACTTGTCCAACACTTAGCCTATAACCACGATCTATTAAGTATCCATTAGTGATTAGCTCTGTAACAATCGCTAATGCTTCTTTATATTCAATAAAAGCTTCTTTGCTAATGGCTTTATCTACTATATAACCTGCCAAACCTCCACGCTCTCTACCAAGGCAATGAGAAAGTGATTGAGGACTATAACGCCCAGGAAATTGCATTACTATTTTAATTAATGCTTGAGAAGCTGATTGATTAGCCGCAATAGGTGTACATAGATTTCTTACAGGCTGTTCAAATGCTGTTACTACTGGACGCTCTTCATTATAAGCAAAACGACTCTGACGCAAATATTGACCTGACAGTCCTGAGTTAATAGCTTTTTGATAAAGCATTAGTGCTATAACCACATCTTTAGCAGCATAGTCTAATTGCTCATCTGACAGAGGACGCAATGCCCAATTTGAGCGCTGATGTTTCTTATCTAATTCTATTCCTAAGTGCCTTGTTGCCATTGCTGAGAGCGAACAGCCACGTTCTCCAGCACGACGTCCTGCTAACATTGTATCAAAAACATTTTCAACAATAATATTTGCTAGTTTTCTTAGCTTGTTTACATCAAAACTAGCATTATGAATAACCTTAAGGATATTGTTATTAAGAAATATTTGTTGTAATGGAGATAAATCCAAAGAGGAAAAACAATCTAGAATCCAAATATCAACATTATGTTCAGAAGGTATACCAATTTGAATTATAGAAATACGTTCAGCCGTTTTATCCCACCAATAAGCTGTTTCAATATCCAAACCTATCAAAGGCGTTTCTTCTAATACTGCTTTTAGCGAAACCAAGGTTTCACTAGTGTTTACCATCTTTATTTGGAATGATGTTTCATTTAAGGGCATTTTTATAGACGAAAAAAATGCCGAGAAAATATTTCCTCGGCATTTTGCTTTTACATAAATTAAAGAGCTTATTTTTTATTAACTTTAGGTGTTTTAGCACTAAAGTCTACTGAATAAGCAAACCCTTTAGGGTTTTCTATCCAAAGACGGTAATTATATTTAGTTCTTGGTTTAAGTTTAGTATCTATATAAATTGCTTCACCATCAGCAGGGACTTTAGCAATGGGCACATAGGTTGAGCCTTCTAAGCGATTGACTTGTATTTTGAATCCTTTTAATTGGTCGTTGTGAGTACCAGGAAATCCCCAAGAAATTTTTATTGTATCAGGTGCAATTGCTTGGCCTGCTGGAAAACAAACTGGGCCAAGGTTTATCACTCCTGCCGCACCGCCACCAGCACCAGCACCAGTTATGGCAAAAATATTAGAACCGCTATTAATATCTGCATCTTGGGTTAGCTGACCGCCAGAAGAAAATGCTACAACGCTACCATCTTCGCTAATAACAGGATCAAGAGAATCACTACTAGTAATAGCTCCACCACTATCCAAGCTAAGTAAAGTAGGATTTCCGCCTTGGCCAAATAAATAAATATCACTTGCGCCATTAGTATCAATCATAGGCATTTGACCGTCTAAACGATCTGCTGTAGCAACAACTAAAAATCGCCCATTACCACTCAGCGCTATTGGCCGACTTCCATCAGTAGGTCTAAATGGTCTGACACTTATTGCAGTATCTGTCGCACCATTAGCAATGGCATCAATAATTACTGAAGTTGTACCTCCTGAAGCAGAAACATAAGCTAATGTACTACCATCAGCACTAATAACTAATGATGATGCTGTTTGACCTGCTCCCATATTTTGAAGTTGAGCAATGTCATCTGTACTTCTCTTTACATAAACTTTTCCATCAGAAATAAAAGCTACTACAGTACCATCTTTACTAATAGCTGGTGAAGAACAGTTTTTGAGAAAATCAGTAGCGGAAGCTCTACTTATAAGTGTATTAGTCCTACTTCCAATATCAAATAGGTATACAGAACTTGTCTGTGCTACTGCTGAGTCAGAAGTAATATCTATGGCGGTAGAAACGTAAGCAACCAAATTCCCATTTCCATTAATAACAGGTGAAGCACTTCTACCATTAGAAGGTCCAGAAGTCATTGCACTACTAATTAACCCAACCCCATTACTACCACTAAGATTAAAATAAATTTGTTGTCCACTTACTGATTGACCAAGTAGGTCACTTGAACCAGATTGGAAAACTGTAGTTCCATTATTACTCACAGAAGTAGCTTGCCCTTGCACAAGACGATTATTGATTCCTTCGCTTACACCGTCTAGCTGACCTGATACCACATCAGCTACTATAGCAGGTTGGGGAAGCGATGCTGCACTATAAGCAAGAGTTTTGCCATCTCCACTAATTGAAGGATTTGTTCCCCCCCGAAAGGAATTGGGAGCGTTAAGAGTACCAACCGTTTTACTAATCAAAACAATTGTTTGGGTAGGTTGTTGTTGCCCATAGCAAACACCACTTAATAGCATTAATGCTGAACATGATAAAACAGAAGCTTTCAATAAATTGGAAAAACGCACTCTTGAGAACATGTTTTCCTCGCTATATTTATGATTTATTAAAACTAATTTTAATTTATGTAAGGATAAACTGATTTGGGTTAGTTTGGATATAGGTCTTTTAACCTTATCCTACCTATTGGCAATTATATACAGAATAATGTTTATCGCCAAACATTATTTACAGCGCTAATGATGATAAATCTTAAGTCGCGTAACGATGATACAAATATTTCCTGGAACTTAAGACTATTTGACTGGTAATTTTTCTAGTATTCAAGAAATTTTAACGTCCATCAAATATAATCATTAGAAATACTAAACCACTTAAAATAAATGAAAAAATACTTAATACCTGTCCTACGATCGCCCAAGACCTATAGTTAGTACCAAGATTATGGGTACGAATAAGCCGTAAAGCCTTGCGAGAAAGGAAAAAAGACACAGGCCCAATAAATATTCCTAAGCAAAATAAACTTAGTACAGAAAGAGCAAAAGAAACCATTGCACTAGTTTTGATTTGCTGAATTAAATGGTCTTCTCCCTGTTCTACTTGTCCATATAATGGATACTGTGGCAGGTTTTGTATCTGCATATTTTGCTGTGGGTAATATGTAGGGCTGTTATAAGGAGATCGACTAGAATCCAATCTAGGATCTTGATATTGTTCTGTATAAGGTAAATTACTCTGATAAACTGACTTAGGAGGCGCTTGATAATTTGCTAAATTAGGGTTATTTAGATTCTCAAGATTACTAGTAACTCTAATACGAATATATAAATTACCTCGCTCTGTTTGCCCTACTATGGGCATTCCTTGAGCAGTAATTGGAATAATAGTTTCGTTATTAGCTGTAGAAGGAATATTAATGCTAGTTGTTTGGCCATCTAGAAGAAATACCTTAATATTTTGACCAAGCTGGTCAGGCTTAATATTGGCAGTATAGTAGAGATCATTTTCCTCTCTTTGAAACATAGGATGTGGTCTAACAAAAACATTTACATAAAGATCACCAGGAGGATTGTTATCAAGCCCTGCTTCACCTTCACCTTCCATACAAAGCCGTTCGCCATCATTTATTCCAGGAGGGATATTAATATTAAAAGTTTTTTCGCTAATAAGCTTTGCTTGTCCTTTACAAGCACGGCATTTAGTGTTTTCACCTAGTTGCCCCTGTCCAAAACAAGTAGAGCAAGTTTCTAGCTTAGGTATTTTTATAGAAATGGTAGTTCCTCTAAAAGCTTCTTCTAAACTTATTTGAGTATTGAAATTAAGGTCACTACCTTTTTTCCCTTCTACCCTATCCATTTTAACTCCTCATAAGTGTATTTTTATCTCTTATACTTGCCAACTTTTCTTTAGACTATTGTAACCAGTTAATTGTTGTAAGCAATACGGTTTTTGTCTTAAAATTTTGCTATAATGCCCAAAAATAATTTATTTAGCAATAATATATCGTAACTAGGACATTTTACATAACTTATGACATTTTCAAATTATACTTTTGACCCACGTCTTGCCTACGCTAGCACAATACCCGCTGATTGGTATCGTGGTGAGGAAATACTAGCACTAGAAAAAGAAAAAATATTTTCCAAAACTTGGCAATTAGTTGGTAGGGCTGAACAAGTTGCCACTATAGGTAGTTATTTTACTGCAATGGTTGGTAATGAACCTATTATAGTTGTACGTGGTAAAGACGACTTTTTACATGCATTTTCTAATGTTTGTCGTCATCGTGCTGGCCCAGTGGCTAAAGGGTCAGGCAAAAGAAACGTTTTTCAATGTGGCTATCATGGTTGGACTTATAACCTAGCTGGGAAAGTATTACATAACCCAGAATTTGACGGGGTTGAATGTTTTGATAAAGCTAATTATTGTTTGCCAGAATTTAAGGTAGATACTTGGGGGCAATTAGTTTTTGTAAATCTTGATCTTAATGCACCAAGCTTAGCTATATATCTAGAAGACTTACCTAGTCGTGTTAGTTATCATGATATGTCTAACTTAAAATTAGCTGCACGCAAAGATTGGTATCTAGATTGTAATTGGAAAGTTTATATTGATAACTATTTAGAGGGTTATCATATCCCGCTAGTACATCCAGGGCTAAACCGTGAGTTAGACTATAGTAAATACAGAACAGAGACTAAACGCCATTATTCAATCCAACATTCACCAATTAAAGAAAACGCTACTCGTTTAGTGCAAGGCCAAGATACAGGTAACCCAGCGCAATATTTTTGGATTTTTCCTAACCTAATGATTAATGTTTATCCTGATAATTACTCTACAAATTTAATTATTCCAATTAGCCCAACTAAGACATTAACTGTTTTTGAATGGTATTTTCGTGATCCAGAAAATGAGCATGTTAAAAAAGAAGTAGAGCGTGTGGTTAAATTTAGTGATGAAATCCAAATTGAAGATATTGAAATTTGTGAAACAGTTCAACGCGGCCTAGAGTCTCATACTTATAGCCAAGGTCGTTATTCAGTAAAACGTGAAAACGGGGTACATCATTTTCATGGCTTATTAATGGAATATTTTGGACAGTAGGGGCGAACCTATGTGTTCGCCCCTACTGAAAAAAGATGAAGAAAGGCGAACCTATGTGTTCGCCCTACGTTTCCGACGGATGGTTTTTATTTAAACCCATCTTGGCTAATTTGTTTGTTATCAAGCTGTGGTGCGTATTTTTTTGCTACTTTAGCCACTTCTTCGCTTTTGCCAATTAATACAAAAACTAAATTTTCCTTAGGAAAATATTGTTTAATAATTTTTTGAGCATCAGCTAAGGTAAAAGCATCTATTTTGGCAAAAAATTGATTGATTTCTTCTTGATCTAAGCCAGAAAATTCTAAATCTGTTAACACTGCGGCTAATTGAAAACTGCTCTCTAAAGCATCTGGAGCAAATTGACCTTTAATATAAGCTTTGGTTGATTTTAGCTGATCTTCAGTAATACCTTTTTCATGTAAACGATTAAGTATTTCTAGAGCTAAATCAATAGCTTGTTCTGTTGTAGCGTTTTGAGTATAAGTAGAAATTGCAAAAGGCCCAGGAACTTGATTTTCAGCAAAAGAAGACCTTGCTCCATAAGTTAAACCTGTTTTAATTCTAAGTTCAGAATTTAATAGAGATGTAAAACGTACTCCAAACAAAGTATTTATAATCTCTATTCCAACACGATCAGGATTAGTACGGGAAACCCCTACATTACCAATCATAAAAAATGTTTGTGTTGTATCAGGTTTATCAATTAAAAGTAGTTTTTTGCCTTTAAATGCAGTAGGTTCAGTTAGTTTTGTTGGAGAGGTAGTTTTTTTATCCCATTGACCAAAACGACTAGTTAGAATTTTTTCCATGTCTGGAGTAGAAAAATCTCCTGCAACAGACAGAATTATATTAGCAGGCCCATAATAAGAGTTATAAAACTTAACTATGTCATCACGAGTTATGCTAGCTAAAGATTTTTCATCGCCGCTAGTAGGTCTACTATAAGGATGATTGCCAAAAAGATAAGCATTATAGTAACGTCTAATTGCTGATTGAGCATCGTCTTTAGCTTCTTTGATACTACTAATGCTAAGTTTTTGTAGCTTTTCTACTTCTGCTTGAGGGAAAGTAGAGTTAGTAAGCACATCATAAAAAACATCTAACATTAAGTCTAAATCTTTCTTTAACATCTCTGATTGAGCAGAAGTATAATCTTGTGCTGCATCAAAAGAGAGTCCTATACCAACGCCTTCTAACTGACTAGCAATTTGGTCAGCAGTACGGTTTTTAGTACCTTTACGCATTAAATCAGCAGTCATTGCAGCTAGACCTTCTTTACCTGCTGGGTCTGAAGTGCTACCAGCTTTAATACGCATATTAAAACTAATAAAAGGTACTTCGTGTTGCTCCATTAATAAAACTGTCATCCCATTACTAAGAGTAACTTTTTTATAAGGAGGTAATTTCAAGGCATTTGACGCGGGTGTTTGTGCTAGAGCAACTCCTACAGAGAGCAGAATTGTTATTAGTAGTGAAATAAAAAATTTCATTTTTCCTCCTTATTGTTTGGTTTCTACAGCTTGGCTTTGTTGAGCAGCTTGTTCTTGAGTTGGTATTAATGTAACTACGCTACGATTACGAGGGATAAAGTACTTTTGTGCAATACGTTTAACGTCTTCTAGTGTTACTTTGGCAAAATCATCAGGAGCAGAAAGTAGCTTTTTATAATCCCCAAAATAAACTTCATAAGTTCCTATTGTGTTAGCTTTACCAGCAATTGTTCTTTGTTGGGAATAGAAGTTAACTAACAAAATATTTTTAGCTTTTCTTAGTTCTTCTTCAGTAATACCTTGAGTTTTTAATTTTTCTAGTTCTTCATAGAGAGCTTTTTCCATTACTTCTGAAGAAACTCCTGGTTGAATTTGGGCAAAAAAAGTAAAAAGTGTTGGGTCAATATCAAAATCTGTCCCACCACCAATAGAAAGCACTAGTTGATCTTGGTCTACTAGACGTTTATATAGCCTTGAGCTTTCACCAGAAAACAGAATTGTCTCTAATACTTTAATTGGATAGTATTCTGGGTTGTTAGTGGCTGACATATGGTAACCAATAGCAATAGCAGGTACTTGAGCGATTTTCTCTACTTTAATACGACGCTCACCTAATTGCTCTGGTTCAACAGTTGTAATAACAGCAGGAGGTTCATGTGATTTGATTGGCTCAATATACTTTTCTGCTAATTTAACTACTTCATTAAATGCTATATCGCCTGTTACTACCATTGTTGCATTAGAAGGGGAATAACCTGCTTCAAAATGTTTACGTAAATCTTGTAAAGTCCATTTTTCAATGTCTGATGGCCAACCTACAACAGGCCATTGATAAGGATGAGCAACATAAGCACTAGCCCAAAGTTGTTCATCTAAAATACCTAGGTTGTTACTTTCAACAGAGTTACGTCGTTCTGAGTAAACTACACCACGTTCAGATTCAACAATTTTAGGATCAATACTTAAATTTTCTATTCGATCAGCTTCTAAATCAAACATGAGTTCAAGTTGTGAAGAAGGAAACCAATCCTGATAGACAGTTAAGTTACGATTAGTATAAGCGTTATTTGTACCACCATTGGCTTCCATAACGCGGTCAAAATCACCTGGGCCATATTTTTTGGCACCATTAAACATCATATGTTCAAAGAAATGTGAAAGTCCTGTAGTTCCAGGGCGCTCATTACGTGAGCCAATACGATAAAAAATATACATTGCTGCATTAGGAATAGAATGATCTTCATGGACTAAAATCTTCATTCCATTTTTTAATGTATGTGTTTTAATATCAATATTTTGTGCATAAACCATAGATGAAGCTAGGCTAAGAACTAAAATTAGTGCAAGAAAAAGTTTTTTCATGCTTTACCTCTAGAATTAAAATTTAGTGGTGGAATGTAAAAGGGTTTATTTTATAGAAAAGCAATGGTGTGAGTAAATGACTAACTTCCTATTAGATCCACACTTGCTCACTAACAGGTAATACTGCATCAGCCCAAAGAGGACGATGATCAGAACAGAGACTATCTTGCTCAACTTTAGCCCTAGTGATTAATAGATTACGTGTGTAAATCCAATCTAGTTGAGGTCGCCAAAATAAAAACTTTGCTGTGTAATGTGAGCCTGATAAAAATGGTGAATAAAAACCTGACTCAGATAACATTTCATCTAGGTAAGAAGTATGATGTGGGCGAAATGTATTAAAGTCTCCTGCAATAATTGTTGGTAACTCTGGATGTTCATTTGCTGCTCTAAGTACTGGATAGAGTTGGTTTTTGCGTTTAAGTGCACTTATATGAGTGTCTAAATGAACATTGTAAACTCTTATAGTCTCTAGTCCTACTCTAATTGTGGCTCCCATTGCAACACGGTTTCTAGTACTAATTAAGCGTTCATTGCGTGGTAGTGGGAGTAGTTCAATATCTGAAACAGGATATCTACTTAAAATAGCTAACCCATGTGTACCTCTGCGTGTCATACGGGCAGGTAAATAGCTAACATCATAACCTAAGCGATTAGCTAATAATTCAGCTTGGTTTAAGCGAAATTTTTCTTCTATTTCTTGTAATAAGATTATGTCAGATAAGGCTAATTGAGGGCTTTGGAAAGCATCTATAATACGTTCTAGCTTTTTACCACGATGAGCATTAAGGCTAAGGATACGAATTTGTTGAGTATCAGAAAATTGATTACTCATAAGTTCTCTTAGGGACGGATTTATCCCTAAACTATCTATTAAGTCGGGGCTTTTTCTTGTTTTTATCCAGTTTATCAAATAATTATTGACACCTGTTAAAAGATTTAAGCTTGCTTATTAAGTTGGGTAAAATGAACTCTAAACTTTACCCAACTTAAATGCCGCTATTATATTAACATTAGTTGCTTTTTGTTCAAGAGATAATCTAACCAAAGATTGGATAATTTTTCTTGTAATGAATTAGTACGTAGTCGATCATTAAGATTAGTAAAGTCCACCAAGTCTAGTTCTTGATCTTGATTAAAGCAAGAAAATACAAAGGATTCTTTTCCTGTTTTAGGGTCAATATGTTTTTGTAAACATTGAGCACAAACTTCTTTCATCATACATTGCATTGGTGAGTTGATACTACCAATAGCAACATGGTCAGGGCGAAACTCCTCAACTAATGATGTTTTGCGAGCATTTTTTACTGCTGCCATCATTCTATCGCTACCTATAACAACCATATGATCAATTTCACAAAGTGGTACTGTGACCGTTCCTAGTTCCCCACGTGAATAAGCTTGCATTGCTTGGACTACGTTACCTTGGAAAGAGCGGTCTTGAGGACGATTAGGATTAACAGGGATTAAATCACCACTATCAACGCTCCAAACCACCATATCAGCAGAGCTTTCTACTTCTTCGCGCTTATACATATCTTCACTTTTACGATAAGCAGCAAAATAAACAACCCAATTACCTTTTTCTCTCATAGCTTTAGCAATAGAAAAAAGTACTGCATTACCTAAACCACCGCCAGCTAGAAGAATTTTCTTATTCTCAGGTATTTCTGTAGGTGTTCCAGTTGGTCCCATTAAAATAACTCTTTGTCCAGGGCGCAAACTAGCACAAAGCCTAGAACTAACACCCATTTCCAGAACAATAGTGCTTAGCCAGCCTTTTTCTTGATCAGTCCAAGCACCAGTAAGTGCTATTCCTTCTAGTGCTAAGGTTGTTCCTTCTATATGGTGGCTATCTACTTCAAAGTTTTGTAAGCGGTAAAACTGGCCTGGTTCAAATTTTCTTGCTGCCATAGGTGCTTTAACAATTACTTCTATAATGGTAGGAGTAAGTCTATCTACACGAACTATTTCAGCCATAAATTGACTGTCTAGGTTTTCAGCCAATTGACGAAAACTTTCTTCACGGCTAGCTTGCTCATTAGGGTTTAAGTTAGCTAATTCACTAGCAAAAATTTTACAAACATGATGATAACCATGTTTAGCTGAAGCCATAGCTTTTACCACATTACCAGCATAAGCAGGGTGATTATCACCATAATAACTAATATAGTGGCCATCTTTTTCATAGGAAGTAAAGAATGCTTCTTCATCTCCAGCATTTGCAGGAACTAAAGAGACTTTACCGGTTTCATCAGTTTCAGCTCTATAGCCAGCAAAGAATTGATTCCATTTGTCTAGTCTAAATGTGCCAGGTAGTTCTTTTTCATAAATAATATTTGGACTAGTACCAGCAGCAACGCAGACAGATTTAGCCGGAAGGGTTATATATTCGCCACTAGCTTGCCATTTACCATCTTCACCTAACTTAGAACGTTCAAATTTTAGCGCTGAGACTGCCCCATATTCATCAGCAATTGCTTCCACTGGAGAGAGGTTTTCCATAAAAGCAATACCTTCTTCTAGAGCTTTAATAACTTCTTCATGGTTAAGACGATAAGCTGGAGAATCTGCTAGAGTCTTACGATAAACAAGTGAGACACCACCCCAAGAACGCACTAGAGGGATAAAATTAGGTTCTTCACCAGAATGACGGGCACGAGAACGCTCAATACGAACCTGACGACCATGATCTAAGAAAGTACTTAAGGTCTGTTTTTCTTCTTCATTTAACATTGACCAAACTTTCTCTTCACCAAATTCTTCTACCATTTTCTCAAATCTATCAAGGGTTTTTTCTACTTGAATAGGATAATAAGCAAAAAGCTCTGTAGCCGTATCAATACCAGTTAAACCACCACCAATAACAATTGCTGGAAGTTGTACTTGTAAGTTAGCCATATTTGCTTTTTTGAAAGCACCTGTAAGCTGTAGTGCCATTAGAAAATCTGAAGCTTTGCGAATACCACGCATAAGATTGTTTTTCATTTGCACTATGGTAGGTTTTCCTGCTCCAGTAGCAATTGCAATATGGTCAAACCCTAGCTCCCAAGCGTCATCAATTGAAATAGTCCCACCAAAACGTACTCCACCATAAACACGTAGGTTTTTACGTCTCATCAAAGTGAGATAAATCATCATTAAGAAATTCTTATCCCAGCGAACTGTAATTCCATATTCAGAAACACCACCAAACCCAAGTAAAACACGCTCATCTAGCTCATTACAAAATTCATTAATATTGCGAATTGGTTGTGGAATAGTGCTGTCTGTTCCAGTTATTTCTTTTGGTAATGGCTCAATTTTTAGGCCATCAATACCAACTACACCAAAACCTTCATTAAGTAGATAATGAGTTAATGTATAACCAGCCGGCCCCATTCCCACTACTAAAACATTTTTGCCATTATAAGGCAGCATAAATGGACGACGGACATTAAGCGGATTCCAACGGGTTAATAGACCATAAATCTCAAAACCATAAGGTAGGTTAAGTATATCAGTTAAAATTCCAGTTTCAGCTTGAGGAATATTAACAGGCTCTTGTTTTTGAAAAATGCAACTCTTCATACAATCGTTGCAAATACGGTGACCTGTTCCCGGTGCCATAGGGTTATCAATAATTATTATTGCTAGTGCTGCTAGGGATTCTCCGTCACGTTTTAATACATGAGCTTCAGAGATTTTTTCATCTAATGGACAGCCTTTTAATGGGATGTTAAGCGGGTTTTTACGGTAACTTTGGTCTTTTTCTACAAAGCCTTTTGAACAAGAATCTTTATCACGTTCATGGCAATAAAGACAATAATCAATCTCATGATAGACTTCCTTAAAATTAAAACGTCGATCAGTTAACTTAAATCCATCACGACGACGTAGTTTATCTTCTGGGCCGTAAAGCATTTCTGGTAAGTCGGTTTCTCTAGGGCGATTAAGCTTTACTAGTTGTTGATATTCTAGAGCCTCAGGATGTTTATAAGAAAGCCAGTCTGCTACATCATCATGTGTTTCTGGAGAATGATAGCGCACAAATGACCAAGCCTCTAACATAGTTAATAAACGCTTAATAAACTTATGTTCTGTTTTTGAGGCGGTATTCTCAGGAGTAGCGGTTTCAAGCTCTTTTTCTGTTAAGGCTGATTCTGATAACAAAGACTGCATAGCAGGTTGTTTTTCTAAAACAGAGCGCAAGTTAGTAACAGTATCACGAGTAGCTTGTGTTAATGGGTTTTTGGCGCTATTAGTAAAATGTTTATCATATTCTTTTTCCAGATTTACTAATGAGACAGCCATTTGAGCCATACCAAACTCAGCATCAACTTCCCAAAGAGTATCTGCAAACGCTACTTCTTGTAAAACGGTTGCTTGGGTACGTAGTACACCTAAATCAAACTCAGACAATTGAGCTAAAGTATATTTTTTCATTGCACGAGAAATAAAGTTGCGCTTTAGTTGCATAACTAATTTTTCTCGGTCGGTTTGCGCTCTGATTTTTCCTAGGTCTTCTTTAACTGGAAAGAGTTTCTCTAAAAAATGACCTAAATAAGGTGCCATTTTTACAATTAAATCTGACTCAGCCTTAGCACTTAAGTTATGGCCTTGGCCAGCAGAAGCAAGGTAAGGTTGCCAGGCTTCCCAGAGTTGCGGGTTTGTGCTAGCAACTTCTTTATAGAAAATCTCTGCCAATTCGCGCAAGCGGGTTGACTGATAAAGGTCTGAATATTTAAATCCAGAAATACCAAGCTCAAAGTTATTTTCTTCTTGTAAGGAAAAATTTGGGGAGTCACTTAGGGAAAAATTTATACTATTGGATTCTGTCATCTTTTTTCTTATCCTGAGTTTTGTTCTCATTTAAACATAGATTTTTGCAGTTATAGGCTGCTAGTAGAAAACTGGAAATTTTAGCATAGTAAAAATGGCTGTCACAACTAGACTTGCACCAACATTTTTTTACAATGCAATATCAAAAATATGAATAATTTTTATCAAAACCGCTATTTTCAAGCCCTAGCTATTGGAATAGGTTTTTTTCTATTTTTTATCCTTCTTTCTTCTCGTGATTATATGGCTGTAGATGGCTCTACACGCTGTTTAGATGTTGCCTATAGGAATGAGATTTTTTTTCATGGTAATAACCATATGCTCTATCCTATGCATGTTTTTTTCTGGCATAAGTTTTTATCATTAATAGGAATAAAAGCCAGTTCCAAGCTTGAATATATGCACTTAACCGCTGTAATGAACGCACTTGCAGCCGCAGGAGTGCTAGTAATGTTTTACTCACTCCTTCATCATATAACACAATCTTTTAGATGGGCACTGGCTATAATAAGTTGTTATGCTTTTTCACGAGCATTTTTATTACATGCTACTAATTCTACTGAACCTACAGTGGGGTTATTTTGGAGCATACTAGCAATCTATATTTTAGTTTTTGCTCTAAGTAGAGATTATTCTAAATTAATTTTTTTTACTGGATGGTTACTTGCTTTGTCTATGGCTACTTATCAATCTATGGTATTGATAGGCCCCGCTGCACTAGTTTTATGTTTTAACTGGCCTAGTAAAGAGTCAACAAAAGAATCAACAAAAGAATCAACAAAAAAATCAACTCTTATCTTAAGATTATTTTATTTAATGATAGGCAGTGTTTTAGGTGTGGCTTCAATCTATGGTTATGCTTATTACACTAGTGGGACACAAGATCTTAAGTCAATGATAACAAGATTTCTGGCAGTTTCAGGAGATAGTGTTTATGGTAGTTTTGATTTAAGAAAATTTATCTCTCTACCTGTCCAATTTATTCGTAATGTGTTCCCAATTATGCCAGGAGATTTTTCTGGTATAGTTGGTTGGGCAGTCGATAACCTTAATGATAAATGGTGGTATTGGGCTTATTTGGTTTATGGGCTAATAACAATTTTAGTTATTAGAATTATTATTTATTTTTGGCAAACAAGTAACCAAATGAATTGGCAAGAAAAAATTGCTATTCAATCAGCAATAGTAGGTGTTTTATTTCCTCTTTTAGCCGCAGGCTATTGGTTTCCTGGTTATGATAAATTATGGTTACAACCTAACTTATGCTTAATTCTTGTAGTTGGAATTTTGCTTAAACAAACCCTTAAAGATTCAAGTAAACTCTTATTACCAATAGTTTTTTTAATTTTAGCTCTAGAAGTATTCTCTAATTTATTTTGGCTAATCCCTAGCCGTTATCAAGAAAATCAAGCCTTAAAAGGTGCTGAAGAGGTTTCAAAGGTTGTAAAAAGCCAAGATTTAGTAATTGATGGTTGGGATTTTGTTTCTTTACTTTATGGTGCTTTATGGAGCCATCATATTTATAACTTCCATAGTGCTGTTGAAGCAAAAGGAAAAGGTGTTTTAGATGAAATACCAAAGCTTATTGAGGAAACAAAAAAACGTGGTGGAAAGGTTTATTTTCTTGGAGTTTTGGAAGAAACAGAGGCTAATTGGTCTTGGTTTTTAGGGCCACGAGGCTTGCCTTATAGCTCTTTAGAACCTTACCGACAAAAAGCCAAGCTAGTAAAACACTTTAAGTTTAGTGCTTTTGAAAGTAGTTTATATGTTTTAGAGTTTGATGAAGATCAACTGTAGGGACGAACCTATATACCATAGGTGTCAATTTAAGTAAACAATTGAAAATAGTGGAGTTATTTCTTAAGCCCTGGAAGGGCGTAATATCTGTAGCGTAGGACGTAAGTCCTATGTTACCAGTTAATTAGAAATTATA
>Ga0075163_10002060_pt1 | contig 27088 bp, 29 predicted proteins | sample JI1023141ADNA_FD_71478 | JGI IMG/M metagenome (GOLD analysis project Ga0075163, IMG submission 71478) | Wastewater effluent complex algal communities from Wisconsin, to seasonally profile nutrient transformation and Carbon sequestration -... | ecosystem: Engineered > WWTP > Effluent > Algae...
TTCCACCAACAGGTTTGCGCGATCATCCGCCTTGCGTGCGGCATTGATCGGATCGTTGTCACGCGAGGGGCGCGTGGGCGCCACCGGCGCAGGCGCTTCACGCACCACCTGAAGTGTCGGGGCCGAACGCGCATCACCCGCATCCGCGCGTGAACGCAGCATGTGGTGAACGGCCGCTAGCCCGTATTCGATCGCCGTCAGCCTGTTCTCGACCGCAACCAAATCGCGCCTGCTGTCGATCGACCGCACCGCGCCCAGCACCGGCTCGAAATCCGGACCTGGCATGCTGCCCAGCGCTTCTTCCAGCCCTGCAATTCGCATATCGATCGGCTGCAACGCCTTGGCGTCGCGCACTTCCGTCTGCACCGACATCAGCGCAGCTTCCAACGCCGCAAACCGGCTGTGTAGCGGCCCGAAATCCGTCGCCGGCTTGTCCAGCGCCACAACGAACATCTCCAGATCCGACAGCGATTTGTGAATGCCCGTCAGATCGACCTTCGGAGCATTTGCGATTCCAGCCTGCACTTCCGCGAGGCGAGAATGCACCGGGCTGAAATCCGGCTTCGGAATATTCGTGATCGCAGCCTGTATCTCCCCCAGTCGCGATTGCACCGGCGCCATATCCGGTATCCGCAGCGCAGCCAGCGCCGACGAGATGTTCGCAAACCGTCCCGCGATCGTGTCCATGTCGTTCCGCCGCGCGCCTTCCAGACGTGCACCGACCTCAACAAGCTTCGCCTCCAGCGCCGCAACGCGCTCGTTCACCGGCTCAAGCCCCTTCACCGCCAGCCCCACGGACGCGATGCCGCTATGCACCGGCCCGAGATCAACCTCCGGCAGTTTCAGGTCGCGCAGTACGCCCTCCATCCGCGACATCCGCTCATCCAGCGGCCGCACGTCCGTCGGCTGTATCTTCTCGATCTGCTCGCCAACGCGCGCCACGCGCGAGATTACTGAATCCAGAGTGAAGCCAGACAGCCGGCGCTCCACCTGCTCGATCCGCGTTTCCACCGGCTTCAGGTCCACCGCCGGAAACTGCATGTTCGCGACCGCCGACTGCAGCCGCATGATCCGCTCCTCCATCGGCCGCAGATCAACCTGCTTCTGCTCAGCCAGCAGCTTCGTCATCGCCGCCAGTTCTTTCTCGAGGTCGTCGCGCGTCGCGAGCCCGTCTATCCGCCCGGCCTGCATCACCAGCCGCTCGCGGCTCGCCGCGATGTCCTCGTGACGGCGGCTCAGCCACCACCACGCCAGGGCCGCGCCCAGCGCAGCCGCAAGCAGCATGAGGATGAAAATCTGAAGCAGCAGAAACCACATGTCAGCGTCTCACACTTGAAATCAGGTCGGCGGCAATTGGGCGTCAGAAGAACGAACAGTGCGAATCTCGATCCGGCGATTGCGGGCGCGGCCCTCTTCCGTGCGGTTGTCCGCGATCGGCTGCGCCGATCCGAACCCCTGCGCCACCAGCCTCTCCGCCGGCACGCCCCGCGCGATCAGCGCCTCACGCACCGCTTCGGCGCGCTTGCGGCTGAGAATGGCGTTGTAGCCACCCCGCCCCACATTGTCGGTATGCCCCTCGATCCGCAGCACCCCGGCGCAGGACTCTGCCGCCCGCGCAATCGAGGTCAGCGCATTGTCGCTTGATGCGCCAACGATCGTGCTCGCCGTCGAGAAATTGATCGTGGATCCGTTGATCAGCCGCGACATCGTCTCGTCGCAGGCAGCGGCCGCCGCATCGCTCGGCGGCGCAGGAGCCACCCCGGCCACGTCGCTCTCGCCAATCCGCGGCTGATGCCCGGGCAGCGGCTGCAGCGGGTACTCCGTCCAAGTGAACCTGTCATAGACCCACGTCGCCGGTCGGGCCTCGCCAAACAGCGTCGGCGCCCTTGCCTGCCTCACCGCCTCCAGAACCCGGTCCGCCGCCTCCCGCGAGGGCGGCTTGCCCTCCAGCACGACCCATTGCCCGGACACGCTATAGGACGCCCAGTCCGCGCCTTCTTTCTCGATCGCCGAACGGGCCGCGGCCTCTGTCGGGGCCTGAACCTTGCCGATGGCGAACGGAACCAGCGCCACCAGCATCACCGCGATCAGCCCGATCAGTGGCACAATCCCGAACGGCAGGAACGGCAGCCGCCGACCCAGCCCCCAAGCCGGCCGGGCCGTTTCCTTTATAACCGCGCTGTCGCTCATTCCGGCCATGTCCATGCATACCCGGATAAAAGGCGCCCGCCGATGCCAGTCCCGTCACGGGCGAATCCTGTCCGGCGGTTGATCCGCTCCGCCAAAAGGCCGCAAAAACAGGTCATTCGGCAAGCTTGCGCCAGCCGACCCCCTCCCGTATAAGCCCGCCTTCCCGAAAGGCAGCGATTGTCGCTGCCTGTGTAGTCAGGGTGGCACGGCCCGAACGGCCGACATCAGGACGAAACGGAGAGAAAAAATGGCTAAACCCGAAATCGTCCTCAATGTTGACGTCCGCGAAGGCACTGGCCGCGGCGGCGCACGTGAAACGCGCCGTCAGGGCAAAGTCCCCGCCGTGCTGTACGGCGGCGAGAAAGCCCCGGTCGCCATCTCGATCGACAAGAAAACCATCGTCCAAGCCCTGAAGTCCGGCAAGTTCATCTCGCACACCGTGACGCTGGAATACAAAGGCGAGCGCCAGCTCGTGTTCGCTCAGGACATCCAGTTCCACCCCGTCAGCGATGAGCCGACCCACCTCGACCTGTACCGCGTCGAGCCGGGCCAGATCATCCGCGTCGCGGTTCCGGTTCACGTCACAGGCCAAGGCGTCTCGCCGGGTATCAAGCGTGGCGGCGCCATGAACATCGTCCGTCACGAAGTCTGGCTCTACGCACCGGCTGATGCGATCCCGGAACACCTCGAGGCAGACGTTTCGGCGATGGAAATCGGCGACGCGCTCAAGATCTCCGCGATCCAACTTCCCGAAGGCGTTCGCCCGACCATCGAAGGCCGTGACTTCACCGTCATCACGATCGCCGGCCGCAAAGCCAAGGACGATGTGGCGGAAGACAAACCGGCCGCCGACGCCGCTGCTGCCCCGGCCGCTGGCGCTGCTCCCGCTGCTGGCGCCAAAGCCGCCGCTCCGGCCGCTGGCGCGAAGGCTGCTCCGGCCGCCGCCAAGGCCCCGGCCAAGAAGTAAGGACGTAAAGCCGGCGCATCCAACGATGCGCCGGCGCCTCCTTCGGGACGGCTCTGATGCTGCTCATCGTAGGTCTCGGAAACCCCGGCGCGAAATACGCCGGCAACCGCCACAACATCGGCTTCATGGCCGTGGAGCGCTTCGCGTCGAAATACGCGTTCGGTCCATGGCGCACGCGCTTTCAGGGCGAAGCAGCCGAAGGCTCGCTCATCGCGCCTGACGGCACGCGCGTGAAGGCAATGCTGCTCAAGCCGCAGACCTTCATGAACAATTCCGGCCATTCGGTCGGTGAAGCCATGCGCTTCAACAAGATAACGCCCGCGAACACCATCGTCTTTTACGACGAGATCGATCTCGCTCCCGGCCGCTTCCGCATGAAGACCGGCGGCGGCGCGGCCGGCCACAACGGCATCCGCTCGATCATCGCGCAGGCAAGCCCTGACGTTCGCCGTGCTCGCATGGGTGTCGGTCATCCGGGCGACAAGGAACTCGTGCACGCCCATGTGCTCTCCGATTTCGCCAAGGCCGACCAACCCTGGCTTACCGCGCTGATCGACGCCTGCGCTGATGCCCTGCCTCTGCTGCTTGCCAACAGCGACGACAAATATCAGACCGAAGTGATGCGCCTTGCGCCCGCCCCGAAGAGCGACCCACGCAAGCCGCAAGACGACACCAAGGATTTATAGGGAACCGAACTGATGGGCTTCAAAGCTGGAATCGTGGGTCTGCCGAACGTCGGCAAATCGACTCTCTTCAACGCCCTTACGCGCACCGCCGCCGCGCAAGCCGCAAACTATCCCTTCTGCACGATTGAGCCGAACGTCGGCGATGTCGCCATGCCCGAGCCGCGCCTCGACGTGCTGGCCAAGATCGCAGGCTCGAAAGAGATCATCCCGACCCGCATGAACTTCGTCGACATCGCCGGCCTCGTGAAGGGTGCGAGCCAGGGTGAAGGCCTCGGTAACCAGTTCCTCGCCACTATCCGCGAAGTCGACGCCGTCGCGTACGTGCTACGCTGCTTCGTCGACGACGACATCACGCACGTCTCCGGCAAGATCGATCCGCTCGCCGATTTCGAAGTCGTTGAGACCGAGCTGATGCTCGCGGACATGGAATCCCTCGAGAAGCGCAAGCAGAACGTCGAGAAGAAAGCCAAAGGCGGCGACAAGGAAGCCATCCAGACACTCGAACTCATCAAGGTCGCGCTCGAACAGCTCAACGCCGGAAAGCCGGCGCGCCGCGCGAAGATCGACGCCGACGATGTCAAAGCCTGGAAGATGCTTCAGCTGCTGACATCGAAGCCTGTCTTCTACATCTGCAATGTCGACGAGAACTCGGCCTCCACCGGCAACAAGTTCTCGGATGCCGTCGTCGCACACGCAAAAGCCGAAGGCTCCGCCGCCGTCGTCATCTCCGCCAAGATCGAGAGCGAAACCGCCGTCCTCTCCGATGACGAGCAGAAAGAATTCCTCGAAAGCCTCGGCCTCGAAGAACCGGGCCTCAACCGCGTCATCCGCGCCGGCTACGAACTCCTCGGCCTCCAGACCTACTTCACCGTCGGCCCGAAAGAAGCCCGCGCCTGGACGATCAAGAAAGGCACGACCGCCCCGCAAGCCGCCGGCGTCATCCACGGCGATTTCGAGAAGGGCTTCATCAAGGCCGAAACCATCGCCTACGCCGACTACGTGAAGTTCAACGGCGAAAGCGGCGCAAAGGAAAACGGCAAGGCCCGGCAGGAAGGCAAGGAATACATCGTGCAAGACGGCGACGTCATGCACTTCCGCTTCAACGTCTGACGGTCAGAAGCTGAAAGTCCTACTTCTCCGCCTGCTCACGGCGTGCGCCCGATAGCATGCCGATCATCGAGTAGTTTCCTTCGTGACAAGCGAACTCATAGAGCTGCTCTGACGTGCGCACGAATGAGTACTCGGCTGTCCAAGGCTGCGAGTAATAGGCCGGATCAGTCACGGTGTAGCGATAGACGAGCTCATTGGGCGACACGAGTTCGAACCGCTCCACGATGACGGCTTCGGGGCTCTTCACCGTAACGATGCCGTGGGTTGAAGTTTCGGGATCGGGATTGCGCGTCACGACCTCAAGCGCGTCGCCGTCCCAGCGCGCCACCGAGTCCCCGCCGAACAACCTCATCTCGCTCGGCCGCGCCTTGCCATCAATCGGCAGGATGCGCGTGTCGTCATAGGCTTCCGTCTGCATTACCACATGAGTCGGCGTCTGGACGATGCGATGGATCATGGAAGCGCTGCGTATCTGCAGCGGCGCCCATCCTACGCCACCAATGCACCGCTCGGTCGTCATGCGCTGCTCAGGCCCGTCCAGACCGCCGATATACTTGCGCGCAGCGGCACGTCCGATGTCGTTGTAGGGTAGCCTGCCGTCTTCGGGAGAAATGATGAGCGATGATCGCGCCTGCCCCCGCACGACTGCCAGCGACGTTGCATCGGGCCAGGCCAGCTCCGGATCGAGCGGATTATTGGCCTCCGCACGCGCGAGTATTTCAGCCTTCAGTTTCTCGGCCTCTGTAGTGTCGAGAATGAGCTTCTTTGTGCTGGCCGGCCGCTCAACTGGCGTCAACCACTGGCTCGACCAGTTGCCATGCAGATCGGGACGACCATCCGCCGTGCGCGGCAGGCCGGGAACTTGCGCGAACGCGGCCTGCGCAAATGCACCAGCCACAGCAACAACGGCTATCGACCGCCAAACATGATCGACAAAATTCGCACCCGACGCCATTAGCGACTCTCCGTGAACCCTAATGCCGAAAAGCTCTTAAAACCCGGCGAGAGCAATGCGGCCGGCGGTCAACAGATTGTCAGCCTGGGTCCTATTCCCAGTAGTATGGAGGCCTCAACCGATTACCCGTGCCGATCTCGTTCAACGTCACGGCATCATACAGCCGCCCATTCACCATCACGCTCGCGATCTTGTCCGAGTTGCGGATGTCGTTCAGCGGATTGGCGTCGAGCACGACAAGGTCGGCCAGCTTGCCCACTTCGAGCGAGCCGATGTCTTTCTCAAAGCCCAGCTTGCGCGCCGGCATCACAGTCGCCGCCTGAAGCGCCTGAAGCGGCGACCAGCCGCCACGCACGAACGACCACAGTTCCCAATGCGCGCCCATGCCTTCTTCCTGCCCGTGCGCACCGATCGAAACGTTGACGCCACGCTCGAACAGCTTCTTCGCCGCTGCCGCCGACTTGCCATCAACGTAATCCTCCTCCGGCGCCTGGGTCCGACGCACATTGTTCGGCTGCAGGATATGCGGCGGCACATGCTTGCTGAGGATCGGGTGACGCCACACATCGGTGTGCGAGCGCCAGTAAGGATCGCCCGCAAGGCCGCCATAGGTGACGACTAGCGTGGGCGTGTAGGCGACTTTAGTCTGCGCAAAGAAGCTGATGACATCCTCATACAGCGTCAGCTGCGGGATGTTGTGCTCCAGCGCCGTGTTGCCATCCGCAATCAGCGCGATGTCCTGCGCGAACAGCGACGCCCCTTCGGCGACCACCTGGATGTTCTCGGCAATGCTCGCCGCTACAACCTGCTGCCTCTGGTTCCGGCGCGGCTGGTTGTAGTTCTTGATACCCGCAGCGCCCTGCACCTTCAGTCGGCGCACGTGGGCAAGCGCATCATCGTAGTCCGAAATATCGTTCCACGTTCCACGACTGCGCGCGCCATAAACGATCTCGCCCGTAGAGAACGTGCGCGGCCCAAGGATCAACCCGGCCCGCTGCATCTCTTCGGAAACGAAGGCTTCGCTCGCAGCATTCGACGGATCGAACACAGTCGTCACGCCAAGCGCCAGATGCGCCTGCGCACTCCAGTTCTGGTTCGGAATGATATCGTCATCCCCCTGAGCGCCATGGGCATGCGCATCGATCATGCCGGGAATGACTGTCTTGCCCGCCAGATCAATTGTACGCGAACCAGCCGGAACAGTGATGGTGCCGGTCTGCCCGATCATCGTTATCCGGTTACCCTCAATCACGATGGTCCCGTTCTCGATCACGCCACCCTGCTGGTTCGCCATGGTGACAATCCGCGCGCCCGTCAGCACGGTCGTTCCCGAGGGCTTCGCGGCCGTCACGGGGATCGACAGATCGATACCCGCTTCCGGCGGCTTGAAAGAAGGCTTCTCGTCATCCTTCGCCGGCGCCAGCGGCATCATCTGATCGATGCTCGCCGAGTACAGCGTCGGCCCGAGGCTCCAGTTGAGTTGCCCGCCACCAGCCGACCACGACAGATAAGTCGCGCCACCCGAACTCGCCTTGACGACCGGCATCGCCGAACCGCCCTTGCTCGCATCGATCTCCTGCGGCCCTTGCGCAAGCGGCATCACATATGCCGCGAAGTTGTCCCTGAACCCGACATGACGGCCATCGGGCGACACCTCGAAGCCGGCGACCATGTCGCCCGTCGCATGCATCCGTTCCGCTTCGCCATTCAGATCAACAGAGACCAGCTCACCCGCTTCCTTGGCGCTGCGCGTGACGAAGATCCGGTCATTGCCCGCGCCGAACTGCGGATACGATCCATTGTCCGTGATCTTCGAAATTGCGCCGCCAGAAGCTGCAACGCGATAGACGCCCGGGTCATCCGACCGCAGCTGCGAAAGCAGATACCCGCCCGTCCCCTTCTCGAACACGATCGTCTGCCCGTCCGGCGAAAAGCGCGGCCGCCGATAGTGGCCCGGGTCCGTCGTCACCACGCGACCATTGCTCCCATTGGCCGCAACCGTTCGGATCTTCCCGAGCCCTGCATCGGTCCATTCGATATAGACAAGCCGCTGCCCATCCCGCGACCAGGACGGAAACAGCTCCATCTCCTGCCCCTTGGTCTGCGTCAGCCGCACCGGCGCGCCGCCCGACAGCTGTTTCACATAGAGCTTGCCGAGGCTCTCGAACACAACGCGCTTGCCATCCGGCGACACCGAGACGAAGCGCGGCATCTTCGTGCGGAACGCATCCGGCGCCACATCGGTCTTCGGTTGCGGAGGATCAATCACCACGCGCGTATCGTTGACCCGGAAGGGAATCACCGAGCTTGCGCCCGCCATGTCCACGCGCCTGATCTTGCCGCCCGCCCAGAACACGATCGACTTCGAATCCGGCAGCCACTCCATATCTGGATAGAGACCGTTGACCGCCCACGTCTCCTGCAGATCGAGATCGAGCGTATCGTAGAGCTTGCTTAGCTCGCCCGTCCCCAGATCTTTCACATACAGCTTCGACGCATTCCGCTCGCGCCGCACGAAAGCGAGCTTCTTGCCGTCAGGCGAAGGCGCAGGTCGCGTCGCGCCGCCCGCACCGCTTACAACCGTGCTGACTTCACCGGTATCAAACGTGTACTTCTCGATCTCGAACAGGCTGCCGTTGGAATCCTGCGCGTACTCGAAGGTATTCCCCGGCGAAACGTTGCGCGTGTAGTAGATCGACTTCCCGTCCGGCGCATAAACCGGCTCACCCAGCTCTTTCTGCAGGCTGTCGCTGGCCTTCTTCACCGCAACATACCCGCCGCCGCCGCCGACGTGATAAATCCAGATCTCGCCAGTCCCCAGCGAACGGGCCGTCGTGAAGTGCTTCCGCGCCGCGATGAAGCGACCATCGGGCGACCAGCTCGGCTCGTTCAGCAGCCGGAACTCTTCCTTTGTCAGCGGGCGCTTGTCGGAACCATCGACATTCATCACCCAGATGTTGTCTCCGCCGCCGCGATCGCTGGTGAACGCGATGCGTTTTCCATCCGGCGAGAACTGCGGCTGCATTTCGAACGGCAGGCCTTCGGCGATGCGCGTCGCCGCGCCGCCGGTGATCGGCATGGTGTAAATATCGCCCAGCAGGTCGAACGCGATCAGCCTTCCATCGGGGCTGACGTCGACATCCATCCACGTCCCTTCATCGACGTTGATGTTGACCGTCCGCGTCGGAAGTGGCGGCGCAGCCACGTCCCATTTCGGCTTCTCGTCCTTGGCACCGGGCTGCTGCGGGGCTTCCTGCGCAAAAGCCAGCGCCGCGGCGAGACTCGCGGCCACGGCCACGCTGCCAACAAGACGAAGTTTCATGAAAAGCCCTCCCGCAGATGTGGAAGCATAGCCCTCCCTCATCCCACGGCGAAAGGGGACGAATACCCGGAAAATACTTCTTTCAACGCAATGCTACGCCCTACCCAGCGCAGGCAAAGGCCGCTACACCCCGCCCCATCAACTGATGTGAGCAATCACCCCGTGGCCCCCGACTCAACATCCCAGTCGGTATCGACACCGCCTACCCGGCGCTTGCCGCTGTGGGAGTTCGTGGGCCTGACTGCGATGCTCATGGCGCTTAACGCCTTGGCGATCGACATCATGCTGCCGGCACTGCCGCAGATGGGCGCGGACTTTGCGGTGCGCGAGGAAAACGACCGGCAGCTGATCATCGTGGCCTACATGTTGGGCTTCGGCGTCTCGCAGCTTTTCTACGGACCACTGACCGACCGCTTCGGCCGCCGCAGCGTTCTGTTCGTGTCGCTGTTCTTCTACGTCGTCGCAGCGATCATGTGCGTTTACGCGCCGACATTTGATCTACTGATCGCAGCTCGCGCCTTCATGGGCGCAAGCGCCGGCGGATCCCGCGTCATCGCGGTTTCGGCAGCTCGGGACCTCTATGCCGGACGACAAATGGCCAAGGTCATGTCGCTGGTTATGATCGTCTTCATGTCTGCGCCGATCGTTGCGCCGTTCTTCGGCCAGCTGATGCTGAAGGTGATGACATGGCACGGCATTTTCTGGGCGCTCGCCGTGTTCGGCGTGGTCATGTTCTTGTGGGTGCTGCTGCGGCTGCCTGAAACGCTGCCAAAGGAAAGGCGAGTTCCGCTCAACCTGCCGACGATGTTCCGCAACTACGTGAAGGTCATCAAGACTCGCGAAGCGTTGGGCTACACCATCGCGTCCGGTTTCCTGTTCGGCGGCCTGATGAGCTACATCTCCGCGTCCGAGCAACTGTATCACGAGGTCTATGACACCGGAGACTGGTTCGCGCTATGGTTCGCCGGTGCAGCCATTGCCATGTCGGTGTCCAATCTTATCAACTCCCGCCTCGTCGAACGTCTCGGCATGCGGTTGATCTCGCACGCCGCCCTGATCGCTTTCGTGATCATCAGCGTGGTCCACGCAGTAATCGCCTCGCAGGGACCAGTCCCGTTCCCGCTGTTCTATACGCTGGTGATCCTGGCTTTCTTCTGCATCGGGTTTCAGGGACCCAACTACAACGCCATCGCGATGGAGCCGCTCGGAGCGCTGGCCGGATCGGGCGCGGCGCTTATCGGCTTTGCCTCGTCTTTTGTGTCGGCCTCGATCGGCGGCCTGGTCGCCCGGCAGTTTGACGGCACGGTCACGCCGATCTTCATCGGTCACGCCGTTGTCGGCTCTCTCGCACTGGTCACGATCTTCATCACCGAGCGCGGCAAGCTGATGAAACCGCATCATCACGCGGATCACTAGGCGCGAAACGCCTGGGCTCGGTTGACTTCTGATCCGTTCAATCCTCACTCCCGTACTGACAGGGGAGCTGCACATGATCACGGTTCATCACCTCAACAATTCCCGCTCGCAGCGCGTGCTCTGGTTGCTGGAAGAGCTTGGCGTTCTTTACGAAGTCAAACGCTACGAGCGCGACAAGACCACGATGCTGGCCCCGCCGGCGCTGAAGGCCATTCACCCGCTCGGAAAGTCGCCGGTCATCACGGAAGATGGACGCACCATCGCAGAAACCGGCGCCATCATCGAATACATCCTCGAGCGCCATGGCCGGGGCCGTCTCATTCCGGCGCCCGGCAGCGATGAACGGCTGCGCTATACATACTGGCTGCACTACGCCGAAGGCTCGGCGATGACGCCGTTGCTGCTGAAGCTGATCTTCACGCGCTTGCCGGAAAACGCCCCAGGCTTGCTGCGCGGTGTCGTAAAGAACATTGCGAACAAGGCTAACGAGCGGCTGGCCGATCCCCAGGTGCGGACGCACATCGATTATTGGGATACCGAGCTTTCGAAGTCCGAATGGTTCGCTGGCGGCTCTTTTACGGCTGCGGACATCATGATGAGCTTCCCGCTTGAAGCCGCTGCCGCCCGCGCCGGAGCGAAATCGCGTCCGATGGTTAAGGCCTTCCTTGACCGCATCCACGCCCGTCCCGCCTACCACGACGCGCTGAAAAAGGGCGGCCCGTACGACTACGCGAGCTGAGGCGCGGCAAAGGTTAAGCGGCGCGGCAACGAACTTGCAGTTGTCGCTTCATGTCGAACAGAACTCTCAGGGTTAAGACGTCCGGACGTGGTTCCGACTGGTGCTACAGCGTGCTGAGCCCGGAAGGTCGCGTATTGGTCACGCGCCGCGCGTATCCGTCGGAGCACGCCGCGCGCAATGCCGGCTGGGCCGCCGCCGATGCACTGGCGCCTGTTACGGCCGCGATGCGCCTGACACAGGATCGCCCTGCCCGCACCGATTGGCGTTCCATTCGGCCTGCGCAGCAAAAGCAGCCGTTCTGGCGCTCGCTGTTCGGCTAAGCTTCTGTATCGGTTCAGACCTGTGCTGCGTTTTCGACGCGCCAACCCGCGCCTTCGCCCTGCTTCATCAGATCGCAAAGCCACGGCAAAACGGCACGCAGATGGTCCGCGACGCCGAAGGGCGGGTTTACGATCACCACGCCGGCGCCCGCCAGTGACCCCTGTCCAATAGCGCGCACCCACAGGTCGACGACCAGCAACTTGTCGGCCGGAATTCCACCCTGCTCGATGAGCATACTTGCGAGGGCGCCATCAAACGCTGCAACTGCGTCCATGTCCTTGATCGGTCGCCAGAAGATGTAGGTGCCTGACTGCCAGCGCTTCACCGCCTTGGCTGCCACCGCGAGCATCCAGTCGAAATCCAGCTTGCGCCCTGACGTACCCGCCTCGAACGGCGGATCGATCAGCACCAGTCCACGCCGCTCGGGAGGTGGCAGGTAAGCTGGAAGCGCATCGAAGCCATCGCGCTCCTCGATCTTCACGCGCTTGTCGCGCCCCATAGCCTGGCGCAGCAATTCCACAGTCGGCGGGTGCAACTCGCACAGACGCAGCGCATCGTTTTCGCGCATCAGTTCGGCCGCCAGCACGGGCGAACCGGGATAGTGTTGCAATCCGCCTGAGTTCAGCCGCCGGATCACATTCAGCCACGGAGCCAGTGCTGCACGAACGGATTCAGGCGCGCCGCGCTCGGCCTCCCATATCCGACCAACACCATCCTTCCACTCAGGACTGCGGCCAGCCTCCTCGCCTTCAAAATCGTAGAGGCCAATCCCGGCGTGCGTATCGATATACCGATACGGCGCCTCCTTGGCGTTGAGCCGATCGAAGCACAGCGCCAGCGCGACGTGCTTCACCACATCAGCAAAATTTCCGGCGTGGAAGGCGTGGCGATAGTTCACAGGCAGCCGGCTTTCTGTCCAAAGGCCGCAAGCGCAGCCGGGAGAATCTTCGTCATGTGTAATCACAGTTCCGCAACATCCAGCGAACCGATAACGCACTTATCATCCGTCTGTCGCGAACGAAACTTGTGTAACCCGACCGACACCCTACCTGCTCCCCTGAGTTTGTTTGTTAGGAGGGATACTTGCCGCTTTTTCTGTGCCCGAACGATAATTCCCAGATGCAGAAGATCTCGCGGGAAGGCGTGGACATCGACATTTGCCCGACGTGCAAGGGCGTATGGCTGGACCGCGGCGAGCTCGACAAGCTGCTCGTCCAGGAGCGCGAGGAATCAGAAAAGCAGGTGCAGGCGCAACGCCGCTTCCACGAGGAAGTGAATCAGTTCGGGCGCGACCCGGACAAATGGCGCAACGAGCATTCCTACGACGAGAAGAACAAACGCTATCGCTATGATGGCGACGACGATGACGATCGCCGCGACGGACGCCGCAAGCGCCGGGGCGGATTCGATCTGTTCGACATCTTCGACTAGTCGCCGAAGCCAGGGTCGGTGTGGTCGGGATTGAAGCCCAGCCGGCCAACGAGTTCGTTGATCCCCTGCACCCCACCCGCCCCCGACGCCATTGGCGACTTGTTGCCGAAACTGCGCGCGCCGTTGTTGAGCAATTCGTTGGGCTCGCAGCCGACGCGGTACTGGCAGCGCGTCACGAACTCGGCGTGATAGCGCTCCATCTCCTGTTTCGAGCGCGGCAACGCGCTATCCATTGCGCCAACTGAAGCGGCCCAGTTGGTCACGCAGTCCTTCGGCTTGATGCCGATCCGCGCCGTGCAGGGATCGTTGGTCGCAAGCCCTTCCAGCCCGCCCTTCGGCGCCGGTTGGGCAAACGGCGATGGGCCGAGATAGACGCTGTCGGCCGGCGCCGGGTCGGGCTTTGATGCAGCCGGCTGCTGCCGCTGATCCTTGCGCGGAGCCGGCGCGATTGGCGCCGTATCGCCCGCAGCCTTCGACGATGGCGCTGGCTTAGGGGCTGCGGGTGCGCGCTCGCTGGGCGCCGGCAAAGACTCTGCGACGAGCGCAACTTCCAGCGGCGCGTTTTCCGGAGGCGTGGCGACTGGCGGCATCGGCTTGCCCGACGCGGCGAGGATGCTCGTGATAGCCAGAGCCACGGCGATGTGCGCCGCAACCGAACCAGCTGCGGGCGCATGCCGCCGCCATCCAGGCCAATCCACCCATTGCTTCAGGCGTTCCGAATACCCCATTCCGGGAACCTACTAGTTTCCGAAGCCGCGATCAAAATGGTCTGGATTGAAGCCCAGGCGCCCCACGGTGTCGGTGATCCCGCCAACGCTTTCCACGCCGCCCGCCATGCGCGTTCCCGAGACATTGCGAGTGCCATTGGTGGAAATCCACTCCCCTCCCTCACAACCAACCGCGTAAGCGCAGGTCGGCATGAACTCGCCATGTTGCGCGGCCATCTGCTCCTTCGACAACGGCACAACCGAATCCATCGAGCCGGCTTTGGCGACCAGCTGCGAACATTCGCGAGGACGCGGGCCGTATCGTGATGGCGCGCAGGGGTCGAGGTTCGTCAGTCCCTTCAGTCCACCTGTCGGCGCATATTGGGCGAAGGGCGACGGACCGAGATAGACGGTGTCGTTGCTGGCCGACGGCGTGGGTTGCGGGACATTGGTGGAGGTCGGCGCACCATCCCGACGCGGCGACGCGGAGACGGGCGGAGCCGTGTCGGCAGTCTCCGCCTTCGGTTTAGGTGCGGGGCGCGGCGTGAGCGGGCGCGCCGGAAGCGGAGCAGAGTCCGCGATCAGGGAGACGGAGATAGCGGGCGGGGTTGGCGCGCGCGCGCGTTCCGGCTTGCCTGAAGCGGCCATCAGCGCAACCACAGCCGCGCCGACAACGCAGTGCGCAACGACAGAGCCGGCGGCCGGCGCATGCCTGCGCCACCCCACCTTTCCAACCCACAGCCGTATGCTGTCCCAAAGCACCATCGCGCGCGACTATGCGCGCGCGATGGGTTGATGCGAAATCATGAAATGTGGATGCCGCTAGAGGATTTCTTTGTGCGAAGTCACAATCTTGCCCACAAGCCCGTACTCCACGGCTTCCTTCGCGCTCATCCAGTGATCGCGATCGGTGTCCTTCTTGATGCGCTCGATCGACTGGCCGGTCGCATCCGCAAAGATCTGGTTCAGGCGTTCGCGCATCTTGATGATCTCGCGCGCCTGGATCTCGACGTCCGAAGCCTGGCCGCCGACGCCACCGCGGGGTTCGTGCAGCAGGAAGCGGGTGTTGGGCAGGCAGAAGCGGTTGGCTTTCTCTCCGGCCGCATAGATCAGCGCGCCAGCCGATGCGCACCAACCCGTGCCGAGGATCTTCACCGGAGCCCGGACGAACTTGATCATGTCATGGATCATGTCGCCGCTCTCGACGTGACCGCCGGGCGAGGACAGGACGAGCAGGATCGGCTTGTCGCTGACAGCCGAATACGCCAGCAGCTGAGCACTGACTGAACGGGCGATCTTGTCGTTGATCTCGCCGGTCAGAAGGATCGTGCGGGAATCGAAAAGAGCCTTCTCCATCATGGACGACGGGGACTCATCCTTTTTCGAGGAAGCGTCTTCGCCATCATCGTCGTCGTCGAACCGAATCGTCATGGGAGCTCCAAGGGGATCGTAGTCCGCATAGGTGGCGTCTGCGGCCGACCGGGTCAATGGCCGGGCCTGAACCCGCCGAAAATGGGCTTTTCCACAGGCTGGTTAATGCCCGGCGAACCACACCAGATAGCTGACATCGATCCCCTGGGCCGTCAGCTTCGTATCGCCCTGCAGTTCCGGCAGGCACACCAGAAACGCTGCGCCATGCACCTTGGCCCCGGCCTTCCGCAGCAGCTTGATGGCCGCCAGCGCCGTGCCGCCCGTGGCGATCAGGTCGTCCACCAGCAGCACGCGATCCCCTGGCGCGATGGCGTCGGTGTGCATCTCCATGGAGTCGACGCCGTATTCCAGTTCGTAGCTTTCGGTGATGACGTTGTGGGGCAGCTTTCCCTTCTTCCTGAGCGGGACGAAGCCGGCGGAAAGCTGGTGCGCCACGGCGCCGCCCAGGATGAAGCCGCGCGCCTCGATCCCCGCCACCTTGTCGATCTTCAGGCCAGCGTAGGGCTGAACCAGCTCATCAACCGCCTGGCGGAACGCGCGCGGATTACCCATCAGCGTGGTGACGTCCCGGAACATGATCCCCGGCTTGGGGAAATCCGGGATGGTGCGGATGGCGTCTTTCAGTTCCATGGTCGTTCCTGCTCGTTTAGTCCGGCTCGTTCAGTCCAGATTTGCCGCGCGTCTGTAACTACGCAATGTCGGATCGCGGAAGCTGGCGGGTTTCCTTTTCCGCTGCCGCAATCCACGCCGCCATGTGCGGCTCGGCGACCATTCGGTTCATATAACCCTCGGCCTCTGTCGAGCGCGGAATGGCATAGGTCACGAAGCGCGTGACGACGGGCGCATACATGGCGTCGGCAACCGAATAGTCGCCGAACAGGAACGGGCCGCCGGAGCGCTTCAACCAGCCGCTCCACAGCTCATCGACCTTGGCGGAATCATCAAGTCCGGCCTGCGTCATGCGGGATGCGTCGGTACGGCGGCGGATGTTCATCGGCGCGTCGTTGCGCAGGTTGGGAAAGCCGGAATGCATGATCGATGCGGCGGAGCGGGCAAGCGCGCGATCGCTCGCCCCTTTGGGCCATAGCGCGGGATTCTGTTCGGCAGCCCATTCGCAGATCGCAAGGCTTTCCGCGATGACCACATCGTTCAACTCAAGCGCGGGCACGCGCGCGTTGGGAGAGATAGCGCCGAAGGCAGGCTTTGCTCCGCCCATTTCGGGAAGCGCATGCAGCACTTCCTCGAATGCAATGCCGCCAACACGCAGCGCCAACCACGGCCGCATCGACCAGGACGAGTAGTTCTTGTCACCGATATGCAGGCGTACCTTGCTCATCATCACCCCACGTCACGCATGTTGCCTCAGGCCAAATGCGACCAGCAGCGCAAGCACGATGAAAACGACGCCTACGCCACGCTCGAACCATTTACGGATATGCGGCTTGCCGAGGAAGCGCGACAACGATCCGCCGAGGTGAGTGTACATCCACTGGACCGTCATATCGATCGCCGTGCCAACCACGCCAATTACCAGCGTCTGGCTGAGAACATCGCTGTTCGCATCGATGAACTGCGGCAGCAGCGTGATGAACCAGATGATGGTTTTCGGATTGCCGAACCCCAGCATCAAGCCGTCGAAGAATGCGCCGCGTCCGACAGCGATGACGGGCGTGGGCTGACTGGCGTCAGGCGGAATATGCGTCTTGAACGAGCGGATCAGGGCAAGAGCGCCGATAAGCGCCAGGTAACCTGCCCCCACCCACTTCAACACGAAGAAGGCCAGTGGCGAGGTAGCAATCAGGCCGGCGAGCCCAAGCGCAGTGAGTGCGAAATACACGACGTTGGCGACCTGGATCCCGAAGCCAGCCATGATGCCGGCGCGATGCCCACGCAGGGCCGCTTGCGACATGATGAACATGACGTTGGGCCCGGGGGCGAGGCTGACCAGGGTGGTCATCCCGATAAACAACAGAAGGTTGTCGGGCATTAAACTCTCTTCCCCACCGCGCCGGGGATGTGGGAGTACCCCTCCGTTTCCGTCAAGCCCTCAACACTCGCCCCGCGACCGCCTCCAGCTTCTTCACCAGAGCGGGGTCGCGGAACTGGGCGGCGGTAATGACCGCGTGGTCGAGGCAGGTGTCGATGCCGTCAGGATCTGGCGTTCTGGACATGGCAGCGAGCCTTTTTGCGATACTGCCGACGAGCGCGGACGCACGCTCGGCATTCCCGTGCAGCACTCTGAGCACGTCCGTCACCGAAACGGCGGCAACTTCGTCGTGCCAGCAATCATAATCAGTCACCATCGCGACCGTCGCGTAGGGTAGCTCGGCTTCGCGGGACAGCTTGGCTTCCGGCATATTTGTCATGCCAATCACGGCGCAATCCCAGGAGCGATACAGCTTCGATTCAGCTAGCGACGAGAACTGTGGGCCTTCCATCGCGAGATAGGTTCCGCCCCGGTGCGTTGTAATGCCAAGCGCTGCGGATTCCTCGGCTGCCAGGCCGGCGATGCGCGAGGATACCGGATGAGCCATCGAGACATGGGCGACCACGCCTTCGCCGAAGAAGCTTTTCTCGCGAGCAAAGGTGCGGTCGATGAACTGGTCCACGACGACGAAGTCGCCGGGGGCGAATTCCTCCTTGAGGGAACCACACGCCGACAGCGACAGCAGGTCTGTGCACCCTGCCCGTTTCATCACGTCGATGTTGGCGCGATAGTTCAGCTGCGTCGGGCCGAGCCTGTGCCCGCGCCCATGACGCGGCAGGAAGACGAGGTCCAGGCCATGCAGCTTGCCACGATAGACCTGATCTGACGGCACGCCCCATGGCGAGGTGATCGTCTCCCACCTACCGCCTTCGATGCCGGGGATCTGGTAGAGGCCGGAGCCACCGATGATACCGAGTGTCCAATTGGTCATTCGTCACCGTAACGCTTCCAGCGGCCTCGGGGGAATACGGGTAAGCCGCGATAGAATCCGGGATCCGCGCAAACCGACAGCCCCGACGGCTGCAGCGGATCCCGGCATACGCCTTGCGGCGTATCATCAAGGGCTCCGCGAACACCGTAGCGGGTCTCGGAGCCGAATTGTCAGGATTGAACGGCGGCTAAGGCATTTCCCGCCGCGATTGTCTCGCGGCGGGATAACGCAGGTTCAGGGCTCTAGTGTTCGACGTTCCGCCAGAGCGCCTTGTAGGACAGGAAGACAAGAAGCGAGAGCAGGATGAGGAACGGGATCACTGCCGCGCCCATCTGTTTGCGAGCAACCGCTTTCGGATCGCCGGCCCATGCGAGGAACACGGCAACGTCGTGCGCCATCTGCTCTTTAGTCGTCGGAATGCCGTCGTCGAACGTGACGTTAGCGTTTTCGAGCGGCCAAGCCATGGCGAGGAAACCGCCCGGCGGCTTGAGGCGCGGATCGCCGACCCAGCTGGCTGCTGTGTCGCCACCGAAATAGGCGTTGTAGTGTTGACCAGCGGCGACCGTGAGGCCGGCCGGCGGAGCGTTATAGCCCAACAGAAGCGAATAGACGTAACCAGCGCCGCCGTGACGGGCCTTGGTGATGATCGACAGGTCGGGCGGAAGAGCGCCGCCATTGAGCACCCGGGCAGCAACATCGTTGGCGTAGGGCCCGAGGATACGATCAGACGTTTTCGCCGGCATTTTGACCATGTCGCCAGAGTCCGGATCGACTGTCGGGATCTGGTTCACGAAGGTGGCCGCGATCTGCTTCACGACCGGGTTGTCGTTCGGGTTCGGATAGCGGGCGTCGAAGAACGGGCCACCCTGCTCGCCGAGGTTACGGAACGAGAGCAGCTTCATGCCGTGGCAAGCCGAGCAGACTTCCGAATAGACCTTGAAGCCGCGCTGCAGCTGGTTCTGGTCGAAAGTGCCGAAATAGTCCTCGTGCGGCCAGCCGCCTTTCGGCTCGAGCAGGTGATGCTCGCCACCGGATGCAGCATGTTCAGCTTCGCCGCCAGCTGCCGGAGCGCCATGCTCCTGAGCCAGTGACGGAAGCGCGATGGCGCCAGCGGCAAGAGCCGCAAGACCAGCGAGAGCGAGTTTCGCGATACGCATCTCTCTCTCCCTATTCCGCAGCCACAGCGGCGGCAGGCGCCGGGCTGTGTTTCTTGCGGACGCTATCGGCAATCGAGGCAGGCCTGGCCTTCGGCTTCTCGATAACACCGAGCAGCGGCAGCAGAACCAGGAAGTACAGGAAGTAGTAGGCGCCCAGGATCTGCGAGAGCCACAGCCACTTGAAGCCGGTCGATTGCACTTCGATGGCGGCGCCCGCGGTCGGCGGGAGGCTGCGCATCTTGGCGCTGGCGGCGGCGTAGTCGTCGAAGACTTCGCGCTGCGGCTGGCCGTTGGTGTTGTTGTAGGTCAGAGCGAGCTGGTCAGCCTGCGTCTTGAAGACGAGCTTGTCCGGATCGTTGGCGCCGCAGAAGCCGAGGCCGATCGCGGCGAACACGAACACCACGAAGATCGAGCGGGCGAACGGACGGTAGCGCATCGAGCGGACCTTGGACGTATCCAGCCAGGGCAGGACGAACAGGATCAGGATGGCGCCGAACATCGCGATAACGCCGAGGAGTTTCGCGGGGATGGGACCGACATCGAACGTGATGGCGCGCAGGATCGCGTAGAACGGCAGCAGATACCATTCCGGCACGATGTGGGCCGGGGTCTGCAGCGGGTTCGCCTCGATCGAGTTGTCGGCGTGGCCGAGCGCGTTCGGGAAGTAGAACACGAAGAGCGCGAACAGGATCAGGAAGACGATGATCGCGAAGCCGTCTTTCACCGTGTAGTACGGGTGGAACGGAACGGTGTCCTTCTTGACGTCTTTCACCGAAACGCCGGTCGGGTTGTTGTTGCCCGGCACGTGCAGCGCCCAGATGTGCAGGACAACGATGCCCGCAATCACGAACGGCAGCAGGTAGTGCAGAGAGAAGAAGCGGTTGAGCGTTGCATCGCCAATCGCCGGTCCGCCCATCAGGTATGTTTTGACGGGTTCGCCGACCAGCGGGATCGCGCCAATCAGGTTGGTGATAACGGCCGAGCCGTGGAACGACATCTGGCCCCAGGGCAGCACGTAGCCCATGAACGCCGTCGCCATCATCAGGAAGTAGATCACCACGCCGAGGATCCAGATGACCTCACGCGGGTTCTTGTACGAGCCGTAGTACATGCCGCGGAACATGTGGACATAGACGGCGAGGAAGAACATCGAGGCGCCGTTGGCGTGGATGTTCCGGATCAGCCAGCCGAAGTCGACGTCGCGCATGATGCGCTCGACCGAAGCGAACGCCATCTGCGTGTTGGCCACGTAGTGCATGGCCAGGACGATGCCGGTCACGATCTGGATGACGAGGCAGACGGCAAGGATGCCGCCGAACGTCCACCAGTAGTTGAGGTTCTTCGGCGTCGGGAAATCCATCAGGTCCGCGCCAAAGCGGATGATGGGAAGACGTGTATCGAGCCACTTCTCGATGCCGGTCTTCGGTTCGTAGGTCGATGGTCCGCTCATGAGCCCCTTCCCCTACTACAACGAAATCTTGATCATGGACGGCGACGAGTACTCGTACTTCGGGATCGCCAGGTTCTTTGGCGCCGGACCTTTGCGGATCCTTCCCGAGGTATCGTAGTGCGAGCCGTGGCACGGGCAGTACCAGCCGCCGAATTCACCAACCGACCCCTGCGCCGGACCAACCGGCACGCAGCCGAGGTGGGTGCAGGTGCCCGACGTCACGAGGATGGCCGGGTTGAGATTGCCGTCCATGCCTTTGACAAGGCGGCTGTCGTCCGTCGCCGGGTCGCGCAGCTGGGCGGTGTCGCCGGCCTTGGCCGATGCGATCTCCGCCGGCGTGCGGTGACGAATGAAGAAAGGCTGGCCGCCGATCAGCACGCGGATCTCGCTGCCGAGCGGCACTTTGGAGACGTCGACTTCGGCGCTGGACAACGCGCGCGTGTCAGCCGCCGGGGCGAGTTGTTGAATGAACGGCCATGCGACCGCGGCGACGCCGCCGGCTGCTACCGTGGCCGCCGCGATGTGAATGAAATCACGACGCGTCTCCCCGGCATGGACGCCCGCCGCTGGTGCGGTCTTCGAACCGTGTTCCGACACACGAGTCTCCCATGCTATCCGGAGCTTTGGACGCCTTATTACCGCCACACGGGGAACCCCCTACGTGGCGAGGTGTCGCAAGAAAGCCCCCTGCGTAGCGGAACCGTCTAAAGTGCGACTCGCCCTCTTTCAACCTGACATCCCTCAGAATCTTGGGGCGAATCTCCGATTGGCAGCGTGCTTTGGCGTCGCAGTCGACATTATCGAGCCCTGCGGCTTCCCTTTGACCGACAAAGCGCTGCGCCGGACCGCTATGGACTATGGGGAAAACGTCGAAACCGTGCGGCACGACGGTTGGTCGGCGTTTCAGGAATCGCGCAGGGCGCTTGGTGGCCGGCTCGTGCTTTTCACCACCAAAGGTGCGGTAACGCTTGATCGTCATGCCTTCGAACCTGACGATATCCTGCTCTTTGGCCGCGAATCTGCCGGCGTGCCTGATGACGTTCATGCCGCAGCGGATGCGCGGGTGCGGATAGCCCTTTCCCCGAACACCCGCTCGCTGAACGTCGCAATGTCGGCGGGAATCGCTCTCTGGGAGGCGCTTCGCCAGACCGGCCAGCTTCCACGCGATCAGCTGGCGGCCAGATAACCTTCGGCGCCGCAGGTCGAAAGGACTTCCCGAACGATCGCGGTGAACCGGGATTTCTGCGGGGGCGACAGTTCTTCGATCATCTTTTCGGTTTCGCCGTCTTCGCCCTGCGCGCCGAGCACGACGATATCGAAAAGCTCCTTGTCGAGCTTCTCGTCTGAGGTCTTTGCGAAACACTCGCAAACCTCAACGGTTTCGCCCTCGGCGATGCACTGCTCGGTGATGACCTTCTTGCCGACCTCATTCTGGCTGCAGGCAGCCAGTCCGAACGCCACAAGAGCTATAAGAGCGAGGCGCGCCATTGCGTGCTTATACCTGTCCCCGAGTAACGACGCGGCGCTTCTACCTGCCAGCGTCAGGCGCAACAATGCGCTAGTTCGGCGTTTCGCATTCCAGCTGACGGACGGCCACAAGGCTGGGGTGTTCAAAACGCTCATTATACGGAAGCGCGAGCATGATGGCGTCTGCTTCGTCTTCCTTGCCTTGCGCCTGCAGGATCAGGGCTTCCTGAATCTTGGGGTTGATCTCACCGGCAGCCAACAGCTCATCCACCTTGGTCGCCTGGCACTCGCAATGCGCCTGATCCCCGCCACCATCGACGCAGAGCTTCGCCAGTTCGACGTGCTCAGGCGTAAGAGGTGGCTTGCTCTCTCCGCATGCCGACACAGCCAGGACCAGAGCGGCAAGAGCCAGAACACGCGTCATCAGCAATCCCTGCCACTCTTCCCTGCCCCGTTCGGCCGAGCCTAATCAGCTTTCCCCCTCCGAGAAACCTGAAATGTCTGCAACCACGCGCCCTGCTGCGGGAAAGCGCCCGCTTGCAGCAGATGGCTTGCACCGGCTAGCTAACCGGCATGTCACAAACGAGCGCACACCAGACTTCCATCCTTGAGCAGCGAAAGGCGAAGGCCGTCGGCTGGTTCCAGACGCTGCAGGCCGACATCATTGCCCGCTTCGAAGCGCTTGAGGACGCGGCCACACCGCCGCTCTACAAAGGTCCCGCCGGGCGTTTCGAAAAAACGCCGTGGAAGCGCGGTGATGGCGCCGAAGATCTTGGCGGCGGCACGATGGCCGTGATGCGCGGCCGGCTGTTCGAGAAAGTCGGCGTGCATGTGTCTTGCGTCTATGGCGCGTTTGCGCCCGAGTTTGCGAAGACGATTCCCGGCGCCGACAAGTCCGGCGGCAAGTTCTGGGCGAGCGGCATCTCGCTGATCGCGCACATGCATTCGCCGCGCGTGCCGGCGGTGCATATGAATACGCGGATGCTGGTGACGTCCGATGCATGGTTTGGCGGCGGAGCAGACCTGACGCCGCTGCTCGCCTACCAGCGCCAGCAGGATTATCCGGACGCGATCCAGTTTCATGATGCGATGCGCGCGTCTTGCGAAGGGCATCCGGGCGCGGACTACGCAGCATTCAAGAAGCACTGCGAGGAATACTTCTACCTGCCGCATCGCGATGAGCCGCGTGGGATCGGCGGCATCTTCTATGATCGTCATGCGACGGGTGACTGGGATGCAGACTTTGCACTGACTCAGTCAGTGGGTCGGCACTTTGCGGATGTGTATCCGCAGATCGTTCGCAACCGGATGCTTGAAAGCTGGACGCCGGCGGAGCGCGAGGAACAGCTTGTGCGCCGCGGCCGGTATGTAGAGTTCAACCTGCTCTATGATCGCGGCACGACGTTCGGCCTAAAGACCGGCGGCAATGTTGCGAGCATCCTGTCGTCGATGCCGCCCGTGGTGAAGTGGCCCTGACATCTGGCGAGGCGACTTGCCCGGCATGACCAACTGACGCAAGCTGCCTGAACGGGAGGCGGCTGGCATGTCATTCGGGATGTTTATCAGGCTTGCGGCGGCGCCATTTGCGGTGCTCGCGCTGACTGCGGGAAATTTCCACGGGGATCGCGCGTCAATCATTTTCCCGGACAGCTGGAGCGCTCCGGAAAACAAAACGGACGGCCTCGTTTCGGTGAATGCGCCTGGCGAGTCTGGCGCAAACTGCAACGTGCAAACGGTGGATATCGCCTCGCTGGAGGCTTTCACGCTGGCGCAGATCAACGCCGACACCGCACACCCCTATAGCGTGACTGAATGGGCCGACTTCCTCGCGCTGAAGCCGGAGCAGATCGTCATCGACAAGAACGAGGTGCGCCCGTTCGCGGATGCATGGTTTCACATCGCGACGCTGCGGATAAAGATTGAGCAGACGCCGGAGGTTACCGTTCGGCACGGGTTCTACATCCTGCCCGGACGCGTCACGATGGCGGGCTGCTATGTCGGCTCCACGCAATACGCCGCCTACAGCGAACTATTCGAGACGACCGTTTCGTCTCTGCGTCCCTGGTGACGCGCGCCTAGTGAACCAGCCCTGCCGTGCCACAGGTGGCTTCCGTGACTTTCACGTCAGCTTCGGCGACATGCAGGCCGAGTTTTTCAAGCAGGTTGTCGACAGGCGTGAACAGCAGTTTCTGGGCGACAGAGAGCGAGCCGAGTTGCAAGCCGAGGCCTGAGCGGACGGGCTTGTAAGTCTGCGCCTGGATATCCGACTTCGAGAAGGTGAGCTTCTTCTCTTCGCCGCTTCCCAGCTTGACGGCAATGCGGGGCAGGATCGGCGCTTTGACGCCGACACTCGCGGCTTCGGTCACAGTTTTCAGCACGACTTCGGCGCTGCCATCGGCCTTGCACCTGATGTCGTCGATCTCGACTTCGGCGTTGGCGAGCGTCACATCGACCTTGAGCGTGCCGAGCGCGCCGATGTTGAGCCCGAACTGGGAGGTCGAGAGTTCGGTCCCCTCGCCTGCCCGGCCTTTGTAATTCAGCACCTGCGGCTTCTGCCCCACATCGAGCGAGGCGTTGGCGATCGAGGCGTCGCCCAGAACGGCGGCCAGGTTGATCGCGATCTGGTGGTCGCCGTCGGCCAGAGCAGCGGAGCCTGTCAGCACTTCTCCGACGCTGATGGGAAATGTCTGGCCGGAAAGGAGGCCGTCGATCGGCAGATGCGAGATCGCGCCAAGATCGATGATCTTGTTGAGGAGCACCTTGTCCGTGCCGGAGACAGGCGCGGCTTTCTTGAGCAGGGCATGGACGCTGCCGTTCGGCGTTGTCGCGACCATTGCATCAACGATCTGGCCTACGCTTACCGGCGCGGAGACGACGTCGTTGAACGTGACCGCCTTTATGTCTGCCCTGGTGTTGAGAGCGCGGAGGTACTGGCCGACATCGACATTGGCGCTGGCGAGCGACTCGTAATCCATCACGGTCAGCTTGCCTTTGTAGCCCAGCGCCGCGTCGAGCAATGCGGCGCTGAGGCCGCCTTCGACGCGGACGAGGCGGGAGCCCATGACGACCGAAGCGGTTGTGCGGCGGGCGGCGCGAGCGCTGGCGTTGATCATCGGCGTGCCGGCCATCATGCTGCCGAGCATCACCTTGTCGGCCGGTATCACGGCGCCGATCTGGACGGCGTTGAAGGGCGTGGCGTTGGGCTTGAAACGGCTGTCGGCGGCAAGGCCCGCATCAGCCGTGTAGCGACCTTGCATGACCGTGACGCTCGTGACCGGCTGATCGAGTTGATCCTCGAGCAGCGCCTTGGCGTTGGCGACTGTGATGACGCCGGACTCCATCACCATCAACGCCGTCATATCAACGGCGGACTGGAGCTTTCGCTTCGCCATGTAGAACGAGATCTGGTTCATCACGATGGCGGTCAGGACCGCCAACACCATGGCGCTGAAGGAGAAGACCGTGATGACTGATCCGCTACGGTCATCGAGCAATCGGATCATGAAGTCACCCCATTGCCGTCTGTGACGATGAGGCTGTAGCTGATCGGCGATCTTGGCAGAGGCAGCAGCTTGTCGAGCGTGTAGGCCGGATGGTTCACCATGTCGTAGTTCAGCGTGATGCGGCTGAGCTCCTTGCCCGTGCCGGCGTCGAAACTGAAGGTCACCTTGGCGACATCGAGCAGCGGATAATCGTCGGCGATTGCGTTGAGCTTGGCCTGGGCCAGCGTCTTGCGTTCGGCGTCGCTGAGACCACCAATCGTGGCGCGCGCGGTTTCGGCAGCGATCTGCTGGAGGCTGAGCGATGTGGCGAAGATCGAGCCGTAAGCCAGGATCGCCGCGACCAGCAGGAGCAGAAATGGCGCAATCAGCGCGAATTCCACAGCGGAAGTCGCCCTTTTGTCTTTCGTGAAAGCGCTCAGCAGCATTACCAACCCATCCCTTTGCTGCACCGGCGTTTGGCGATTGCCGGCACTTATGCGCTAGTAGCACCTTTCTGCTTAATGTGCGGTGAAATGGCGCACAGCAATTGAGTCCTGCCCTTAAGGCGCCCCCGCCGGGAGGGCGTATTCCCCCTAGACCAAGCGCTTTCCGCGCCTAACTGACTCGCGAGACGCCCCGCAACGGGCGTCAGGAGCCAGACATGACCCAGCCAGCCCCCGCCCCAGCCGCCAGGACCGAGCGCCCGGTCGAGGCGACGATCCTTGCCTTCATCGCGATCATCGCGGCGACCGCCCTGGTGGCGGCGCTTGGCGCCCTCGCCTCCGCCGGAGAGGCTGACCCGTGGTATGCGGCGCTGAACAAGGCGCCGGGAACGCCTCCGGGTTTCGTGTTCGGCCTGGTCTGGCCGGTACTCTACATATTGATGGCGATCAGCGCCTGCATGGTGTGGCGCGCGGGCGGAACGTGGCGGCGGGCGGACAGTGCGCTCGGTCTCTACTTCCTGCAGCTCGTCGCCAATCTTGGCTGGAGCTTCCTGTTCTTCAAATACCATCTCGCAACGGCGGCGCTGATCGATATCGCGGCGCTGTGGGTGCTGGTATTCATGATGATCCGCGAGTTTGGCAAACACAGCAGGCTGGCGGCGATGATGCAGTATCCGTATCTCGCCTGGCTGACCTTTGCTGCGTATCTCAATGTGTGGGTGGTGGTGGCGAACTGAAGCGCCGCTTCGTGGTGAGCGCCGTCAGAGCTGCGTCGGTGGCGTGGTGCATCAAGATGCACCCTACGAGCGCGATCTCTCATTCGCACGGGCGCGGCCCTGCGGGATGCTGTAGCTCGTCTCCCGATTGAGGGAGCGGGGCGCGGTGTGAAGCGCCGT
>Ga0075163_10002062_pt1 | contig 27080 bp, 22 predicted proteins | sample JI1023141ADNA_FD_71478 | JGI IMG/M metagenome (GOLD analysis project Ga0075163, IMG submission 71478) | Wastewater effluent complex algal communities from Wisconsin, to seasonally profile nutrient transformation and Carbon sequestration -... | ecosystem: Engineered > WWTP > Effluent > Algae...
TGTGAACTGCCACGCCGATTCACCAATGTCGATGACGTCACCCAGGACCACGCTAACCCGCGGGCAGTGCGCACCATTGCCAAATCGGTCTTCCGCGGCGCCGCATTCCACCTTGCCACAGACGGAGCGCGCAGAGTTTCTTCGGGACGATTTGCGGCAGGCTCGGGCCGATTACTTCGCTAACCACTCGGTCAAGGTGACCCGCCTGCGGCGGGCCTTCCTCCTTTTGGTTAGCGGTATTTGTAGTCGTGATTGAGCATCTCGGTGGTGGACTGCGGTTGAAGACCGAGAAGGCGGCGTGGAAGGGCGTGAAGGAGGTGCAGACTGCATCTCTGAAGACGGCCTTGTTGCGCTTCTGGCGCTGGCCCGTTTTGCTTTGGGGCTTACTCCTAGAATAGGGGCCCGTTGCCGCGCGACTCCGCAGCCTCACGCATGCCCCCAGTCGACATCGCCGCCGAATGGCTGACCCGATCGGATCCGTTGGATGTCTTCGCCTGGCTTTCGGCCTGCGTGACGCTGATCATCGCGGTGTCCCTGTGGCTGGCCTCCTACCGCGTGGAGCGGCGTGCGCTGCGCATCTTCTCGATGCGCTATCTGGTGGCGTCGTTCGGCTGGTGGTTCGCACACCCGGGCCGCATCCAGGCCGGGAAGGCCATCCCGCTGGACTCTGTTCTTGTCGGCACCGCACTGATGGGTGTCACCGTGTGGGCGCTCGACGAATTCCTGGGCCGGTCTACCCCTCGACGCCGTGCCTGGATCGCCGCATTCACCGTCGCGGCTGCGGTGGCCGTGGTGGCCTGGCGGCAACGGCAACCCGACACCCCCGTTGCAATCTTCCTGGTGATGGTCACCGCGATGAGCTTGTGTGCTGTCATGGCGTGGCAGGCATCGCGGCGGGAGCCCCATGTCGGCCACGCGTACGTGGCAGTGGCGTTTGGGTCGTATCCCCTGGTGATGGTGGGGGCGGCGGTGCTGCTGGGATGGCAGGCACGCTCGAACCTCTCGTACCTGATCGCGCTGCCGTCCGTGATTGTCGGCATCACGATCCTGGTCGTCAGCCTGCTGCGTGCCACGGTGCGTGCCGAGCACGAACTGCAGCGGCGGCAGGCCGCCGAGGCCCACTTGGCCGAAGTGAACCACACGCTTGAACGGCGCGTCGCGGAACGCACCGCAGAATTGCAGTTGATGATCGAAGGCCTGGAGTCCTTTGCTCGCGCGGTCTCGCACGATTTGCGTGGCTCCCTTGGCGGGGCCGCCAGCCTGGTCCGCCTGGCCGAGCAGGCACTGGCCGAGCAGGACAGTTCCCGGGCGCAGCGCATGCTGGGCGTGGTGGCCCCGCAGTTGGAGCACCTGGCGGCCCTGGTGCGGGACCTGCTGACACTCAGCCGCCTGGGCGACGCGGCCCTGAACCGGCAGGATCAGCCGCTCGAACCCCTGGTGCGGCAGGCCCTGGCGCAACTGGCCTTGGAGCCGGACACCGCCGGCCTGCTGCGCGAGGCGGTGGTCGAGGTCGGCGAGCTCCCGAATCTGGCGGTGGATGCCACCCTGCTGCGGCAGGTGTTCGTGAACCTGCTGGCCAACGCGCTGCGCTTTGCCGCCGGTGGCGGGCGGGCGCCGACAGTGCGGGTGGGCATCGCCACGCCAACACCAGGCGTCGCGCCAGCGATCTTTGTCGAGGACAACGGCCCGGGGTTCCCGCCTGAGGCCGCCAGCCGCCTGTTCGAGCCCTTCTCACGCCTGCACGAGGGTACGCTGTCCAAGCATGGTATCGGCCTGTCCATCGTGCGGCGCATCGTCGAGCGCCATGGCGGCCGGGTGTGGGCCGACAGCCGGCCCGGTGACGGTGCGGTCTTCTGGTTTGCGCTGGGCTCTGTCAGTCCACCCTCACCCACGTCACCTTGACCTGGTTGCTGGGCATCAGCACCGGCTTGACGTTGGCGCGCGAGACCCAGGTCAGGGTCTGGCGATGCAGGGGCAGGTAGAGGGCTTCATCGCGGATGCGGTGCAGGGCGTCATGCAGCAGGCGCTGGCGCTTGGCGGTGTCCATCTCGGTGGCGGCGGCGTCGATGAGGCGGTCCATCTCGGCGTCGGCGATGCGGCCGTTGTTGTCGCCGCCCTTCTGGCTTCTGGCGTCCAGGCTGTGCACAAGGGGGTCGAAAATCATCTGCGGGTCGAGTGCGCCACCGCCCCAGCCATAAAGGTAGAAGCTGGTGTCGTGGTTCTGCATCTTGGGGAAGAACAGTGACTTGGGCCGCGCATCGACCTTCAGCTTCACCTTGATGCGCGACAGCATGCCGACGAGGGCCACGCAGATCGCCTGGTCGTTCACGTAACGGTCGTTGGGGCAGTCGAGCGTGAGCTCGAAGCCGTCGGCGTACCCGGCCTCGGCCATCAGCCGGCGCGCTGCCGCCAGATCCACCAGGGGAGCATCTTCCAGTTCGGGCGCGGCCACACAGCCGAAGCGCGAGGTTGTCATGCAGCCGGTGGGCTGCGACTGGTCCCGCATGATGGATTTTCTGAGCGCGGCCCGGTCGATGGCCAGCCCGATGGCCTGGCGCACGCGCTTGTCCTTCAGCGGGTTGCGGCCCTTCACGCCACCACTCTGCAGCTCATCCCGAAACTGGTCGAAGCCCAGGAAGATGATGCGGTTCTCGGGCCCGCTGGTCAGTCGCATGCGGGGATCAGAGGCCAGGCGCGCCAGATCCTGCGGCGGAGCGTCCTGGATCAGGTCCACGTCGCCCGACAACACGGCCGCGAGGCGGGTCGCGTCGCTGGCGATGGGCGTGAACACCACCTCGCTGACGTTGCCCTCGAACCGGCCCCACCAGCCGGCGTGCCGGGCCAGCACGGTGCGCACACCCGGCTCGCGGTTCTTCAGTTTGAAGGGCCCGGTGCCCATGGCGTGGTGCGACGAATACGACTCCTCCTTGGCGTTGAAATCCGGCGCACGCTCGGCCCGGTTCGCCACGCTCCAGGCGCGGCTCATGATGAACACGGTGGCCAGATGCTCCAGCAGCAGCGGGTCGGGCACGGTCAGCCTCAGCTCCACCGTCAGCGGGTCGATGCGTATCGGCTGCCCAAGCGGCCGGGCATAAAGCGCCATCTGCGAGCTCGGCTGCTGGGCACGCTCGAGCGAAAAGACCACGTCGTCCGCCGTCATCGGCGTGCCGTCGTGGAAGCGCACGCCGGGGCGCAGCGTGAAACGCCAGGTCAGGTCGTTCAGCACCTTCCAGCCGGTGGCCAGGGCCGGGACGAGGCTCTGGTCGCGGGCGCGCTCCACCAGGCCCTCATAGACCTGGTTGTTGATGTTGTTGGTGACCCCTTCGTTGACGGCATGCGGGTCCATCGACTGGGTGTCGCCACGCGCAGCCCATCGCAGGGTCTGGGCCTGGAGCGGCCCGGCCAGGGCAAGCGCGAGTGACGCGAGCGCGAACAGGTGCCGCATCGGGCGGGGCATGGGCGGTCTCCAGTTTCGGGATGGAAGGGTTGCATGGCAGTGTGCCACCAGGCCCTATGCTCTCAGCCATGCCGCCCACCCCACGCCCCGCGCTCTGAGATGGCACGACGCTGGACCCCCTTCGAGCGGGTGCTCGGCGCAGAACTGGTGTCCAACCTCGGCAGCATGCTGAGCCGGCTGGCCATCCCTTGGCTGGCGGCGTTGTCTCTGGGCGCCACACCCTGGCAGATGGGTTGGTTGCTGGTGGCCGACGTGGCGGCCGGTGCACTGGGCTCGCTGGTCCTGGGCGCCTGGGTGGACAGGCGCCCCTTGCGCAGCGTCATGGTGTGGGCCGATCTCTGGCGCGCGGCCTTGCTGCTGCTCTTGGCCGCCCTGGCCTGGCACCAATGGCTGACCTGGTGGCTGCTTGTGCTCGCCGCCGCCGCCAGCGGCCTGCTGGGCGTGGCCTTCGAGCTGGCGCGTTCTGCCTGGATCGCACGGGCCAGCGAGACCGAGGCATTGGCGGGGCGCAATGCGGCCCTGTCGGCCTCCGGCAGCGTGGCCGAGGCCCTGGCCTTCGGGCTCGGCGGCTGGCTTTACCAGGGCCTGGGTGCGGTGGTGGCCCTGGCTGTCGACGGGTTCAGCTACCTCGCCTCGGCGGCTTGCCTGCGAGGCGTTCCCGAAGCTGAACCCGATGTCGCGCCCACCGAGAACTTCACGGCCGCCACCTGGTGGGCTGGCACCCGCGCCGGCTGGCAGGCGGTCAAGGCCGACGCGGTATTGCGCAAGCTGGCTGCCATCGAGGCGCTGGTGGCCGCCGGCATGAGCCTGGCGGGCACCAGCTACATGATCTTCGTCACCCGTGACCTGGGCTTTGAGCCGGGGCCGCTGGGCATGATGTTCGCACTCGGCAGCCTCGGCGCCTTGGTGGGTGCCGCCGTGGCGCCAGGCCTGGGGCGACGCTGGGGGCCCGGCCGGGCGATGGCGGCCGGCCTGGGGGCGACGTCGCTCGGCGGGCTCGCGGTGGCGCTGGCGCCGGACGCAGGGATTCTGGGTGCCGCGCTGCTGATCGGCCAGCAGATCGTCGGCGACGCGGGCCACACGGTGCGCGACGTGCACGACCACACCTGGCGGCAATCGGCCGCCCCGCCCGCGATGCTGGCGAGCGTCGACGGCAGCCTGCGCGCCATCGGCCATGCGGCCACTCTGGTGGGCGCTCTGGGCGGAGGCGCACTGGCCACCGCGCTGGGGACTCGAAGCGCGCTGCTGGGAAGTGCCGCCTTGCTCGGCCTTGCTGCGGCCTGCGCCGTTAGGCCGCAGCGCGGCGCTCGGCCCAGGCCATGAGGCCGGTCACCACCTGGCGCGCCAGCAGGTCACGCCCGGCCGGGTCCTCAAGGGACTGCGCGGCGGCGCTGCCGGGCTCTGGCACATCTTCGTCCCCCAGCAGCGCGATGGCGGCCAGTGCAGGCCCCAAATCGGCGTCCGCGCGTTGCTGGCCCCAAGCCTCGGGCATCAGATCGATCCCCTGCAGGAATCCGGTGCACCAGTCCTGCCCGTCGACCCACTCCTGGGCATCGGCTTCAACCACGCTGAACAGTGGCTCCCAGCGCCGCGGGTGGTCGCGGAGCAGGCAGGCGATGCTCTGCAGGTGGCGCAGCACCAGAACCGTGGCGCGCTTGCGTTGGCGGTTGCTGGCGAAGGGCTGGCCGTCGGGGCCGTCGCCGCCCCAGACCAGCGGCAGCCAGTCGCCGCTGCGCCGGCTGTCCAGCACCTCCGGTGGGCCCACGAGCAGGGCAGTCAGGAAGCCGTCCACGCCCTCGACGTTCATCGCGCCATCGCCGGGAAGGTGTTGAAGCAGTTCGTCAAAGGCCTGCAGCTCGGCGTCGTCGAGCGGGGAGTTGTTCGAGGCGCGGTCGAATTGGGGGTAATCCATGGGCGGATTGTGTCCCAGGGGTTCGCACTTGCGCGCTGGCGCGGTACGCTGGCGGCCTGTCAACATCCTGCGGATCGCTCCACCATGCCCCAGACGCTCGCCCCCAGCCGCCGTCAATGGTTGCTCGCCAGTCTCGCCCTTGCCGGTTTGGCCGTGAGCGGCCCCACCATGGCCCAGGCTGGCAAGACCTACCGCCTGCTGGTGGGCTTCCCGGCAGGCGGGGGCACAGACGCCATCGCCCGCATCCTGGCCGAGCAGCTGAAAGACGAACTCGGCGGTGCCACCGTGCTGGTGGAGAACAAGCCCGGCGCTGGGGGCCAACTGGCTGCGCAGGCGCTGAAGGCCGCTGCGCCAGATGGCAGCACGCTGTTTTTGACGCACGACCACACCGTCTCCATCCTGCCCCAGGTGGTGAAGACGCCAGGCTTCGACCCGGCTGTGGATTTCATGCCGGTGGCCGGTTTCGCCACTTTCGTGAACGCGCTCGCGGTATCGGGCGGCACGCCGGCGAAGAGCTTCAACGAGTACCTGGCCTGGGTGCGCGGTGCCGGTGGTGGCAAGGGCGCGGTGGGCATCCCCGCGCCGGCGTCGGTGCCTGAGTTCCTGGTCAAGGTGATTGGCGAGAAGTACAAGCTCGATCTGGTTGCCGCACCGTACCGAGGCAGCGCCCCGATGATGGCCGACATGCTGGGCAACCAGATCGGCGCGGGCGTCGGCTCGGTGCCGGATTTCATCGAGAACCACAAGAACGGCAAGCTGCGCGTGGTGGCGGTGCTGGGCGGCGCGCGCCAGCCGGCGCTGCCGGATGTGCCCACCTTCGCCGAGCTGGGCTTGGCCGGCTTCGAGGATGTGCCCTACTACGGCGTGTTCGCACCGGCAGGTACGCCCAAGGGCGCGTTGGAGCCCTTCTCCGCCGCCCTGGCCAAAGTGCTGGCCAAGCCCTCCGTTCACGACCGCCTCACCGCCATGGGCCTGGCCGTGGGGCACATGAGCGGCGAGCAACTCGGCCAGCGTGAGCACGCCTACACCGCCACCTGGGCGCGCATCATCAAGGCCAGCGGCTTCGTGCCGCAATGATGTCGTGGCCGGTTGGGCCTTGTTCGACACTGCCGTGGGCCCCTGCGGCCTGGTGTGGAACGCCACGCTGCAGATCTGTGGCGGGCAACTGCCCGAGAGCGGCCCGGCGCAGACGCGGGCCAGGCTGCAGCGCCGCTTTCCCGGCTTGACCGAGCAGCCGCCTCCGCCGGCCATCGCCGGCGTGATGGCCCGCCTGGCCGCTGCGCTTCAAGGTGCGCAAGACACGCTGGACGACGTGCCTCTGGATCTGCGTGGCGTGCCCCAGTTCCACCAGCGGGTCTACGCCGAGGCCCGCCGCATCCCGCCAGGCCAGACCCGCAGCTACGGTGAACTCGCCCGGGAGTTGGGCGAACCCACGGCCGCCCGGGCCGTGGGCCAGGCACTGGGCCGCAACCCGTTTGCACCGCTGGTGCCCTGCCACCGAATCCTGGCCGCTGGCAGCCAGGCGGGCGGCTTCTCGGCGCCCGGCGGCCTGGCGACCAAGCTGCGGCTTCTGCAAATGGAAGGTGCGCAATTCGGCGAGCAGGCTGGCCTGTTCTGAGCAGTCCGGCCTCGGCACGGCCCAGGATTTCTGAGGCTCGGCGGCCTCATGCCAGTGCCATGCGCTGCAAGCTCTCGACAACGCCCTGCACCAGTGGCGAACGCAGTTCCCCCTCGGCGCGTGAGATCCACAAGGTGTCACCGGGCAGGGACTCGTAAGGCGCCACGGGCACCAGATTCCCCTTCGACAGGTCGTCGTCCGCCATCAACCGCGACAGCACGGCCAGGCCACGCCCGCGCCGGGCAGCGTCGAGCAGAAGGCGCGGGTCGTCGTAGATCGCCGCCTTGCGGAAACTGCCCAGGTGCTCGCGAATGAAGCGCCCCGTCTCGTTGCCGGTGAGATCGCCCTCCAGGCAAAGCAGCCTGGCGTGCTCCGGGTGATGTGCCGCTTCGATGCCTGACAGCCGTTGCGCCAGCGCGGGCACGGCCAATGTCACCAGCGCGTCCTCAAGCAGCGGCTCGTCGATCACCCCGCGCTGGCGCAATGGCTGGCGCGTGATGGCGATGTCCACGTCGAGCTGGTCGATGTAGCGCGCCGTCTCGTCGATGGAAATGATGGGGCACAGATCCGGGTGTTCTGCGCTCAAGGCGTCCACCCGTGGCTGCAGCCAGCCGTGCGCAACGTGCGCCGGGCAAACCAGCGTGACAAGCATGTCGTCCAGGTAGTTGTCGATGCGGCCGAGGCCGCCCCGGATGACGTCGAGCGACTTCACCACTGTCGCATGCAGAAGCCGGCCGGGCACCGTGAGTTCGACCCCACGCCCCTTGCGCCGGAACAGGGCCTGGCCAACCTGCCGTTCGAGCTGCCCGATCTGGTGGCTGATGGCCGACTGCGAGACGCACAGCTCGTCCGCCGCACGCGAGTAATTGCCCAGCCGCGCGGCGGCCTCGAAACCTACCAGGAGCTTGAACGACGGCAGGCGTGCGTTTGTCATATGAATTTGATTGATCAATAAGCCTAAGAAAGTTCGCTTTTCCATCGATTTCTTTCCAGTCAAGATTCTCACGCACGCTTCAACAAACACCAAGCACCCTGATGAACAACGATTTCGACGCCGCCCGAGACGGCTGGCGCATGCCCGCCGAATGGGAGCCGATGGCTGCCACCTGGCTGGGCTGGCCCGTGTACGACCACCGCGAGGAACTGTGGGGCGAGCACTACGTAGCGGTTTGCTGTGCATTCGGCACGCTGGCGAGGTGCATCGCACGCTACCAGCGCTGCATCGTGGCCGCGCACGCGCCGCTGGCCGCCATGGCCCAGGAGTACTGCGGGCCCACGGTCCGGGTGGTGCCGCTGGAGGTAGAGGACAACTGGCTGCGCGACTGCGGCCCCATCGTCCTGGTCAACGAGCAGCGCGTAACCCAGCTGGCCGCCTGCTTTCGCTTCAACGCCTGGGGTGAGAAGTACCGGCCCTACGACGGTTGTGCGCGCCTGGCTGCCGATATCGCCGCGCTGGCTCAGCTGCCAGTGGCGCAATCCGAGATGGTGCTGGAGGGCGGTGCCTTCCATGTCGACGGACGCGGAACCCTCCTCACCACCGAAAGCTGCCTGCTCAACCCCAACCGCAATCCCGGCATGACCCGCCCGGAGATGGAGGCGGAACTGCGCCGCATGCTGGGTGTGCGCAAGGTGATCTGGCTGCCCGGCAACATCGCCGAGGTCGAAACCAACGGCCACGTTGACGGCATTGCCTCGTTCGTAGCGCCGGGCCGGATGCTGTTCAACGCCGCGGACCCCGACCAGGGTGACTATTTCCGCGCCATGCAGGAGAACCGTCGCGCCCTGGAGCTCGCCACCGATGCCGAGGGGCGGCGGCTGGAGATCCTCGACATGCCGGTGCCGCGCGGGGCCGAAAACTTCAGCAGCGAGCGCTTTTGCGACATCTACACGAACTACATCCTGGTCAACGGCGCGGTGATCTCCACCGCATTCGACGTGCCGCAGGACGAAGCGGCACGCGCCGTCTTTGCCAGGGCCTTCCCGGACCGCGTGGTCGAACTGCTGCCGATCGCACCGATCTCGCTGGGCGGCGGTGCCACCCATTGCTCCACCCAGCAGCACCCGATGCTGGGCAATCGGCTGCAGGTCTGCGGCCTGGCCTGACCTTGTCAAGGACGCCCCTCATGAATGAACGCCACATCACCGTCGCCGCGGTGCAGATGCCCTCGGGCGACTGGGACCTGCAGCGCAACATCGACCGCGCCGATCGCCTGATTCGCCAGGCCGCCGCGCAAGGAGCACAGCTCATCGTCTGCCCCGAGCTCTTCATGTGCCCGTACTTCTGCATTGACCAGAACGTACACCACCTGGAACTGGCCCAGCCCTTTGAGGGCCACCCGCAGATCGCCCACTTCGCCTGCCTGGCCGGCGAGCTGGGCGTCGTGCTGCCGATCGGATTTTTCGAGCGTGCCGGCAACGCCGCCTACAACTCGGTGGCGATGGCTGATGCCGATGGCCGCGTGCTGGGCGTGTACCGCAAGACCCATATTCCGGATGGTCCTGGCTACACCGAGAAGTTCTACTTCACCCCGGGCGACACCGGTTTCAAGGTCTGGGACACCCGCTTCGGCCGCATCGGCGTGGCCATTTGCTGGGACCAGTGGTACCCCGAGACGGCGCGCTCGATGGCCTTGATGGGTGCCGAGATCATGTGCTTCCCGACCATCATCGGCTCCGAACCGCACAGCGCCGAGTTCGACACCGCCGGCCATTGGCAACGCACGATGCAGGGCCACGCCGCCGCCAACATGGTGCCGGTGGTCGCCGCCAATCGCGTCGGCAGCGAGGCGGGCCTTGGCAACGGCAACCCGCAGCAGAAGGCGCTCAGCGCCACGTTCTACGGCTCCAGCTTCATCGCCGACCACACGGGCCACAAGGTAGCCGAGGCCGCGCGCACCGGGGAAGCCATCTTGCTGCAGCGCTTCGACCTCGACGCCATCCGCCGAGAGCGCCAGTCCTTCGGCTTCTTTCGCGACCGGCGCCCCGCGATGTACCAGACGCTGCTTACCAGCGACGGCTTCACCGCCGCGCGCTGAAACCTTCAGAACCCAGGCCACCCATGCAACACACCCCACTCCTCCGCCGCCTTGCCGCGCCCGCCCTGTTCGCCCTGTTCGCGGCCTGCGCGCCCGCATCGGCGCAGCCCGACGAAAAGATACTCAATTTCTACAACTGGTCGTCCTACATCGCGCCAGACACGGTGGCCAATTTCGAGAAGGAGACCGGAATCAAGGTGCGCTATGACACCTTCGACTCGAGCGAACTGCTGCATGCCAAGCTGGTGGCAGGGCGCACCGGCTACGACATCGTGATGTCGTCGTCCGGCTGGGCCAAGATGCAGGCCGACGGCGGGTTGCTGATGCCGTTGAACAAGGCCTTCATCCCCAATCTGAAGAACCTGGATCCGGTGATCCAGACCCAGGTCGGGCGGCTGGACCCGGGCAACAACTACGCCGTGGTCTGGCTCTGGGGCTACACCACGGTAGGCATCAATGTGGACAAGGTCAAGGCTGCGCTGGGCGACCTGCCGATGCCAGACAACGCCTGGGACCTGCTGTTCAAGCCCGAGTACATGGCGCGCCTGAAGACCTGCGGCGTGTCCTTCCTGGATTCGTCCTCCGAGGTGGTTCCTGCCGCACTGCACTACCTGGGCCGATCGCTGGAGAGCGGCAACCCGGCCGACTATAAGGACGCGCTGGCGCTGTTGAAATCCGTGCGCCCGTATGTCACGCTGTTCAGCTCCTCGGGCTACATCGACGATCTGGCGCGCGGCTCGCTTTGCGCCGCCATGGGCTGGTCCGGCGACCTGAGTTCAGCCAAGCGCCGCGCCGACGCCGCCGTGGCAGGCAACCGCATCGAGGCCCTGATGCCCAAGACCGGCGGCGTGATGTTCTTCGACACGATGGTGATCCCGGCCGATGCACCGCATGCCGCGAACGCGCACCGCTTCATCGACTACATCCTGCGCCCCGAGGTGCACGCCAGCCTGACCAACCACCTTCACTATGCCAACCCGAACCGAGAGGCGCGCCGCTTCGTGAAGGCTGACCTGTCCAGCAGCCCGATCGTCTTCCCGTCGGACGCCGACATGCAGCGCATGAGCGTGCAGGGCCTGGTCACCAGCGACATGCGACGCATGATGGCCCGCGCCTACACCAGTTTCAAGACCGGCTACTGAACTGCCGCCACCCCCGTCACCTTTGATCAGGTGGTCTGCCGCGCGGTGGGCCACTGGCCCTGCCCTGCCCGGAAAGACCTTTCATGAACACCCACCGACTCACACCCTTGCTGGCTGCACTTGCCTCGGCCCTGCCGTTCGCACTGCAGGCTCAATCCACCGGCGATACCGACCAACGGTTGCGGCAATTGCAGGAGGTCGTCGGCCGCATGCAGCAGCGGATCGACGAACTGGAGGCGGCCCGCGCCAAGCCACCGGGCGCCACCTGGGGCATGAGCCCGGAACAGGTGCGGGAGTTGAACCAGGTCACCGTGAAGGCCGCGGGCATCGAGGACGCGCTGGAGACCCAGGGCTGGCGGGGCCTGAAGGTCAGCGGCTACATCGACCCCACCTACCTGGCTGCCCGCAACCAGAACCGCCGAGGCTTCCAGTTTCTGGACTCGGCCAGCAACGGCGAGTACGCCATCGACAACGGCAGCTTCGGCACCGCCCAGCTGGACCTGCTGAAGGAAACCGACAACGGCACCCGCTGGCACTTGACCCTGATGCCCAACCGCGGCGCCGCTGGCCTGACCATCGACGGCCAGTCCATCGTTCACGAAGCCAGCGTCTCGATGCCGCTGGGCGACAAGCAGACCCGGTTGATCGCCGGCCAGATCCCGGATTGGTCAGGCCACGAGTTTGCGCAGCCAACACTGAACAAGCTGGTCACCCACAACCTGCTGTTCGACTTCACCATTCCCACCGCCTACACCGGCCTGGGACTGGAACTGGTGCGCGACAACTGGACCATGAAGTCGATGCTGGCCAACGTGAACGCCTCGCGGCGGCAAGCCGGCGAACATGCGCCCGCACTGGCCTGGCGGGTGGACCATTACAACGGCGAATTCAGCGGCTTCGGCGCCGCCGGCCTGCACGGCCGGGCAGCCAATTGGCGCGCCTTGCTCGACGAAACCGGCAACCCGGTGACGGGCGAACCCTATGCCACGCATGACACGATGACCCACCTGCTGGAGGTGGACGGCTACTACATTCGCGGCGACTGGGCGCTCACCGGCCAAATCGGCATCGGCCGGCAAAGCAACGCCGCCATCACCGCCGATCCCGTCACCGGAGTGCTGCGCAGCGCACGCTGGTGGGGCATGTCGGCCCTCGCCGCCTACAAACTGACGCCCCAGGTCGAGCTCATCGCCCGAGCCGATCTCCTGCACAACAGCAGCCACGGTGGCGGCCTCCTTGGCTGGAGCTTCGCCGACGGCCGCAATGGCCTCGGCCCGGACCCGTCGGGCGACGCTGAACGCGGCGCGAATCGCCGCGCACTCGCACTCGGTGCGCGCTACCAGCACGATGCCAACGTGGCGTTCAAGTCCGAGGTTCGGCTGGACCAGGCAAGCCTGCCGGTCTTCGTGGATGCCGCCAGCGGCCAACAACGCTCGACCAACATGATCTTCACCGGCGCCATGGTCGTCGGATTCTGAGCTACCGAGCGCCAACGCCAAGGGCCCGGGATCCTCAGGGCACAGGCTGCTGCTGCGTCACGCAGTGGATGCCGCCGCCGCCCGAATACAAATTGTCGAGGTTGAGCATCTCGATCGTGCGGCCCGGGTACAGCGCCGTCAGTTTGGCCGAGGTGTCCGAGTCGGTCACCGGGTCGCCGAAGTTGACGTTGATCACCGCGCCGTTGACCACCAGGTAGTTGATGTAGCTGGGCAGCAGGCTGCGGCTGGTGGAGCGAGTGTTCACCGGCTCGTTCAGCAGCGTGATCTGCAAGTGGCGGCCTCTGGCGTCGGTGGCCGCTGCCAGCACGGCGTAGATATCCCGGGCGTCTCGGGCCCAGGCGTCGTTGGCGTTGGCCGGCGGGTTGTGGCAGACCAGCTTGCCGGGCGCCACGAACTGGGCGGTGGCGTCAATGTGGTCGTCGGTGATGTCACGGCCCTTCAGACCAGTGCACCAGATCATCTTGGTGGCGCCATACAGGCTCAGCAGCTGGGCCTCGACCTGCGCTCGGGTCTTGCCCGGGTTGCGGTTGGCGTTGACCCAGCAGCTCTCGGTGGCGATCAAGGTGCCGTCACCGTCGTGGATCACGCCGCCGCCCTCACCCACCACCGTGGACCGCGTGATCGGCAGGCCCAGGTAGGTCGCCACGCGCCCTGCAACCAACGCATCCTTTGAATGAATCTGCTTGCCGCCCCAGCCGTTGAATTTGAGGTCGATGCAGTCCAGCGCACCGGCGCCGTTGCGGCGAAACACCGGCCCGATATCGCGCATCCACATGTCGTTGGTCGGGATGGTGCTCAGTACCGTCACCGGGAAAACCGTCGAACCGATTTTGTTGCGCGCGTTTTGAGCATGGGTCGGGCCGTCCGCGATCATCGTCACCGGCTCGTACTTCGCCAGGGTTCTGGCCAGCGTGGCGACGTCAGCCTGCATCTTCTTTAGCAGGGACGAGCCCCAGATGGTCGTGCTCGCGGGCCAGGACATCCAGACCTGGGACTGAAGACGCGATTCCTCGGGCACCGTGAAGCCGTTGGCGGCACGGGCCTGGCTGTGCAGGCCGGGCATCAGGGTGCCTGCCAACCACGTACCTCCAGCCTGCAGGAAGCAGCGACGTGTGGCTCGCAAGCGGCGGCCGATTCGTTCGATCATGAGTTGCTCCAGTTGCCACGAGCCACGCCACCATGGTCGCGCTCGGTGGATGGAATTGAAGCGCCCTGGCCCGCAAAGGGGTAGTGACATTTCAGGTGCCGATCGATCAACGGCGCTCATCATTCGGTCGGCGCGGTCCATGAGGGTGTTCCTGTGTGGCGGGTGAGGCAGAGTCGGCCGGATACTGGCTCACCGCTTGCTGGAGCCTGCTATGAACCGAGTCGACTTTCGACTGCCTCGCCGCCGTGGCATCGCCTGGGCGATCGCGGGCCTGTCCTGGCTACTTCCGCTGACCGCCACGGTAGCGGCACCCCGGCAGCCACATCGGCCTGTGCCGACTGTGGCAACGCCAGGCACACCGCCACTCGGCAGTAGTTTGCAGGTAGGCCAGTTGACCGTTCGTTGGTGCGCAGAGGTCCGCACCTATTGCGGCACCCTGAAGCGGCCTTTCGATCCTGCAGGCGTCGTGCCGGGCGACATCGAGGTCTACTTCGAGTACTACCCTCGGCGCGACCAGCACCTGCCCTCCAAAGGCATGCTGGTGGCGGTGGAAGGTGGCCCGGGCTACCCGAGCACTGGTTCGCGCGGGCTGTACATCCCTCTCTATGGGCCGCTGATGAACGAGCGTGAGCTGGTGATGATGGACAACCGCGGCACGGGCCGTTCGCAGGTGATCGACTGCGCGGTGCAACGCCGGCCCGAGCTCACCGAATGGAACATCGCCGAATGCGGCCGGCAACTGGGGCCCACCGCGCCGCTGTACAGCGGCCTGCTGGCCGCCGACGACCTGGCCGCGTTGCTACAGGCGCTCGGCGCGCCGCGGGTGGATCTCTACGGCGACTCCTACGGCACCTACTTCAGCCAGACCTTCGCCTACCGCCACCCGCAATGGCTGCGCTCCTTGGTGCTGGACAGCGCTTACCCCGTGCCGCAGGTGGGCGGAGAGACACCGTGGTACCCGACCTTCCTGCCGGCGATGCGCGACAAGTTCAACCTGGTCTGCGCCCGGTCGCGCGGCTGCCGCGACCTGCCCGGCACCTCGATGGACCATATCCAACCGGCGCTCGATCTGCTGCGCGCTTCGCCTTTCGAGGCCGAGGCCCGGGATGCAGATGGCGTGCTGCGCCGCTTCACGGCCGACGCCGCCGAGCTGGCCACGATGATGGTCGCCGCCGCGCCGCCGGTGGCGACGGCACGCGAGACGGACGCTGCCGCACGCGCCTTCGCCATGGGCGACACCGCACCGCTGCTGCGCCTGATGGTCGAGACTGGCGTCGCATCCGATTCGCGGCGTGTGGGTCGCCGTTACTTCAGCACCGGCGCGTACCTGGCGGTCAACTGCCAGGACGTCGCGCAGATCTACGACATGCGCCTGCCCCCGGCTGAACGGCGGCGCCAACGTGACAAGGCGGTGGCCGAGCAGGAAGCCAGGAACCCTGATCTCTATGCGCCGTTCACCATCAACGAGTTCCGCGCCGTTCCGCTCGATCTGAGCCTGCTCGACGCCTGCGTCGCCTGGCCCTCGCCGCCGCCCGAGCATCCGCCAGGGCCGCATGTGCCACCTGACCCCGACATGCCCAACGTGCCGGTGCTGGTGCTCGCCGCCGAGTTGGACGACATCACCACGCCGGCCGAGGGCCGCATCGTGGCCAGCTTGTTTCCCCAGAGCAGTTACGTGCTCGCGGCGAACAGCTTCCACGTGGCCGCCGGCCCGACGCTGTTCGACCCCTGCATTGCACAGATCACCCGCCGCTTCATCGAACGACTCACGCCAGGCGACACGGGCTGCGCGGCGCGCATCGCGCCGCTGCGCACGCCACCGATGTTCGCTCGGCAGGTGAGCGAGCTTGATCCCGCCGAGGCCCTTCCGGGCAACCGCGCCACCCCAACCGAACTTCGGGCGGTGACAGCCGCCGTGCAGACACTGGGCGACGCGCTGGGGCGCATCGAGACCAACAGCAGCGGCCGCAGCGTCGGATTGCGAGGCGGCACGTTCACCATCGAGAACAAGGGCGCCAGGCTGCTGCTGCGCTTCGATCAGGTGCGCTGGACAGAAGACCTCGCTGTCTCCGGCACATTACGCTGGGCGGCGTATCACGCGCCCGCGCAAGCCGACATCAGCTTCACCGGCCCCGATGGCGTCGCTGGGCAACTTCGCGTGCGCTGGACCGAGCTTGAACCTGAGGCCATGGCCGAGGTGCGAGGCGTCATCGGCGGGCGCCGCGTCGCGGCCCGGCTGCCAGCGCCCTGAGCTGTCGCAGGGCCTGCCCGCGCACACGGCCGGCCCCGTCGACAATCGGCGTCTACATGACCACCACTGCCTTGCGCGTGCTCTCCGTCATCCCGCCGATGACGCAGCTCAACACGCCCTACCCCTCCACCGCTTACCTGACCGGCTTCATGCGCTCGCGCGGGGTTGACGCGGTGCAGGAGGACCTGGCCCTGTCGCTGATGCTGCGCCTGTTCTCGCGCACCGGCCTGGCGTCGCTGCACGGCGCCGTGCAGGCGCTGCCCGAGGCCGGTCGCACCGCGCAAGCCCGGCACTTCGCGGCCACCCACGGGCGCTATGCCGCCACCATCGAGCGCGTGATCGCCTTCCTGCAAGGGCGCGACCCGACACTGGCCCACCGCATCAACACCCGCGCCTTCCTGCCCGAGGGCGAGCGCTTCAAGGCGCTGGACGCCTACGTGGACGACGACGGCGGCGACCCGCTGGCCTGGGCGTTCGGCGCGCTGGGCCTTCAGGACCGCGCCCGCCACCTGGCCACGCTGTGCCTGAACGACCTGGCCGACGTGCTGCGTGACGCGGTGGACCCGCGGTTCGAGTTCGTTCGCTATGCCGAATCGCTGGCCACCAGCCAGCCGACCTTCGAGCCGCTGGCAGCGGCCCTCGCGGCGCCCTTGAACCTGGTCGACGAGACCTTGCGCGATCTGACCCGCGAGGCGATGGTGCGCCACCGGCCGAATGTGGTGCTGGTATCGGTGCCCTTCCCCGGTGCGGTCTACGCGGCCTTCCGCATCGCGCAGACGATCAAGGCCGAGTTCCCCGGCGTGCCCACGGTGCTGGGCGGCGGCTTCGTCAACACCGAGCTGCGCGAGCTGGCCGAGCCGCGTGTCTTCGACCACTTCGACTTCGTCACGCTCGACGCTGGCGAACGCCCGCTGCTGGCGCTGCTGGAGCACCTGCAAGGCAGGCGGTCTGCACAACGCCTGGTGCGCTGCTTCGTGCGCGACTCCGGCGGCGCGGTGAGATACGTGAACCTGGTCGAGCCCGACATCCCTTTCGCCGAGGTCGGCACGCCGACATGGGATGGCCTGCCCCTGAGCAGCTACCTGTCGCTGCTGGACATGCTCAACCCGATGAACCGGCTGTGGAGCGACGGCCGCTGGAACAAGCTCACCGTGGCCCAGGGCTGCTACTGGAAGAAGTGCAGTTTCTGCGACGTCAGCCTGGACTACATCTCGCGCTACGAGAGCGCCTCGGCCACGCTGCTGGTGGACCGCATCGAGACCATCGTCGCCGAGACCGGGCAAACCGGATTCCACTTCGTCGACGAGGCGGCACCGCCCAAGGCGCTCAAGGCGCTGGCCGCCGAGCTGATGCAGCGCCAGGTGGACATCTCCTGGTGGGGCAACATCCGGTTCGAGAAATCCTTCAGCCCGGCCCTGTGCCAGCAGTTGGCTGACAGCGGCTGCATCGCCATTTCCGGTGGCCTGGAGGTGGCCTCTGACAGGCTGCTGGCGCTGATGAAGAAGGGCGTGTCGGTGGAGCAGGTGGCGCGTGTCACCAAGACCTTTGCGGACGCCGGCGTGCTGGTCCATGCCTACCTGATGTACGGCTTCCCGACACAGACGGTGCAGGACACGGTGGACGCACTGGAGTACGTGCGCCAGCTGTTCGAGAACGGCTGCATCCACAGCGGCTTCTTTCACCGCTTTGCCTGCACCGTGCATTCGCCGGTGGGCCAGCACCCGGAGCAGTACGGCGTGAAGTTGCTGCCACTGCCGCCCTCGCCCTTCGCCAGGAATGACGTCGGCTTCATCGACCCCACCGGGGTGGACCACGACGCCCTCGGCCGCGGCCTCAAGAAGGCGATCTACAACTACATGCACGGCATCGGCCTGGAGCAGGATGTGCGCGGCTGGTTCACCGAGGTTCGCACCAAGGTGCCCAAGACAACCGTCGCACGGCACCGCATCGCACGCGCCATCGCCGCACCATCGTGACCCGCCAAACGCCGTCGCCAAGCAGCACTCGCCCGCCTGGCCTATAGTTTCTTAGCACAAGCTCGAATCTCCCCTTGCCACGCTCCGGTCACGCAATTGCCTTCCAATGGCTCTCCCTGCCGACCCCACCCCCACCATCGTGACCCTTCTGACCCAACGCCTGCGCGCCCTGGCGCCTGACCGCCTGCGCGGCATGCGTCGCGGCATCGAGAAGGAGAGCTTGCGCGTTCAGCCGGGCGGTGCTCTGGTGCGCACACCGCATCCGGCCGCGCTCGGGGCCGCCCTGACCCACCCCCACATCACGACTGATTTCAGTGAATCCCAGGTCGAGCTGATCACCGGGGTGCATGGGAGCGTGGAAGCTTGCCTGGCAGAGTTGACCGAGATTCACCAGGCCACCTACCGCGCGATCGACGGCGAGCGGCTGTGGGTGTCCAGCATGCCTTGTGTGCTGCCGGTGGACGACGAGATTCCGATCGGCCAGTACGGCACCTCCAATATCGGCCGCGCCAAGACCGTCTACCGGACAGGCCTGTCGCACCGCTACGGCCGGCGGATGCAGACGATCTCGGGCATCCACTACAACTGGTCGCTGCCGGGCCTGGGCACCGATGAGTATTTCGCGCTGATCCGCAACTTCCGCCGCCACTCGTTCCTGCTGTTGCTGCTGTTCGGCGCCTCGCCCGCCATCTGCGGCAGTTTCGTGGCCGGGCAGCCGCACGGGTTGCAACCGCTGGGTGCGCATACCCTGCACCTGCCGCACGCCACCTCGTTGCGGATGGGCCGGCTCGGCTACCAGAGCGATGCCCAGTCCAGCCTGGCGGTGAGCTACAACGGGCTGGAAACCTACGCGGCCTCCTTGCAGGACGCCATGACGCGCCCTTATCCGGCCTACGAGGCGCTGGGCGTGCGCGACGATCAAGGCGGCTACCGGCAACTGTCGACCAGCCTGCTGCAGATCGAAAACGAGTTCTACGGCACCATCCGGCCCAAGCGCACCATTCGATCCGGCGAGCGCCCGCTGCACGCGCTGCGCGAACGCGGCGTCGAGTATGTCGAGGTGCGCTGCATGGATCTGGACCCGTTCGAGCCGGTCGGCATCGGTGCCTCGACGGCGCGTTTCATCGACGTCTTCCTGCTGCATTGCCTGCTGAGCGACAGCCCGCCGGACAGCCCTGGTGAGATCGCTGCCCTGGCGCGCAACCAGCACCTGGCCGCCGCGCGAGGCCGCGAGCCCGGCCTCACGCTGGAGCGTGGTGGCAGCGCCGTGCGCCTGACCGATTGGGCCGGCGAATTGGTCGATCAGTGCAGCCCGATCGCGCACCTGTTGGACGAACTGAATGGCGGCACCGCCCACCGAGACGCGCTGTCCGCGGCACAGCGCTCGCTGTCCGACCTGGACAGCCTGCCTTCAGCGCGCGTGTTGGCTGCCATGCGGGCCAAGCATGCTGGCGAATTCGTGCCCTTTGTCGACGCAAGGTCGGCGCAGACGCGGGATCAGTTGATGGCGCGGCCCCTGCCGGACGCCGAGGCGCCTGCGCGTTGGGCCGCCGAGGCGGCCGCCTCGCTGGAAGAGCAGCGCCGAATCGAGGCCGCTGAGACGCTGACCTTCGAGGACTTCCTGGCGGACTACCTCTCGCCTGCGCGGCTGGCCTGATCCACCCGGGCGAAGCGCGGCACGCGCTGCCCGCCCAGCTCGACCTCGCCGAAGAACATGGCGTGAGGGCGCACCCACAGGCCACTGGCGTTGTAGAGCGGCCGGTAAACCACCAGCGGGTCCAGCGTTTCGCTGTGGCGCGCCACACCCACCACCTCGTACTCGCCACCCTTGTAGTGGCGGTAGCGGCCGGTGGGGGTCAGGGGCAGGTCGGGCAGATCACTCATGGGGGCAGGCGGTCCGGTGAACCGGGATCAGGGCAAGGCCTTCAACGCCGCCAGGATGCCGGGCAGCAGGCGCTCGCGCAGCGCCGCATCCTGCCCCTCTTGCAGCGCAACGTAGAGTGGCCAAATGAACTCCCGTGCATTGTGCAGTCGGGCCAGCGCTGCGGCGTCAGTGGGCTGCCCCGGGGCCGGCGTGGCGTTCGAGGCGATGCGGCCAAACCAGCCCGACCAGTCGGCCGCGTTGTGCAAGCCCCTGCGCGCCGCGAAGATCACCGGCCGGGCCAGCCGCTCGCCCTCGCCGAAGACATAGCTGTGCCCGCCGCTGGCCAGAACCTGGGCCTCGACAGCGCGCAGCAAAGTGTCCAACTGAGGCTTGTCGAGCAACGGGTTGAGCGCCAGTTGCATGGCCAGATCGGCGCCATGCGCGACGCCGTGACGCCAGCCCTGGCGCGGGTCGAAGCCGCGGTAGTCTCGCACCCCGGACAGGTAGCCGGCCGCCGCCTCGACCAACGCCAGGCGCCGAGAGGCCGAGAACAGCGGGGACAGCCGGTCAGCGCGGGCCACCTCGGCCAGCACCAAGGCGGCGAAGGGCGCGGCGAATCCCTGCGCATCCGCAACCATCAATTGCGGCTGCAACTGGTCCGCCATGTCGCGCAGGCTGTCCGGGGGGAGTTGCTTCGTCCGCATCCAATGCGAGAGGGCCTCAAAGGCGACCTCGTCGCGCAGCACAGGGTCTGGGTCGGACAGGCAGCCGAGCAAGCCCAGGGCCAGGTTCTTCCGGGCCGCTTCGTCGCGCACCGCCCAGGGATCGGGGGTGGTGGACTTCAAGGCCAGCAGGCTGGAGCGGGCCTGCCCCTCGGGTGGGCAGCCGGCATGGGCCGCACCACACAGCAGCAGCACGGCCATCCCGGTGAGCCGGCGCATGTCAGCCCCGCTTGGCGACCAAGGTCAGGATGTCGTAGCTCGCCACCAGTTCGTCGTGCTGGTTGGTCACCTCGACATCCCAGGCCACCACGCCCTGACCCACGCCCTTGTCGTCGACCTTGTTCCGGTCGATCTTGCGCTTGGCGGTCAACCGCGCACGGATCGTGTCGCCGATGGCCACCGGCTTGACGAAGCGCAGCGTGTCCAGCCCGTAGTTGGCCAGGACCGGGCCCGGCGCCGGGCTGACGAACAGCCCGGCCGCAGCCGAGAGCACGAAGTAGCCGTGCGCGATGCGCTGGCCGAACTGCGTGTCCTTGGCCGCGATGGCGTCGAAGTGCATGTAGAAGTAGTCGCCCGAGATGCCGCCGAAAGCCACGATGTCGGCCTCGCCCACCGTGCGTCGGTGGGTCAGCAGGCTCTCGCCGATCTGCAGATCCTCGAAGTGGCGGCGGAACGGGTGGATCTCGGTCTCGATGCGCTTCGCGCCGCGAACGTACTCGCCCGTGACCGCCGCCAGCATGGTCGGCGAGCCTTGCACTGCCGCGCGCTGCAGGTAGTGCTTGACGGCACGGATGCCGCCCAGTTCCTCGCCGCCGCCGGCGCGCCCCGGGCCACCATGCTTGAGCATCGGCAGCGGGCTGCCGTGGCCGGTGGATTCGACCGCGGCCTCGCGGTCCAGCACCAGCATGCGGCCATGGTGCGCGGCCGCCACCGGTATGGCCCGCGCGGCGACGGCCGGCGAGCGTGTGACCAGCGTGCCAACCAGGCTGCCTTGGCCACGCGCCGCCAGAGCCAGCGCTTCTTCCAGGCCGTCATAGGCCATCAACGTGCTGACCGGCCCGAAGGCCTCCAGTTCATGCACCGCATCGTTGCGCATCGGGTCCCGGGCCAGCAGCAAAGTCGGCGCAAAGAACGCGCCTTCGGCCGTGCCGGCGCCTTGCGGGTGGAAGCCGTCGCGGGCGCTGAACACCGTCTCGGCGCCGCTGGCCGACAGCAGGGCCACGCGCTCGGCCACGTCGGACTGTTGAGCGTGCGAGGCCAGCGCGCCCATCTTCACGCCATCCACTGAAGGGTCGCCCACGACCACCTTGGCCAGGCGAGCGCGCAGCTTTTGCGCCACCGCATCGATGTGCTGGCGCGGCACGATGGCCCGGCGGATCGCCGTGCACTTCTGGCCGGCCTTGACGGTCATCTCTCGAGCCACCTCCTTGACGAAGAGATCGAACTCCTCGTCGTCGGGCGACACGTCAGGTGCCAGGATCGCGCAGTTGAGCGAGTCGGCCTCGGCATTGAAGGGCACCGAGTGCCGGATGAGGTTGGGGTGCACCCGCAGCCTGGCGGCAGTGTCGGCAGACCCGGTGAAGGTCACCACGTCCGGGCCCTGCAGGCGGTCCAGCAGATCGCCTGTGCCACCGATCACCAACTGCAGGCTGCCGGCGGGCAGGATGCCGGATTCGGCGATCAGGCGCACCAGCGCTTCGGTGAGGTAGCTGGTTGCCGTGGCGGGCTTGCCGATGCAGGGCATGCCGGCCAGGAAGCTCGGCGCGAACTTTTCCAGCAGGCCCCAAATCGGGAAGTTGAAGGCATTGATGTGCACCGCCACCCCGCCACGCGGCACCAGGATGTGCGTGGCGGCGAATCCGCCCTGCTTGCTCAGCGGCACCACCGGGCCCTCGTGCACCACGTTGCCGCTGGGCAGTTCGCCTGAGCCCATGCTGGCGTAGGCGAACAGCGTGCCAGTGCCCCCCTCGATGTCGATCCAACTGTCGGCGCGCGTGGCGCCGGTGTGGGCCGAGATCGCGTAGAGCTGCTCCTTGCGCTCGGCCAGGTACTTGGCCAGGGCCTTCAGCCGCTGCGCGCGCTGCTGGAAATCCAGCGCCAGCAGCCCGGCCAGGCCGGGCCCCCGCGCATGCGCCAGCGCTTCGCCGAAATCAATGGCCTCTGCATGCGTGCGTGCCACAGGCTGGCCATTGATCGCGCTGCGCAGCACCTGCGCTGCCTCCCCACCGACCCACCGGCCAGCAATGAAGCTCTGAAGTTGCATCATGAGAAAAGTCCTGTCTCTACATAGCGCGCGCAGCGCCGCTCGCAACAAGTGGCGTCCGCGGAGCCGGCTTCGCCGGCCCGCTGCGCGGGCCCCCTCGGGGGGCAGCCCCCGGGAGGGGGCGTGGGGGCATCATTCCTGGCGTGGGGGCTTAAGGCACGTACTTCCAGGCACCCTTCTCGATCTTGACCATCACCCGCGCGCGCTGGTCCAGGCCGAGGTGGTCACCAGGCGACATGTTGAAGATGCCGTGCGCACCAGGCAATTCCTTGACGGCCTCGAGCGCGTCACGCAGCGCGGCGCGGAAGGCCGGGGTGCCTGGCTGGGCCTTCTTGAGCGCCACCGGCACGGCGGCACTCATCAGCAGGCCGGCATCCCAGGCGTGGGCACCGAAGGTCGAGACGCTGCCCTTGCCGTAGGCCGCCTCGTACTTCGCCACGTAATCCAACGCAGACTTCTTCAGCGGGTGGCTGGCCGGCAGCTGATCGGCCACCAGCACCGGGCCACTGGGCAGGTAGGTGCCTTCGACATTCTTGCCGCCCACGCGCAGGAAATCATTGTTGGCCACGCCATGGGTCTGGTAGACCTTGCCGGTATAGCCACGCTCGGCCAGGGCCGCTGCCGGCAGCGCAGCCGGGGTGCCCGAGCCGGCGATCAGCACGGCCTCGGGCTGGGCGCTGGTGAGCTTGAGCACCTGGGCGGTGACCGAGGTATCAGCACGGTTGTAGCGCTCGGTGGCCACGACCTTGAGGCCCTTCAGCCCAGCGGCCTTGCCGAACTCGTTGAGCCAGCCCTCGCCGTACGCGTCGGCGAAGCCGATGAAGCCCACCGTCTTGATGCCTGCATCCGCCATGTGGGCGGCGATGGCCAGCGACATCATGATGTCGTTCTGCGGCGTCTTGAAGACCCAGCGCTTCTTGGCATCCATCGGCTCGACGATGCGGGCCGACGCGGCCATCGAGATCATCGGCACCTGGGCCTCGGAGACGGCGTCGATCATCGCCAGCGAGTTGGGGGTGGTGGTCGAACCGAGAATGATGTCGACCTTGTCTTCGGTGATCAGGCGGCGGGTGTTGCCCACGGCCTTGGTGGTGTCCGACGCATCGTCGAGCACGATGTAGTTGACCTTCTGGCCACCGATGCTGGTGGGCATCAGCGCGATGGTGTTCTTCTCCGGGATGCCCAGCGACGCGGCAGGTCCGGTGGCCGACACGGTGACGCCGACGTTGATGTCGGCCAATGCGGAACCGGTGGCCAGCACGCTGGCGAGGGCCAAGAGGGTCTTCTTCAGAGCATTCACAGGACAGTCTCCTTTCGAGGGGTTTTCTTGCGGGACGGTGATGGTGGGGCGGCCGGCAGGCCAACGCTGCCGATGCCGCCGAAGAACAGCTCGGCCACCATGGGGGCCATCTGTTCATAGGTCAGGGGTTGGCCGGGCCGCAGCCAGGTGAACATCCAGTTGATCATTCCGAACAGCAGCATGGTCAGGGGCTTGTGCAGTTCGGCCCCGCGCAACTCGGGGCGCACGGCGGCCACCGTGTCGGCGAACTGGTTGACAACGCGTCGCTGGCTCGCCAGCACGGCCTCACGCGCGGGCTCGTCGAGGAATTTCACATCCTCTGTGAGCACCCGATGCTCATTTTGCGCGTTGGCGTACTCTCGCACGAAGCGCGCGATCAGCGCACGCAGCCGCGCCTCCGGCGCCAGCTTCTCGGCCAGGACCTCGGTGATGACCGCCTCCAGGCGCTTGACATGTGCTTCGGCCACCAAGGCCAGCAGGGCGTGCTTGTCTCGCACGTAGTGGTAGAGCGCAGCCTTGGAGAGTTCACACGCCGCGGCCACCTGGTTCATCGAGGTGGCGGTGTAGCCATGTCGCGCGAACAGTTCGGCCGCCCGAGCCAGGATCTGGTCGCGCTGGTCGTCGTAACCGGCAGAGCGGGGGCGGGCCATTCAGTTGACCCTGCCGCCAAGGCGATGGCTGGAACGCACGAAAGGCGACGTGGTGCAGGTCGGCGCGTGGCCGGGGGCCCAGGCATGCGTTCTCCGGCCCACGCTCGCGGGCCACCGCCTGTAGACCACCACCATCGCCTCGTCAACACCGTGTTCTCGCGCCACCGCCTGGGCGACCGCGAATGGGGCCTGCGCCCGCATGCCCGAACCCCCTGCCAAGGCACCACCGGGGCGTGCCTGCAGGAATGCCACGCGCCTTGCCCGCAGGGTGGTGGTGGCGCCTGCGATCGCAGGCCCCATTCGCGGTCGCCCAGGCAATGGCATGCCGAAGCGGTGTTGATGCGGCAACGGACCGCCTTGCTCGATGGCCGACCGCGAGCGTGGGCCGGAGAGCGCAGGTGCCGCCGCCGCCCTGCCGCCACCCTGCAGGCATGCGATTTCAAACGACCACAACGTATGGAACGCGGACTGTCGCGGCTTCAGCAACGCCATGGGTTCCCGCGTCATCTCAGTGCTGGCTTCGCAGTTCAACGGTCATCGAAGGACACGGTCGCACACGGTGTCAGCGGGTGTGCCTGGCAAGTGAGGATGAAACCGGCGGCGACCTCGGCCTTCTCGAGGGCGAAGTTGCGGTCCATGCGCACCTGGCCGTCGAGCAGCTTGGCGCGGCAGGTGCCGCAGACGCCGGATTTGCATGAGAACGGCACGTCCATGCCGGCATCTGCCGCCGCATCCAGGATGCTGGGATGGTTCTTGCGGAAGACGATGTCGCGGGTGAGGCCATCGCGCACCACGGTGATGGTGGCGTTGTCGGCGTCGCCCTCCTGCGGAGCATGCAACTTGGCCAGATCGCCGGCCGATTGCAGCGGGATGCCGAAGCGCTCGATGTGGATACGTTCGGGCGGCACGCCGGCGCCCAGCAGCGCGGCCTCGCCCTCGTCGTTCATCGAGTACGGGCCACAGACGAAGGCGTGGTCGACGTGCGTCGGGTCGATGACCGTGCGCAGGAAATCGCCGATCTTGTCGCGGTTCATCATGCCCATGTTGAGCGGCGAATCGACCTGCTCGTCGCTGAACACGTGGTGCAGCGTCAACCGGGTCATGTAGCGGTTCTTCAGATCCTCCAGTTCTTCCTTGAACATGGTGGAGGCGGCCCGGCGGTTGCCGTACACCAGGGTGAAACGGCTGCCGGGCTCGCGCATCAGCACCGTCTTCATGATCGACAGGATGGGCGTGATGCCGCTGCCACCGGCCAGGCCCAGGTAGTGGCGAGGCGTCTCGGGCGCCAGTGGCACGAAGAAGCGGCCCTGCGGCGGCATCACCTCCAACGTGTCGCCGGCCTTGAGGTGCTGGTGCAGCCAGTTGGAGAACACGCCACCGGCCACCTTGCGTACGCCGACGCGCAGTTCACCATCATCGAGGCCGGCACAGATCGAGTAGGACCGGCGCACATCGGCGCCATCCACGTCGCGGCGCACGGTCAGGTACTGGCCTTGGGTGAAGCGGTAAAGATCCGCCAGCTCGCCGGGCACGTCGAACGAGACGATCATCGCCTCGTCGGTATCGGGGCGGACCTCGCGCACCCTCAGCGTGTGGAAATGCAGTGTGGTCATTCGGACCTCGTTTTAGATCGGCTTGAAATGCTCGAACGGCTCGCGGCAGGCGATGCAGCGGTAGAGCGACTTGCAGGCGGTGGAGCCGAAGGCTGACAGCCGCTCGGTCTGCAGGCTGCCGCAGCGCGGGCAGGCCACGTTGCGGGCCATCACCCGCACCGTCGCGAGCGCCGCATCGGGCGCGCATTGACCCGGCGGGGCGATGCCGTACTCACGCAGCTTGGTGCGGCCGACGTCGCTGATCCAGTCGGTCGTCCAGGCCGGAGCGCGGCGCTGCGTGACGCGGGTCGGGCCCAGTCCGGCAGCGTCGAGTGCGCTGCAGATCGATTCGGCGATCACCTCGGTCGCCGGGCAGCCGGAGTAGGTGGGCGTGACCACCACCTCCAGGCCGTCATCGTGCGACACCACCTCGCGGATGATGCCCAGGTCGCGCACCGACAGCGCCGGCACCTCGGGGTCGAGCACCGAGTCGAGCACGCTCCATGCGCGCTCGGTTCGGCCGACCTCGACGGCCGTGCTCACCACTTGCCCCCGGGGTAGGCCCGTTGGAGGTACTGCATCTCGGCCAGCATGTAGCCCAGGTGCTCGCTGTGCACGCCCTGGCTGCCGGTGGGCACGAACTTGCTTGGCG
>Ga0075163_10002063_pt1 | contig 27078 bp, 24 predicted proteins | sample JI1023141ADNA_FD_71478 | JGI IMG/M metagenome (GOLD analysis project Ga0075163, IMG submission 71478) | Wastewater effluent complex algal communities from Wisconsin, to seasonally profile nutrient transformation and Carbon sequestration -... | ecosystem: Engineered > WWTP > Effluent > Algae...
GAGGCGCTTGCGCTCGGTCACGAACGCAGCGTGAGGCGCCTGGAACAGCTCGTGAACGGCGTCGTCGAACGTCACCGCCGCATCGTATCAGCGCACCGCCACTAGCGGCTTCGAGCGTACCGGATGCCGACGACAAGGCCGGCCACAGCGACCAGCCCGAGCACACCGAGCAGGATCGGCGTGCGGTAGCGCCGCACGGCCTTCAACAGGGGCGCGGAACCGTCGTGGTTCTCGCTCTCGCCATTCGCGTCGATGCTGTCTTGCGAGGGCGCAGCGTGACCCGAGCCCCACGCGGGCGGATCGCTCGCGGGAAACGAGTCTTTACCTGCGGTATCGATCATCCAGTCCGGATCTTTCGTCGGCATGCCGGCTCGAGATGCAGCGGTCGTGCCGCGCTCGAGCCCGTCCCATTCGATGATCAGGGTGACGTAGTCGGGGCCCTCGATGCCGTGCACCTCGTCGGGGTTGCGATGACTCATACCGAATGGTGTGAGCAAACGTTATGCTCGACGTCCCATGCCTCGGTTACCCACGATCGCGATCGGGACTGCGAGTGTTGCCGTCCTGCTCTCGCTGATCGCGCTCGTCGTGGTGGCCACGCGCGCTCCGAACCACTCGGAGGTGGGGATGGTCCCGTTCGAGACCGCCGCCGCAGCCGCCGACGTGGCGAAGCTGCGCACTAGCGTCGAGCTCGCGAAGGACGAGGCTGGGGCAATTGGGGTCCGCGTCATCGACGAGCAGGTCCGCGCATCGCTCGGGCTCCAGGTCGCCGACGTGATCGCCGGCATCAACGGTCGCGCGATCAAGAAGGAGCTCGATGTCGCCGAGGCGCTCGCGGGCGTGCGGTCCACCGATGCGACGACGATCTACGTCGACGTCATCCGCGACGGCGAGCCGGTCGTCCTGCGCTGGAGGCTCGACGAGCCGCTGCGGCGTTCGCGCGCCACGCGAGATGTCCCGAGCGCACCGAGCGATCCGTTCGCCACCCAGCTCGGCGGGACCAGCGATCCGATCGTCGATCAGATCACCAAGGTCGACGACTTCCATTACGTCGTCCCGCGCACGGTCGTGGATCAGATCCTCGCGAATCCGATGGCGATGGCGCGCGGCGCTCGCGTCGTGCCCGCGATGTCGATGGGCAAGACCGAGGGCTTCAAGCTCTACGCGATCCGGCCGACCTCGGTGTACGCGAAGCTCGGGTTCTCCAACGGCGATCTGGTGCGCGAGATCAACGGCTTCACGCTCGATGGTCCCGACAAGGTGCTCGAGATCTACACCAAGCTCAGGGACGCGACTTCGCTCGAGATCGCGCTGACCCGGCGCGGTCGCGACGAGACACTCCGGATCGAGATCCGCTGAGCGTCAGACGGCTCTGGTAGTGATCTACCGTGAGCGACGATCTGAAGGAGTTCTTGTCGCGTGCGCGTGGCTCGGCCGCGGTCAAGATCGCGCCGCTCGAGCAGAGCAACGTCCTCGCGCTCCCCGGCTGGGGCTTGTCCGCGTTGCGCGGCCGGCTCGTCGAGCTGTCGGCGCGCGGCGCCGCGGCCACGCTCACGGCGTCGATCGATCTGGTGATCGAAGCGCAGCGCGAGGGCGAGCCGGTCGCGTGGATCATGGGGCCGGACGGCTCGTTCTATCCACCCGATGTCGCGGACAGCGGCGTCGATCTCGCGGCGCTGGTCGTCGTCCGCGTTCCGGATCAAGCCGCCGCCACGCGCGCGGCCGAGCGGTTGCTGCGATCGGGTGCGTTCGGGTTGATCACGCTCGATCTCGGCGCGCTGGCAGAGATTCCGATCGCGCACCAAGGTCGGCTGGTCACGCTCGCGCAGGCGCACGATGCCGCGGTCGTCTGCCTCACCGACAAGACGGCGGAGTCGGGCTCGATCGGGTCGATGGTGTCGATGCGTGCCGAGGCGCTGCGCGTGCGATCGCAGGGCGGGTTCGAGCTCACGCTGCGCGTGCTCAAGGACAAGCGGCGAGGGCCGGGCTTCCAGAAGACCCTGCGCGCGCGGGGGCCGGCCGGGCTCTGAAAGAGATCTCTCCGGATTGAACGTGTCCCGAGTCCTTGTATTGACAGCGGATATCGAGACCTGAACAAATGTATAGGTGACGATCGCCTGCCTCGATCTGCCCGCGCTTCCATTGCAGATCGTGTGGCGGCGCGAGGCGGCGTGGCGCTCGCACCCGGTCGTCGTGATCGATGAAGACCGCCCGCAAGGCACCATCCTGTGGGCCTGCGAACGCGCGCGTGCAGCGGGTGTGTTGGCCGGCCAGCGCTACGCGCACGCCCTCGGCCTGTGCGCCGGCGTGCGTGCGCGCGTGGTGCCGCCCGAGCAGATCGAAGCCACCATGGTCGAGCTGCGCGCGATGCTGCATCGGCTGTCGCCGCGCGTCGAGCCCGGCGAGCCCGGCACGCTGTGGCTCGATGGCGACGGGCTCGAGCGGATCTTTCCGGATGCGCCGGGCGACGTCCGGCGCGGGGAGGCGTGGGGCAGTGCGATCATGCGCGCGGTCGAGGCAATCGGCTTTCGCGGCGCCGTGGTGGTCGGCTTCTCGCGGTTCGCGACGTACGCGATCGCGCGTGCGCTGCGCGATGGCATCGTCGTCCTGGCCTCTCCCGCCGACGAGCAACAGCGCGCGAGTCGCGTGCCGCTCGCCCGGCTCGATATCGAGCCCAAGCTGCGCGATGCGCTCGCGCGCCTCGGCGTGACCGCGATCGGCGAGATGGTGCGGTTGCCGGGCGGCGGCATCCTCGAGCGGTTCGGTCGCGACGCGCATCGGCTCTACCAGCTCGCCGCGCAGGAGCGCTGGGATCCGCTGGTCCCGGTCGCACCTCCCGAGGCGCCCGACGAGAAGATGCTGCTCGACGACGACGAGCACGATGTCGAGCGCTTGATGTTCTTCCTCAAGCCGCCGGTCGATCGGCTGCTCGATCGGCTCGCCGAGCGCGGGCGCGCGGTCACCGCGCTGCACGTCGAGCTCGCGCTCAAGCACACGCTCAAGCACATCGAGCTGCGCTCCGATTGCATCAAGCCCGCCGCGCCCACGCTCGACGGTCGCGCGCTGCTCCGGCTCGTCCATCTCCGGCTCACCAGCATGCCTCCCACGGCACCGATCAACGCGATCCGCGTGTGGGCCGACGACATCGCCGCCACCCGCGAACAACTCGCGCTGTTCGCGTCGAAGCCGCGCCGCGATCTGCGCGCCGCCGACGAAGCGATCGCGCGGGTCCGGGCCGAGCTCGGCGACGATGCGGTGGTGCGCGCGGTGTTGCGCGATGGGCATCTCCCCGAGGCGAGCTTTGGCTGGGAGCGGCTGGTGCACGTCGAGCGCGCCACGCCCGTCGAGAAGCGGATCCGGCCGCTGATCCGGCGGATGCTGACGCGGCCGCGCGCGTTGCCACCGCAGGCGCGGCAGGTCCGCGACGACGGCTGGTTGATCTCGGGGCTCGAGCAGGGCGCGGTGGTGCGCATCGTCGGGCCGTACGTGATCAGCGGAGGCTGGTGGGCCCGCGAGCTCCATCGCGAGTACCACTTCGCCGAGCTCCGGCGCGGTGACTGCTTGTGGGTGTATTACGACCGCGAGCGTCGGCGGTGGTTCTGGCAAGGCGCCGTCGAGTGATCACCTCGCGGCGGCACTCACCGGGCTTGTCGGAGTCGCTCGATGTCACTCGGCGCGGGATGCACCAGGACGTGGCCGGTCTCACCGTCGACGGCGACCAGATCCTCCGGGCGGACCCACGCGAACAACCCCGAGACGTCGCTCACGCACGGCAGGCGTGCAGCGCGCGCGATCGCGATCGCCGCCGGTGTGATCGCATCGCTGGCGACCAGCGCCGCGGCGCCGCGACCGACGGCGACGATCGTGGCGTACGCACCGATGCGATCGGCGATCCACACGCCGCCGGGACGCAGCGTGCGCGCATCGCCGAGCAGCGCGCACAGCTCCTCGAGCTCGAGTTCCGCGTGCGTGCTCTGGAGGCCGCGGCTCTCGAGGCGCTGCGACGCGCGTGCGTACTCCTTCGCCACCACGCGCAACGCGCTCGGTCGATCCGCGACGGCCGCGAGCTGCTCGCGAAGCCGCGCGTCGCACAGCGCGAGAGCAAGCCGATCGAGGGCGGCTCCGATCGCGGGTTCGCTCGCGTTCGCCAGTTTCTTCATCGCGCGCGACAGGTCGTCGCGCAGCCGGCCGAAGCCGCGCTCGAACTGCGGATCGTCGGGATCGCGCGCGACGCGCTCGAAGGCGGTCGCCGTCGGGATCGCCGCGACCCGACCGAGCACCACGCCGCCGCTCTGCGAGATGCCATCGAGCCGCGCCGAGCGCAGCGCCGACGCGCGGCGGCGTTCGATCGCGAGCGTGACCGGGGCGCCGAGGGCAGTGGCGAGCGTGACCTCGTCGGTCGCGAACGGGCGATCGCTGCGCTGCAGCACGAGCACGCCGATCGTCGCGCCGCCGCCGATCAACGGCACGCCGGCGAACACGGGGTAGTGCTCCTCGCCGAGGCCGGGCACGTGCTTGTACGCGGTCTCGGTCGCGGCGTGCGCCGCCGAGATCGGTCGCATGCACTCGGCGACCAGGCCGGTGATGCCTTCGCCGACCGCCAGCGAGGTCGCGCCGATCGCGCTCGCCGGGAAGCCGACGTTGCCGCGCATCACGAGGCGATCGTTCTCGCGGACGTAGACGGAGACGATCTCGACGCCGGTGATCGACGCGATCTGATCGCACATCGCGCTCAGCATCATCTCGATCGCACCGTCGTGGCCGGCGAGCTCGATCAACCGGAGGATGCCGTCGACGCCGCGATCGCCGCGGTGGTGGACGTGGATGATCGACTGGCGCATCAGCCCAAAGGCTGTCATGCGTGGTGTTTCCCGCGCGTTTCCGAGCTGAAAACAGCTGGCATGGCTTGATCTTGGAGGCCTGTACCTGAACACTCGAACAGGTGTTCGCCGCGCTCTGGTGCAAGTCGGGGTACTCGTTCCTCGAAGGCGCGAGTCACCCCGAAGAGCTGGTCGAGGAGGCGCACCGGCTCGGTATCCGCGCGCTCGCGATCGCCGATCGCGACGGCGTCTACGGCATGGTGCGCGCGCACGTCAAAGCCCGCGAGCTCGGCATCCAGCTGATCTGCGGCGCGCAGATCACCATCGCCGCTCCCGGTAGCGAGCTGGCGGCGTCGCCGATCACCGTCGCGCTGCACGATCACGAGTTTCACGGGACAGGGTTCGGGACACGGTCCCGAGATCGACCGGGGTGGGGCGCCGACACCGATGATCTCGAGCCCGCGATCCCGGTCCACGGTCGCCGCGGTCGCACGAAGCGCAGCAAGCCGCGCCAGGTCGCGATCGCCGCGGTGGAGGCCAAGCCGTCGACGCTCGTGCTGCTCGCGATCGATCGCGCGGGCTGGGCGAACCTGACGCGGCTCCTCACGATCGGTCGCCGGCGCTGCGACAAGGGCACGGCGATCGTGACGTGGCCCGAGGTCTGCGCGCGCGCGCCCGGGTTGATCGCGCTATGGGGCGGGGACGAGGCGATGATCGCCGACGAGCCCGAGCTCGATCCGCGCCTGGTCTCCGATCTCTCCACCGCGTTTGGCGATCGGCTGTACGCGATGCTGGTGCGCCATCGCCGCGCCTCCGACGTGCTGCGCGAGGCGCGGCTGCGCGAGCGTGCGAAGGCGTGGAAGCTGCCGCTCGTCGCCGCGACCGAGGTGCTCTATCACACGCGTGCGCGCCGGCCGCTGCAGGACGTGCTCGCGTGCATCCGCCATCAGGTCACGCTCGCCACCGCCGGGCGCAAGATCCAGGACAACGACGAGCACGACCTGCGCACGCCGCATGCGTTCGGCAAGCTGTTCAGCGACGAGCCGGGCGCGATCGAACGCACGCTCGAGATCGCGGCGCGCTGCACGTTCTCGCTCGGCGAGCTGCGCTATCGCTATCCGTCGGAGCGGCTGCCCGATGGCTCGACCTCGGCGGACCACCTCCGCAAGCTGACCTACGAGGGCGCCGCGTGGAGGTATTCATCTGGCAACCAGGGCGGCGTCATCCCCGACGACGTTCGTCGCCAGCTCGACTCCGAGCTCGCGCTGATCGAGGAGCTCGATTACCCGGGTTACTTCCTGACCATGTACGAGCTGGTCTCGTACTGCCGTCGCAAGCACATCATCTGCCAGGGTCGCGGCTCGGCGGCGAACTCCGCCGTCTGTTACTGCCTCGGGGTCACCGCGGTCGATCCGGTGCGGATGGGGCTGCTGTTCGAGCGCTTCCTGTCGCGCGAGCGTGCCGAGCCGCCGGACATCGATCTCGACATCGAGCACGAGCGCCGCGAGGAGGTGATCCAGCACGTCTACAACGTCTACGGCCGCGATCACGCCGCGATGGTCTGCAACGTCGTGCGCTACCGGCCGCGCTCGGCGGTGCGCGATGTCGGCAAGGCGCTCGGCATCCCGGAGACCGCGCTCGATCGCGCCGCGAAGCACCTGTCGATGTACGGGCTCGTCGAGGAATCGGCCCTCGAGCGCGCGGGGCTGCGCGATCACCACGCGAGCTCGTTCGAGCTGCTCGCGAAGCTCGCGAACGAGATCCTCGAGCTGCCGCGCCACATCTCGATCCACCCCGGCGGCTTCTTGCTCGGGCACGAGCCGGTGCACGACATCGTGCCGATCGAGAACGCGTCGATGCCCGGGCGCACCGTGATCCAGTGGGACAAGGACGACCTCGAGGATCTCGGCCTGTTCAAGGTGGACCTGCTCGCGCTCGGCGCGCTCTACCAGCTGCACCTCGCGTTCGACATGCTGAAGCAGCACCGCGATGTCGAGCTGACGATGGCCACGATCCCCGCCGAGGATCAGGCGACCTACGACATGATCTGCACCGCCGACACCGTCGGCACGTTCCAGATCGAGTCGCGCGCGCAGATGTCGATGCTGCCGCGGCTCAAACCGCGCACGTTCTACGATCTCGTCGTCGAGGTCTCGCTGGTGCGCCCGGGGCCGATCTCCGGCGGCATGGTGCATCCGTATCTGCGTCGACGAAAAGGCCTCGAGAAGGTGGTGTATCCGCACGCGTGCCTCGAGCCGGTGCTCGCGAAGACGCTCGGCGTGCCGCTGTTCCAGGAGCAGGTGATGCGGCTCGCGGTGGTCGCGGCGGACTACACGCCCGGCGAGGCTGATCAGCTGCGGCGCGACATGGCGGCGTGGCGGCGCTCGGGACGGATCGAGAAGCATCGCGAGCGGCTGATCTCGAGGATGGAGGCGAAGGGGATCGATCGCGCGTTCGGCGAGCGCGTGTTCGAGCAGATCCGCGGCTTCGGCGAGTACGGCTTCCCCGAGTGCGTGGTCGGCTCGACCCGCGTGATCGATGCGGACAGCGGACGCTGGGTGACGATCGAGGAGGTGGTCACCGGCAAGCACCCGCTCAGGATGACGCTGACCTGCAGCGGCGATCGCGTGATCGAGCCGCGCCACGTGATCTCGGCGCGGGCGAGCGGGCGCAAGCAGGTGTTCCGGTTGCGCACGATCAGTGGCCGCGAGATCGAGGCGACGGCCTCGCATCCGTTCCTGACCGAGCAAGGCTGGGTGCAGCTCGGCGATCTACGACCGGGATCCCAGGTCCTCGTCGCGCAGGCCAGGCAGGCGATCCTCGACGAGATCCACACGATCGAGCCGCGCGGGATCCGCGAGACCTACGACCTCGAGATCGACGAACACCACAACTTCATCGCGAACGACTTCGTGGTCCACAATTCGCACGCGGCCTCGTTCGCGCTGATCGCGTATGCGACGTCGTGGATGCGCAAGCACTACCTCGCCGAGTTCACCGCCTCGCTGCTCAACGCACAGCCGATGGGCTTCTACTCGCCGGCGACGATCGTCGGAGATTCGCAGCGCCACGGCCTCCAGGTCCTACCGATCGATGTCACGCGCAGCGACTGGAACTGCACGCTCGAGCCGGCCGACGATGACTTCCAGTTCGCGGTGCGCATGGGGCTGCGGTGGACGCGCGGGCTGCAGCTCTCCGACGGGCAGCGGATCACCGTCGCGCGCGAGGCGAAGCCGTTCGCCAGCATCGAGGACTTCGTGCGGCGCACCAGCCTCGCCTCGCGCGCCCACACGCAGCTCGCGGAGGCAGGCGCCCTGGGTAGCCTCACCATCGAACGAGAGAGTCGGCGCGAGGCGCTGTGGCAGGTGCGCGGATGGATCGCGCGGCAGGACGACGAGGTCGCGCTGCGCAGCGATGCCGATGACGTGATGTTCGCGGGGCTGTCGAAGCTCGACGAGATCTTCTGGGACTACACGGCGAGCGATCACTCGGTGCGAGGCCATCCGCTGCAACCGCTGCGCGCCGAGCTCCGCGCGAAGCATTGGTTGGATGCTTGCTCGATCTCGCGTGGTCGCGATGGGGCGCGCGTCGAGTACGTCGGCGTGGTGATCTGCCGGCAGCAGCCGGGCACCGCGAGCGGCGTGGTGTTCATGACGCTCGAGGACGAGACCGGGTTCGTCAACCTGGTGGTGTGGCCCGCGGTGTTCGCCGAGTACGGCCACGTGATCAAGACGACGAGCGTGCTCGGGGTCACCGGCACGCTCCAGGTGCAAGAAGGCATCGTCCACGTCATCGCGGATCGCGTGTGGGTGCCGAGGCTGTCGCGCCAGGTGGCCGACGTCACCAGTCGCGACTTTCATTAGGGGGCGCCTAAACAACGCCTCGCGTTGTTGGTTGCACGGCGACGCCTAAACCCTCGACAGCACGCCGCTTCGAGAAAACGAAAAATATCTCCAAGGGTCGACTCGCGTGCGGGTCAGAACCTTCGAAGTCCAGCGATGCACGTCCAGCGTGCAGGGCGTGGGCTGCGTTCCCTCGGGAGGTGCGCGATGAAGATCCTATGTGATGCGTGTGGAACCAAGTACTCGATCGCCGACGACCGCGTCGCCGGCAAGGTGTTCAAGATCCGCTGCAAGAAGTGCAGCGCGATCCTGGTGGTGAAGGGCGCAGCTCCCGAGCCCGTGGAGACGCCCGAGGCTCCCGCCGGGGAGTGGCACCTCGTCGTCGACGGCCAGCAGTCCGGACCGTTCGAGATCTCCGAGCTGCAGCGCCGTCATGCGGCGGGTGAGCTCGATGACGACGCGCTCGTGTGGCGCGACGGGATGGACGAATGGGCGGCGTTCGGCGCGGTCGCGGAGCTCGCCGGCACGGCGCGCCGGCCATTCGAGGATGCGCCCGTGCAGGCGGATGCGATGTTCTCGACCAGGAGCGTCGACGCGTTCGCGAGCGACACGAAGCCGGCCGTCGATGACAAGAAGCTGCTCGCCGAGCGCAACGAGAGCTCGGTGCTGTTCACGCTCGGCAACCTCGCGAAGCTCGCGAGCTCCGCGCCGGTCTCGAAGGACGCGCCGGCATCGAAGCCCGGCGCGGCGGGTACCGAAGGCTCGGGCCTGATCGACATCCGCGCGCTCGCGAGCACGTTCGCTCCGAAGACGGGTGCGGCGAAGCCGGCGACGGCGGTGGGCTCGCTCGACGACCTCCCGACGTTCGGGCCGGCGACGTTCGGCGAGCCGATCGTGATGATGCCGATGGCGCGGCAGACGACGGATCGCAAGATGATCTACGCGCTGTTCGCGGCGCTCGCCATGCTCGTCATCATCGGTGCGGTGCTGCTCGTCATCGTGTTGCGCGACGACACGCCGAAGCAAGTCGCGACCGAGTCGCCGGGCACGCGCGTCGCGTCGCTGGCGACTCCATCGCGCTCGGGGACGCTGGATGTCTCCACCGCTCCGGCGACCACGACGGCCCCGACGACCACGACGGCCCCCGCGACGACGACGGCTCCAACGACCACGACGGCTCCAACGACCACGACGGCTCCGGCGACCACGATGGCTCCGGCGACCCCACCGGCGACGTCGACGACGGTCACCACGACGACTCGGCCGACGACGGCGCGGTCGACGACTACGCGTCCGACAGCCACCACGACCACTCGTCCGACCACGACGACCACGCGTCCGACGACCACGACGACCACGCGTCCGACGACGACCACGACGACCACGACGACCACCGCGAAGCCCGACAAGGTGCAGTGCGAGTTCTCCGGCTACGCCGACAAGGGCTGCGAGATCTACAAGCCGGCGACGACGACGACGACCAACTCGAGTCTGCCCGACAACCTCGACCGCGCCGCGATCGCCGCCGGGCTCGGCACGATCAAGGCGCAAGGCTGCGGCAACAAGTCATCGACGCGCGGCGATGTCGCCGTGCAGATCAAGATCAACGCCGACGGTGGCGTCAGCGGCGTCACCATCAAGAGCTCGCCCGATCCGGCGCTGTCGACCTGCGTGATCGCGGCCGCGCAGAAGGGGACGTTCGCGAAGACCAAGCGCGGCGCCTCGTTCGGCTACGTCTGGCGGTTCTGACCAGAGGTCCTCTCGTCCCCCTGACCGACTCCGTCATGACGGCGGTCATAACGAAGTCCGTCATGACGGCGGTTGTAGCGCGGCGGCGGAGACGGGGTGACGGATGAGGTGACCGATGCCGTGACCGATGCCGAGGCCCTCCCACCCGACCGACTCGTCATGACCCCACCCGACCGACTCCGTCATGACGGCGGTCCCAATGAAGGCCGTTATGACGGCGGTCCTAACGAAGGCCGCTATGACGGCGGTCCAACGAAAACCGCTATGACGGCGGTCCAACGAAGGCCGTCATGACGGTGGTCATAACGAAGGCCGTTGTGACGGCGGTCCTAACGGACACGTCAGCGTGGCGACGAGGCGGTGGTCGGCACTCGAGACCTGACGCCCGACGATTCGGTGACGACGAACATGACGACCGATGCGGCGACCGGCGCCGAGGTCCTCCACTCTTGACGATGCCGGCGGCCTCGACCTCCTGACCGACTCCGGCACTCGAGACCTGACGCCCGACGATTCGGCGACGACGGGACGTGCGACCGAGGCGACCGATGCCGAGGCCTCATTGTTGACGATGTTGGGGCCTCGACCTGACCGACTCCGTCATGACCGCGGTCATGACGAAGTCCGTTATGACGCTTGTCCTAACGGAGGCGGTCGTGGGGACGTGGTGGGAGCTCTCGCCTCGTGATCAATCGCTACGCGGACAAGTCAGGTCGTCACGCTTCGTCGGAAAGCTTCTTCACTTCGGCGACGACGGCCTCGACGTGACCCTTGACGGTCACCTTTGGCCAGTGGTGGGCGACCTTGCCCTCCTTGTCGATCAGCACCGTCGAGCGAATGATGCCCATGCTCTTCTTGCCGTACATCGACTTCTCGCCCCACGCGCCGTACGCCTCGAGCATCTTGCCGTCGGGATCCGAGAGCAGCGGGAAGCTGAGCTTGTACTTGTCGCGGAACTTGCAGTGCGACTCGATCGAGTCCTTGCTGATCCCGTAGACCACGGCGCCGAGCTTCTTGAGTGCGGGCACCGCGTCGCGAAACCCTTCGGCCTCGACAGTGCAACCCGGCGTGTTATCGCGCGGGTAGAAATACAGGACGACCACCTTGCCCGCGAGCTCCGAGAGCCTGACCTTGTCGCCATCCGACGAGGCGAGCGTGAAGGCGGGGGCTTTCTTACCAACCGTGACTGCCATGCCCGCGGCGTAGCACGCTCGAACAGCCCGACGCGACCTGCTACGCTGATCGAATGCTTCGCGTCGCGCTCCTGATCGGCCTCCTCACCGCGTGCGGTGGTAGCGCGAAAGGGCTGACCTGGCCGAAGGCCTCGGGCGATGGTCCCGACGGTGGCGAGAGCCTCGCGCCGAAGCCGGGCTCGGTCGCGATCAGCGCGGCGGCCGACGAGGACGACATCGTCGACGACAAGCCGGTCGAGAAGCTGACCGCGAAGGTCGACGACAAGCCGACCGAGTCGCCGCGCCCGACCGTACCCACGGTCACGGCGCCCGACGACATCATCAATACCGAAGATCTCGTGATCGAGATCGACGACTGACTTACTCCGGAAGCTCGTACGCGCCGAGATCCGACGAACCACCCTGAGGTCGGGCTATCCCATCAAGGTCGATCCCGGCTGCGATCGTTGCTGGTATTGCGGCGTCAACAGCCGGACTTCCGGACACCAGATGGAAGTCGCGATTTCCAGGATCTGCAAACATCGGGTCTCCGATGACGACCCCGCTAGGAGGGTTGGCTTGGCGTGTCATAAGCGTGCCGACGAACGAGCAGTTAGCTGCGGTGGGATTTGTGAAAGGGTTGGATCCATTGGTTCCACCCGGGGCCACGATGATGTCGTTCTCAAACTTGATAGTTACGAACGGGGCGCTGCTGGCACAGAGACTCGTCGAATTCCTCATCGCCATCGTGTCGAACGCGAACTCGATGTGCGACCCAGGTGGGCCTGCGTCACTGTTGAACGAGATCATCAGGAGGTCCTCGAGGAGTGAGTTCGTTACGCGAACGTTCATCCGTTGCCCAGCGAAGATCATCGTAGTCCCACCCCCACCGATGGCTCGAGCATGAAGTCGGTCCGCCACGAAAGTTGCATCGTCTCGAGTGCCCAGCATGTCTTGCTGTCCGAGCGACATCTCGACACGTGACAAAGTTAGGTCACAGCGCTCGACTTCGATCTGAGTTCCAGACGAACCGATCGCCGTCAGCGAACTGCGTGCGAGAAGGAGCGACGACCGGCCGACGTTGGGTTCACCACAAAGCACAGCCTTCTCGCTCGTCGATATCAGATCGCGAATCGCTGCATTGGCACCTCTCGTCACGACAATGGCTGCCTTGTCTCCGATTACTGCGATGGTTGCTCCGGTGCCAACGATCTGCAGCTGGGACGTGCTCGGAGCCCGAACCTCTAGAGAGGACGTATAGGTTCCGGGGAGCATCCGCAGCGTACGTGTGACCGCCGAATTCGTCGCCAGAGTAACGGCTTGCTGCAACGGGCATGGTTGCGAGAGAGAGCACGTGCCGAAGGAGTTCTCGGCGCTCGCATACACGATCGAGTTCTCGTCCACACACTGGCCGGCATCTTGGTCGCAGACACGACTGTCGCAGTCATCGTCCACAACGCATGCTTTGCAGGAGTGAGTTGTCAGGTCGCAAATCGGTTTGGTAGTTGAGCATTGTGTATTGTCGACGCACTCTCGGCACCCTCCAGCCGAGGCATCACAACCAAGAGGGCACTCGGTCACCTGTAGGTCCGAGCCCGAGGCATCGCACCTCACTTCTTGCTGTTCTCGGCAAGTCACAAACTCCAAAGGAGTGCATTCCAACGCGATGCACTCGTTCGGGTTGCCGCCGAAGACGCCATCAGTGTCACAAAAGGGACGCTCAGGGTCGACGCATGTACCGTCGCCGCAGAACGCAGGGTTTCGCGAGGTGCATGCCGTGGAGGCTACCAACGCGAGGAGGACCTGAATTGCACGCATGTCTACTCCTCGCCCATCCCCCGAGCCGGTTGCTCACAAATTAGTCGCCACGCGCGACCTGGAGCGGATCAGAAGTTGACGGGCTGCGAGCCGTAGCAGAACGCAGCCTTGGTTGCGGGGAAGTAGTAGCCCGAAGCCATGCACATCTCGTCGAACTCGGCGCTGTCACCAGTCTCGATGAGAGAGCTGTGATTGCTGCCGGTATTGTCGTAGGTGCACTCGTAGGTCACCGCGCCGGAGCTGAAACTGTAGAACTCCGAAGGCGTCATAAACAGCCGTGCGCCGGGATGCTCCCAGTCAGTGCTCGCGAAGACTTCGGTGGTGCCATCGAGGACGCGGGTCTTCACGGCTTGCTTGTGCGCGTGAGTCGACATCATCCAAAACTTAGCGTTCGGCAACGTGTTCAGAGAGCAGCTAGCCGTTTCCACATCACCCACAGCATCAGCGGGGATTTTGATGTCCGGCTTGAACGTGACGTACGGCGCCGTTGGCGTGTACACGTCGTTCGCCTCTAGCGCGTAAGCATCGAGAACCACGTGGGCCTGAATGGGCTCGTCGGTCGCGTTGAGGTAGTGCATCTGGAAGAAGCCGGCCGTGTTGGGCGCAACCTCCTGTGCGAGTGGCTTGCCTCCCCCATCGTCGGCGGGAAGCTGTAGCTCTGCCGACGGGGTTTGGGCAGAGTACGTCCAGCGCGGCACGTCCAGGCTGGCGCCGAAACCGCACTCCTGCGAAGACACGGTGCCCACAGGCTTCGCGTCGTTCGTGGTGGTGAACATGATCATGTGGTGGCTGCCCGGAGTCATCTCCGACTTCCACTGCTTCACCGCCATCTTCTCGGTGTTCGGCGTGCGGAAGTAGTAGCAGTACGTGATCTCCTGCCCGGGCTCGATCGTGATGTCGGGCGACGTGATGCGGAAGCCGCGATCCGGAGGCGGCGGCAGGTCGGTGCCCGAGTCAGGCGTCGGGGTGTCATCATCATCAGCAGGTCCTCCACCGCCGCCACAGGCGAGCAGTGAAGTGGTGAGCACGCAGGCGAGGCTGAGGCTGGTACGCATTAGTCCCCCTTGGACGCTGGCGAGCCTATCAAGTCGCGGGGCCCGGATGTCTAAAGATATTGAACTCAAGTTCGGTTTCGCGATCGCTTCGCCTAACAGCGTCTGAGGTCAGCGTGCTCCAGGCACCCTTACCGACGACGACCAACGACGAACGATCGAGTATGCTGGCCCACGATGACGCGGTTCGACGTCGACTTGTTCGTGATCGGCGGCGGATCTGGAGGCGTGCGGGCCGCACGCGTGGCAGCGGAGCACGGAGCTCGTGTCGCGATCGCGGAAGCCGACCGCTGGGGTGGCACGTGCGTGATCCGCGGCTGTGTACCCAAGAAGCTGCTCGTGTATGCGAGCGAGGTCACGCGCACGCTCGACGACGCCCGCGGCCACGGCTGGACCATCCCGCCGGCCACCCACGACTGGGCATCGCTGATCGCGGCAAAGGACAAGGAGATCGCGCGTCTCGAAAAGGCCTACGCCGAACGCCTACGCAAGGCAGGCGCCGAAATCATCACCGGCCGCGCCACGCTGATCGACCGCCACACGATCGGTGTCGACGGCCGCACGATCACGGCAGCTCACATTCTGATTGCCACCGGCGGGACCCCCAAGCGGCCCTCGCACGGCACGTGGATCACGTCCGACGAGGCCTTCCACCTGGCGCACGTCCCGAAGCGGGTCGCGATCCTGGGCGGCGGCTATATAGGCGTCGAGTTCGCACACATCTTCGCCGGGTTCGGCTCCAAGGTGACGCTGATCCACAAGGACACCCACGTGCTGAGGGGCTTCGACCCCGACATCCGGGAGCTCGCGACCAAGGGGCTGTGCGCGGCCGGCATCGACGTGCTCGCCTGCGAAGCGCTGATCACCACCCCGACCGGCACGCTCAAGATCCACGACCGCGAGATCGAGGTCGACGTCGCGATGGCGGCGATCGGCCGCGCCCCGAACACCCAGGGGCTCAACCTCGCGCATGTCGGCGTCACGGTCGCCGCGAATGGATCGATCGTGGTCGACGAGATGTCGCGCACCAGCGTGCCGCACATCTACGCGGTCGGCGATGTCTCGGGGCGCGTCGCGCTGACGCCGGTCGCGATCCGCGAGGGCCACGCCGTCGCCGATACGCTGTTCGGCAAGCGCCCCACGCCGATCAAGCATCACCTGATCCCGACCGCCGTGTTCTCGCAGCCGCCGTGCGCCGCGATCGGGCTCACCGAGCCCGCGGCTCGCGAAGCCGGTCACGACATCACGATCTTCCGCGCGAAGTTTCGGCCGATGCGCTACGCGCTGTCGGGTCGCGACGAGCAGGTGTTGATCAAGGTCATCGTCGACAAGCCGACCGATCGCGTGCTCGGCGTGCACCTCGTCGGTCCCGACACGCCGGAGATCGTGCAAGCGATCGCGGTGGCGGTGACGATGGGTGCGACGAAGGCAGACCTCGATCGCACGTTCGCGCTGCACCCGACCACCGCCGAGGAGCTCGTGCTCCTGCGCTGATCACTGGGTGACGAACGCGTACTGCACGCACATCTCGCATTCGGTGCTCTCGCAGAACCCGACGTTGTTGCTGTCGCCCGACGTGTCGTAATGGCACTCGAGCTGGATCTTGTCGCCGCCGCTCACCGGCACCGGCTCCTGCAGCCAGTAGAAGTGCTGCCAGTGGAAGCTCCAGTTGACGAGGTCGACGACGCAGCGGTTCTGGTTCGCGATCGAGAGCTTCGCCGACGTGCCGCGCTGGTGCATGTGGACCGCCGAGCCCCAGATCCGTGCGCTCGGGAGCCCGCCGGGAAGATTCAACGTGCCGACCGCGACGGCGTCGGTGTCGTGCGGCGCGAGGTTGACCGGCGCGCTGATGCCGACCATCTGCGCGGGGATCGCGACGCTGTCCTCGAGGTCGAGGGCGATCGTCGTGTCGTCGGGGAGCCCGTCGCTGTTGGTGGTGTTGTAGTGCATCTGCACCACCATCTTGCGCGCGCCATCGACCTTGATGCCGGTGTCGGGTGGGAACAGCGTCGCCTGGTTGCCGGGCACCCAGCCGACGAGGAAGTTCGTCTTGCCGGCGCTCGTCGGACCGCCATCGCACTGGTACGGGCCGGCCGCCTGCGCCTGCCGCGTCAGCGCCTCCTGCTCCGCCGCCGCATCCATCGTGAAGAGGATGACGTGGTGGACGACCGTGAGGTTGCCGGGCTTGAGTGCGCGCCGGTGACGAACTTGTCGGCACCGATCGCGTCGACGACGAAGCAGGCGAAGTAGTCGGGAGTTGCGGTGGGCACGGCGAACGGAGCGCCGAGATCGACGATGCGATCCGTCTGCGGGAGCCCACCGGGCGGCGGCGGCGGCGCGACGCTCGCGGCCGGATCACCCTCGAGCTTGCTGCCGTTGATCCACGCCACCAGCGTCTGCATCTCGGTGTCGTCGAGCCAGTGGGCATCGCGGAAGCTGTTGCAGTCGCCGTCCTGGTCCGCATAGAACGGCGGCATCTCGCGGTTCATCACGTCGTACGCCATCGGAAAGTCGGTGGCCGCGGCGACCGCGTCCTCGTAGCTGACGAGCGCGAACGGCGCGAGGCGATCCGGATCCGTCCCGTGACACGACACGCAGTTGTCGTTGAGGATCTTCTGGACCTGGCCGTAGAACACCGGCTCCCCGGTCGGCGCATCGGGGATCGGGTCGATCGGGGCGACGTCTTCACCGCACGCGGCGAGCAAGACGAGCGAGAGGAGGGCATGGCGCATCCCGACTCCAAGTGCACCCGATGTGCCCCGAGATCCTCCAGTCGAATCAGGGAGCTACCTACGCGGTGTCGTCTGCTCCGGCGGACACTGTCCGGTCGAGCAGACAGCTACGATCGGCGCTTCGCGAGCAGCTCGGAGAGGTGCGACCGCGTCATCTTCGCGAGGCGCGCGGCCTGCGAGATGTTGCCGCCGGCCCGCTGGAGCAGGGCGTCGAGGTACTGCGCCTCGAAGTGATCGAGGAGCTGCGCGCGCGCCTCCTTGTACGGCAACGCGAGATCGGTCGCGAGCGAGGCGGCGGCATGTGCGGTGGGCGCACCGGCGAGATCCGGCGGTTCGCTCATCGCGACCGCGGCCTCGATCAGGTTGCGGAGCTCGCGCACGTTGCCGGCGAAGTGGAGCTTCTGCAACGCTGCCATCGCGGGCGGCGAGATCAGCGACGCGATCGGGCCGTCGAACCCGGCGTCGCGCAGGAAGTGCTCGACGAGGAGCGGGATGTCACCCGGCCGCTCGCGCAGAGCGGGGACCGCGAGCGTGACCACCGCGAGGCGATAGTAGAGGTCGAGTCGAAACGAGCCGGCGTTGACCTCGGCGCGGAGATCGCGGTGCGTCGCCGCCACCACGCGGACGTCGATCGCGATCTCGCTGCGACTGCCGACGCGACGGATCCGGCGGCGTTCGAGCGCGCCGAGCAGCGTGGCCTGGATCGCGGGCTGGAGCTCGCCGATCTCGTCGAGGAACAACGTCCCTCCATGGGCGGCCTCGAACGCGCCGACATGCGTGCGGTCCGCGCCGGTGAAGGCGCCCTTCTCGTGACCGAACAGCTCGCTGGCGATCAGCGTCGGCGCGATCGACCCGCAATCCACGGTGACGAACGGCGTGCCGCGACGCGGCCCGAGATCGTGCAGCGCACGCGCGATCAATTCCTTGCCCGTCCCACTCTCCCCGGTGACCAGGACCGAGACATCGCTGGCTGCCGCCTTGGTGACCTGTGCCATCAACCGGCGCATCGCGGGCGAACCACCGATCACCCCGCCGAGCGACGCCTCGCCGTGCACCTCGAGCTCGGCGAGCGGCGCATCGACGACGCGGAGCGTGGTCGCGCCGAGCACGAGGACGCTGCCCGGCGGGAGCACGCCGCGCTCGAGCTTGATGCCACCGGCGAACGTGCCGTTGGTCGAGCCGTGATCGACGAGATGGACCCCGTCGGGCGCCGCCTGCAGCGTGAGGTGAAACCGCGACACCGACAGATCGGTGAGCCGCAGCGTGCTGCCCTCGGCGGTGCCGATGGCGAGCGTATCGCCGGTGACGCGCAGCCCTGCATCGGGACCCGCGATCACCTCGACGTGGATCGTGCGAACCGGAAACGACGTCGCTCCGTGCCGCAGGGTCTCGTTCACGCCGGCTCTTGTAACACGTCAGGGCGGAAACACGGCGCAGGCCTTGACCTCGCGCTCGCACTGTCGCGTCAGCGTGTCGAGCGAGAGCGCGATCGGACCGTCGACCTCGTCGAGCTGGGCGGGACAGCTGTACGCGCAGCCGACGAGCTCCAGCAGATCGAAGTCGCTCGCGAGAGCGCTGCACGGCTCGGTCGTCGCGACCGCGCGCAGCAGCACCGGCTCGTCGGGGGCGTCCAGCGTCACGGGCTCGGCCTGGAGTTGCGTGCGGATGCTGGCGAGGAGCGGCTCGAGATCCTCGTTCATCGCGGCGACCACGGCCGAGGCCGGGACGGTGACGTCGCGACAGAACCTCGTGCCGTCGTCGCGCGGCACGATCTCGCACCCGCCATCCGCACACGCCGCGAACAGCTCCTCGCCACGGCAGCCCGGGAGCTCGCCCCCGAGGGTGACCACGTCGACGACGATCGAGAACTGCAGTCCACCACCGGGTTGCGCCGCGCGGCTGGCGAGGAGCCGGGTGGGATCGGCGTCCTGAACACACGCGAAGCCGGCGGTCAGTGTGTCGTCGGTGGGGCCGAGTTGCAGCGTGACCGTGTGTGCCTCCTGACAAGCGACGAGCACGAGCGCGAACAGCGCGCGCATCAGAACCTCACCATGGTCTCGATCTCCGGCTGGTACGTCGTGTAGATCACCGCGCCCGAGACCACGGCCGTCGCGCCGGCGACGACGATCCAGAACCACGGGCGTTGCCAGACCTTCGGGCGCTGCAGCAGGCCGCCATCGTAGGCGAGCTCGCGGAGGAGCGCCGGGGATTCGCCGCTCCCGGTCGCGCGCAGCGTGCCGTCGACGATCAGCACGCCGGTGGTGCCGGCGAGGTACGCGATGCGCGGTTCGGCGAGGGCGAGGGCCAGCAGCTCCGCACCCTTGGCATCGGTCGGCGGCAGGCCTCGCCCGACGCGCGCGCGCCACTGCGAACCGGCGAGCGCCGGAGGAGCGGGCTGCTGCTCGATCGCGAGGTGCGAGCTGTCCGGAACGCGGACGGTCTTCCACGCGGGTGCGTAGCCGTCGGCGTCGACGGAGATCACGTGATCGCCGGCGACCAGCTCGAGCGGGCAGGGGGTCACGCACGTCGCCGGCCGACCATCCACCGAGACGCGCGCACCGGTCACGCCGGTGACCTCGAGCTTCGCGCGTGACGCGGCGCTGGCCGTCGCGATCGCGGCGACGATCAGATCCTCGGCTTCCCGCGCCACGGCATCGGCGGGGAGATCGAGGCCGAGCACGGCGAGCCGCGCGGCGATCCTGGCGGCGTCCTCGCGGGCGAGCCCCTGATACGCGCACGCGGTGTCGAGCGCGAGGGCACGTGCCGCGGCGGCGCGATTGCCCCTCGCGAGCAGCGCCGGAAGGTCGAGCGTGGCGAGCTGCTCGCGACACCGATCCGCCTCGCCCGTCGCGTACGCGCGGCGTGCGGACACCAGCACGCTCGCGACCGACTCGTCGACGGGGGGCGCCTCCGGTGGGAGCGTAGCGGGGTGGAGCGCGAGCCCGGTGACGGCGCTCTCGGCAACGTCGCCCGGCCCGTCGTGGACCACCGCCACCGCGATCGGATGCTTCGGCATCGGCGCGCACGCGGAGCCGACGAACAGCAGTGCTACGATGGCGCGGGCGTGCATCGCGACGATCGGACGGCACGGTACCGCATCCTGCGGCGACTCGGGCAAGGAGGCATGGCGGAAGTCTTCGAGGCCGAGCTCACCGGCGATCACGGCTTCGTCCGCAAGGTCGCGATCAAGCGGATGCTGGAAGCTGCCGCGGCGGACGCCGTCGCCGCGCGGCGGTTCCTCGACGAGGCCGTGATCGCGTCGCGGCTGCACCACGCGAACGTGGTGGCGGTCGTCGATCTCGGGTTGCTCGACGACCGGCCGTTTCAGGTGCTGGAGTACGTCGACGGCCTCGACGCCCAGGAGTTGCTCGCGCGTGCCGGTGGCAGCCTTCCCGTCGAAGTCGCCCTGGTGATCGCGACCGCGGTCGCGCACGCGCTCGATCACGCGCACGCGGCCTGCGACGCCGCCGGGCTGCCGCTCGGCATCGTGCACCGCGACGTCAAGCCGTCGAACGTGCTGGTGTCGTCGACGGGCGACATCAAGCTCGGTGATTTCGGGATCGCGGTCGCGCGCGATCGCGAGAGCCGCACCGAGGCGGGCATGGTCGCCGGCACTGCGGGCTTCATCGCTCCCGAGCAGCGCGGCAAGCAGCCGCTCGACGGGCGCACCGACGTGTTCGCGCTGGGGCTCACGCTGCACGCCCTGCTGACCGGCGACTCGCCCCTCGCGGATCTCGAGGTCGAGCTCCGCGTGGTCGCCGGCGATCCGGTGCCGATCGATCCCACGATCCCGGGCGACGTCCGAGCGATCCTCGAGCGCTCGCTCGCCGTCGATCGCCTCGCTCGTCCGAGTTCCGGACAGCTGGCCACCGAGCTTGCCTCGGTGCTCGCGCCACGCTTGCACGGCGACGGCCGCGCCTTGGTCCGCGACTTCGTCGCGCGGCTCGCTCCCAAGCCGGCGGCGCGGATGGGCGCCCTCGATGCGTTGCTCGGGATCGAGGTGGTGGAGGCGGCGGAGCCAGGCGCGCAGGTGCATCGCTTCGAGACCAGGACTGCAAGGCGCGAGCCCACTCCCCCGACCGCGCCGGTGCAGCCCCCGCGGCGACGCGTGCCGCTCGCGATCGCGTTGCTCGGGGTCGCCGGCGCGGGCGGCCTGGCGATCTACGGGCTCGGGAGACCGTCGGCCACCGTCGCACCCGATGCCACGCACGCCACGCCCGACGCCGGCTCGCCCGACAGCCAGGTCGATACGCCGATCGTCGACAGCCCGGTGATCGTCGCGACCGTCGACGCCGCGCCGCCCGATGCGAGGGTGGTTCGCGATGCCGGCACCCGGTCGCGCGATGCCGCAGTCGCGGTCGCGCCGCTCGACGCCGCGCTCGCCCTCGGCTACCTCCAGGTGCTCGGCGCCATCGGTGGCGAGGATGTGATCGGTGCGTCGGTGATCGTCGACGGCAAGACCCTCGGCTCGATCCCGAATGTGTTCGCGGTGCCGCTCGGTTCGCACCGCGTCGAGGTCGAGCGCCGCGACGGGACGCGGTTGCCGGCGCGCATGGTCGAGGTGACGCCGGTCCACAACCGCGCGAACCCGCTGCGTCCGAGCTGGTAGTCAGCGATAGGGCGCGTCGGACGAATAGTCGACCAGCTCGCTCATGTACTCCGGCCCGATCGGGATCTCCGTCGGGTTCTCGCACCACCACTCGACGTACCCGCACGCGATGCAGGTGTAGGTCTCGAGCATGCCGTCGCCGAGCACCACGCTCGGTGCCTTGACGTTCATGCCGCGGCCGATCAGCTTGTGCTCGATCCTCGGGGCCTGGGTCAGCGTCATGGGCGCGACCTCGGGCGTGTTGAGATCTCCACCGGCGCTGATCGTGTGCTCGCGCGGGATCACCCGGATGAACTTGAGGCCGTTGCACTTGAGGCACGGGGTCGGCTTCCGTCGCGCCGGTGGCATCTCGATGATGCCGAGCTCGTCCATGCACTTCGTACACATCCCGTTGATCTCCGCCTCGAGCCTGTCGCACAGCTTGCACATCGCCATGCACCGCATCGTACTAAACGAGCGGAGCCTTCTTCAGCCAGTCGAACAGGAAGTCGCGAAACGCGATGACCTTGCGCGGTACCTGACCGCTCGACGGATACACGAAGTAGAAGTGGCTGGCCGGCGGCACGCGATGCGGGATCGAGACGGTCTCGAGCAGGCCTTCGCGCAGGTAGCTACTCGCGATGAACCGCGGTAGCACGCCGATCCCCGCGCCCTCGCGAAGCAGATCGCGCGCCATCACCAGGTCATCCGTGAGGAAGCGGATCGCGGACTCTGGCGGCAGCTTGAGCCAGCGGGCCAGGCCCGGGTGAATGAGCCAGTCGTGTCCAGCGGCGCCGAAGCGCTTCGGTCGTCCTCGCCGCGCGAGGTACGAAGGTGCGGCGAAGAACTCGACCTGGGTCGACGCGAGCCGGCGCATGGTCAGGGTCGAGTCCTTCATCTTGGTGGAGGCGCGGATCGCGACATCGAAGCCCTGACCGACCAGATCGATGACGTTGTTGGTGATGTGGAGATCGAACGTGATGTCCGGGTAGCGGCGCGCGAACTCCGCGAGCACCTGCGGCAACACCAGCGCGCCGAGATCGCGTGGGGCGGTGAGGCGCAGCATCCCCGAGGGTTGCTCCGCATGCTCGGGGAGTTGCACCACCGCCTTGTCGAGCGCGGCGAGATGGCTGGCGGAGCGTTCGTACAGCGCGGTGCCGGCCGTCGACAACGCGACCGAGTGGGTGGTGCGATGGATCAGGTCGGCACCCGCCAGCGCCTCGAGCTTGGCGATCGCGCGGCTCGCCGTGCCCTTGCCGATGCCGAGCTTGCGCGCCGCCTTCGAGAAGCTGCGGGCCTCGGCGACGGCGACGAAGACGGCGAGGAGCGAGTAATCCACCGGTGTTTCCATAGGGAAACTCCATGTTGTCATAGCTCGACTTGTCGCGTTGCAGGAAACAACGCCATGGTGCCCCGGTGATCAAATCTAGCTATTCGCTCGTGCTCGCCCTCGCCCTCGCCGCCTGCTCCAAGGACCAACCGAAGGACGCGCCCAAGACCGAGACCCCCAAGCCGCAGACCGCGGACACCACGGGCTCGGGCTCCGGTGACAAGACCGTCGCTCCGGGCCCCAAGAGCACCGTGGGAACCTACGAGCTCGACCCGTCCCACTCGTCGGTGAACTTCAAGATCAAGCACTTCGACGTGTCGTACACGTTCGGCCGCTTCAACAAGGTCACCGGCTCGTTCACGATCGACGCCGACCCGGCGAAGAGCAAGATCGCGATCGAGATCGATCCGTCGAGCGTCTACACCGCCGACAAGAAGCGCGACGACCACCTGAAGAGCCCGGACTTCTTCAACGTCGCGCAGTACCCCAAGGCCACGTTCACCAGCACCGAGATCAAGGCCGTCGGCGCGGACTATCAGGTCACCGGTGACCTCGAGATCCACGGCACCAAGAAGTCCGTGAGCACGACGTTCCAGTTCGTCGGCAGCGGCCCGCACCCGATGGTACCGGGGCAGCAGCTGATCGGATTCATCGGCGAGCTCGCGATCAAGCGCACCGAGTTCGGCATGACCAACATGGTCGGCGCCGCCGGCGACGACGTGCAGCTGACGATCTCGATCGAAGGGGCGAAGAAGTAGCTTGCTGATCTCGACGCTCCTCTACTCGGTCCTGATCCCCGGCGTGATCGCGTTCGCGATCGCACTGGTCGGTCGGCGAACCGAGCTCGCGATCGCGACCGCGATCTTCGCGGCGACGATCGCCGGGAGCTGGAGCGTCGTCGGTCGTCCCGAGCTGGTTCCCGACGACATCAGTCGCTGGCTCGGGCACATCGCCTTGCTCGGCGCCATCGCGGCCCTCGCGTCCAGCGTGTTTCGTGCATCCGAGCGTCGCGTCTGGGCGGTGCGGGTGATCGCGGCCTTGGGGGTGAGCTATCTCGTCCTCCGACCGATCCTCGCGCATCGCTGGGGCATGCCCACCGGCCTGCTCGTCGTCGCCGGCGCGGCGGTCACGGTCATCGTGTACGGCGGAGCGCTCGACCAGGTGCTGCGGCGAACGTCGCCGCGCGTCGGCATCACGGTCGCGCTCGTCTCGATGGCGACCAGCGCGGCCACCGTCGCTGCCTCCGGAAGCCTGACGATCGCGCAGATCGGTGGCGGTGCCGCCGCCGGGGTCGGTGCCGTCTGGGTGCTGGCCCTCGTCCGACCCGCCGCCGCTCCGAGCCTCGCCTACGTCCTCGCGCCGGTGTCGTGGGCGGTGGTCGCGATCGGCATGCTCTACGCGTCGATGCCGTGGCACGTCGCCGTGCTCGCGCTGTCGGCACCGCTGGTCGCATGCCTCGGGCTGTTCGCGCCGCGCACGGGGCTGCGCGCGGCCATCCCCGTCGGGCTCGCGCTCGCGATCGCGGGCGCCTCGGTTCGCCTCGCGATCACGCCGCCTCCCGTCGAAGAAGAAGCCGAGTACGGCTACTGAAAACGCAAACGGCCCGGCTGTCGAGGCCGAGCCGTTGCGAGATTCAAGGAGCGCTCAGTTCTTCGCGCCGACGAGCTTGAACGTCGAGCTCGCGTTCCAGCCGCGCACCATCACGTGGATGGGAGCCGCGGTGTTGAGCGACACGTTGCAGGTCTCGTTCGAGCCCGCGAGGAACGGGCGGCAGTCGAACAGCTGTGCGGTCGGCTCGGTGCCGACGCGGACGTAGAGGTCGGCGTCGCTGGTGCCGGTCATCGTGAACTTGTAGTTACCGGGCGCGAGCTTCGGGGTCGAGAGCTTCACTTCCTGGTTCTTCGTCACCGTGCCCTGCTTGGTCAGGCCGGCCCAGTTGGTCTCGCCATTCCCACCCGTGTTGCCACCGGGGACGAACACGTTGTCCTCCTCGCCGGAGACCACGATGACCTGCGACTTGTCGATCAGCTTGAAGATCTGCTCGTAGGTCATCGGCTGCGCGATGTTCATCAGCGAGCGGATGAACGTGATGTTGTTGCGCGAGTTCGAGTGGAAGAACGACGGCATCGCGTTGGTCGCGATGTCGAGGTGCTTGGTGCCCGTGGTGTCACCCGGGTTGAGGGCGGCGCGCGCCTGCGCGAGCGAGCTGTCGACGTACGCGTAGGTGTCGCATCCGTTGATGAACGCCAGCGTGTACTGATCCTTGCGCCAGCTGCCCTTGCGGGTGAGCGCGCGGATGTTCGCACCCAGGCCCGAGTGGCCGTTGTACGACAGGAAGTCGGCGTTCGGCGTCACCGCGGCGTAGCGCGCGTCGAACGCGGCGTCGGTGTTGCGGATCTGGTTGGTGAGCAGCGCGGTGATGTGAACCTTACGACCGTCGGGGAGCGTCGCATCGATCGTCACGTCGGGCGCACCGACGCCGGGAGAGCTCGGCACCGTCGCCGGCACCGTCGTCATCGCGAACTGGCGGAGCTCGGTCTGCGCGTCGCGGACGAACGAGTTGTACGCCGAGATGCCGGCGTCGCTCGCCGTGGTGCCGGTGTCCTCGTACTTGCCGAACACGGCGACGACGTTGAGCACGCCGTCCGCCCACACCTGATCGTACTCGGGGTACTTGCCGGTCGTGTTGAGCGCCGACACGGCGACGGTGGCGCTGGTGCGCGTCACGTCGGTCGCGGTCAGCGTGCACTCCGCCGGGCGGTAGAAGTACCAGAAGTTTCCGCTCTCCATGTCGTGCGCGTCGGGCTCGACGCAGTCGTGCTGGTACTTGTCGAAGAACGCCTGCTGCGCGCCGAACCCCAGGTCGCGGGGCATCACCAGCTCGTAGCTCGCGGGCACGCTGTTGCGCTTGCCCCACGCGACCGGGATCTTCGCGTGGTACGTGATCTTCGTCCGACCGCCGGACGCGACCGTCTTGATGTTCGACAGCTGGACCTTGTCGAGGCGCGCGACGCCGTTGTCGCCGTTCAGCTGGCCCATCGTGAACAGCAGCTGATCGTTGATCTGCTGGGTCGCCGAGAACGCCGAGTCGGTGATCAGCTCGCCGTCGAGCTCGAAGTCGACGATCACGGCTTCGACCGACGAGTCGAACTTGCCGTCGCCGGCCTTGGTCACGTCACCGGGGTTGACGGTGATCTCTTCGGAATCGACGCAGCCGGCGAGGGCGGCGGAAAGCATCAGGCAGAGGCTGGTGGTGCGCATGGGAGGCTCCTTTTGATGGGCTAGCTATAGCCACCCGGAGACCCCGCGAAAAGTTACTTGTTCTGAACTAGCGATAAGCTGAGCTAATCACTCGTCTCGAGCAATCCCGGGCACTTCGCCGCCAGCACCGCCACCGCCGCCGTGTGCAAGCTGGTGTAGTGCGGGTGCTTGTGGTGCTGCAGCAGCACCTTGGCTCGCATGCTCTTCAGCTTGCCCACCACCTCGATTCGCCTGTCGCGCGCGATCAGGTGCCGCGACAGCACCGCCTTCCCCAACCCCGCCGCCACGCCATCGATCAACGCGTAGGTCTCGTCCAGGAAGCCGCGCTTGTAGTCGGGTGGGGGGCGCGACTGCGCCGCGAAGAACCGGTGCGTCGTGGTGTCGCTCGGATCGTGATCGAGGTAGCGCTCGGCGCCGCCGCCCTTCGCGCTCTGACACATCACGTACTCCTCCTCGCCGAGCTCCACGGTCTCGATGTCGGCGCGATGGAGCGGGGTATCGGTGACGATCAGATCGACGTTGCCGGTCAGCAAGAGCTCCGGCAGCTCGCGCAGCTCGGCGCTCTGCACGTGCGCCTGGATGTTCGGGTTGTCGCGGAGCAGGGGCGCGAGCGCAGGAATCACCACCGACCGGACGACGGACGAGTAGCCCGCGATCCGCAGGATCCCGCCGAGGCCCTCCTCCTTGCCGGTCAGGTGCTCGACCAGCTCCTCC
>Ga0075163_10002064_pt1 | contig 27071 bp, 22 predicted proteins | sample JI1023141ADNA_FD_71478 | JGI IMG/M metagenome (GOLD analysis project Ga0075163, IMG submission 71478) | Wastewater effluent complex algal communities from Wisconsin, to seasonally profile nutrient transformation and Carbon sequestration -... | ecosystem: Engineered > WWTP > Effluent > Algae...
AAAGAAGGAAAATCTGAAAACCCGGATATCACTTTTTGGCAGGAGGTGAAACAGTGGATGTCCGGTCACCGTCGTTTGGTGGGTGTATTTTGTATCATCCTTTCTTTTGCTGGAATGAAAAGTTGCTGGGATGCGTGTTATAACATTGGGGTTTATTATGACTGGAAAACTCAAAAAGGATACAAACCTGAGCAACCTATTAAATTTTCACACAAATTACACGCGGGCGATAATGAAATAGCTTGCCAATATTGCCATAGTTCGGTGGAAAAATCGCGTCATGCGAGTATTCCTTCCGTAAACATCTGTATGAACTGCCACAAAGGAATTCAAACAGGCCCTCAATATGGCGACAAAGAAATTGCCAAGATCTACACTGCGGCAGGTTTCGACCCTAAAACCGGAACGTATGACAATAGCAAACAAAACCCGTTACAATGGATCAAGGTTCATAATTTACCGGATCACGTTTATTTTAATCACTCGCAACACGTGGTAGTTGGTAAAATTGAATGTACTACCTGTCACGGAAACGTAAAAGAAATGACAGTGGCTGAACAAAAAGCGCCACTTACCATGAAATGGTGTATTGAATGTCACCGCAAAACGGAAGTGGCCATGCAAGGTAATGCTTACTACGACCGCCTGCACAAAGCACTGAAAGAAAAATATGCCGGGCAATACGATGTTAAGTTCACAGTGGAAAAAATTGGTGGTTTAGAGTGCGCGAAATGTCACTATTAATTAATTAAGACTTAAGAATTTTATAATACCCAATGACTATGTCAAAGAAATACTGGAAAGGATTACCTGAACTAACGGACAGTCCGGAATTTACACAAAGCAAAAAAAATGAATTTGCTGAACCTTTGCCGATAGGGGAGTTTCTTGCCGGCAGCGATGAGGACGACAGTAAAGGCACCAGTCGCCGCGATTTTCTTAAAGTAATGGGGTTCTCTACAGCCGCAGTAACACTTGCGGCTTGCGAAACTCCTGTAAATAAAGCTATTCCTTACGTTGTAAAACCTGAAGAAATTACTCCGGGGGTTGCAAACTGGTACGCTTCAACGTTTTACGATGGACATGATTATGCCTCGGTATTAGTTAAAACCCGTGAAGGTCGTCCGATCCTTATCAAAGGAAACGATTTGTCAAAAGTAACGCACGGCGGTTCTACCGCTCGCAGCCAGGCAGCAGTACTCAGTCTTTACGATGGCGCCCGTTTAAACGGCCCATTATTGAAAGGCGAAGCAACTACCTGGAAAAATGCAGATGAGTATGTGGCTAAAGGCTTAACAAAAGGTAGCACTGTTATTTTATCTTCTACCATTATTAGCCCATCCACCAAGGCTGTTATCGCCGAATTTGTTGCGAAACATCCTGGCACCAAACACGTGGTGTATGATGCCGTGTCTTACGCAGCGCTTAGTAAAGCCAACAAAAATGTATTTGGCAAATCGGTAATTGCTTCTTATGATTTCAGCAAGGCAAAAACCATTGTGGGTGTTGGTTGTGACTTTTTAGGAACCTGGTTAAACCCGGCTGAATTTGCCGCGCAATATACAAAAGGACGTAAAGTGTCGCGCGAAAATGCGAGCATGAGCCGTCATTTCCAGTTTGAGGCCAACATGAGCTTAACGGGTGCCAACGCTGATTACCGCTACATGGTAAAACCTTCGGAGTATGGCAAAGTGTTAGCGGCTATCTTTAACGAAGTGGCATCGGCAACAGGAAACTCATCGGTTTCGGCCAACACCAAATTGACTTTCGAAGAAGCAAACGCCGGACTTAAAAAAGCAGTAAAAGAATTAATCGCGCACAAAGGTAATTCCCTTGTTGTGTGCGGTTCAAACGATGAACATTGTCAAACATTGGTGGCAGGCATTAATAAAATGCTTGGTAACTATGGCACTACCATCGACAACGAATCGTATTATAAATTAAAACAATCCGACGACAAGGAGTTTATTGACCTGGTGTCGGACATGAACTCGGGTAAAGTAGCAACCCTAATTACCTATAACTGTAACCCGGTTTACACAAGTCCGGCTTCACTCAAATTTGAAACGGCTTACACGAAAGTGGCGCTTAAAGTGTCATTTGCGCAAACACTGGACGAAACTGCCGCAAAGGCAGACGTGGTTTGCCCGGATCATAACTTTCTTGAGTCGTGGGGGGATGCTGAACCAAAACGTGGTCATTATTCATTACAACAACCAACCATTCAACCCGTTTACGCGCAACCGCGTTACGAAGGAACCCGTCAGGCACAGGACACCTTGTTAAAATGGTCGGGAATAAAAACAGACTATTTAGCCTATCTGCAAGGTTACTGGAATAACCATATTTTTCCTCAACAAGGTAAGTACTCAGATTTTGCAAGTTTTTGGGCACAAACGCTGCACGATGGCGTGCTAAAAGTTTCTGTTTACAAAGAAACGCCATTAGCACCGCTGGCGATCGACTCTACGGGTAAACCTGTAATGGCGGGCGTTGCATCGGTTGTTATGGAAAACGTTTCTGATTCGGTAGTAGCACCTGCTGCTGAGATGCCATTGGCCGGAAAAACTTTACCATCTGCTTTGGCAGTTGAAACAACAGTTCCAACCGCAGACTATAACAAAGCTGCCACGATGGCCACCAGCGCTAAAGGAAGCGAATTTGAGCTGGTTATTTACGAAAAAATTTCTCTCGGAAACGGAAATCAAAGCAACAACCCATGGTTGCAGGAATTACCAGATCCTATCTCTAAAGTTACCTGGGATAACTACATTACCATGTCACCACTGGATGTGGTGAAAGCTGGCTTGAGCGAAATGCTGCGTCAGGACATTGATGGATCCATCGTTGAATTAACCGTAAATGGAACAACGGTTAAAGTTCCGGTTTATCCACAACCAGGTCAGGCGCCAGGCACCATCGGTTTAGCCTTAGGTTATGGCCGTGTTGCAGAGAGCCTTAAAGTAGCGGCGAATGTTGGAGTAAATGCCTTCCCGTTTGTTTCTGTGATCAATGATACCCTTCAGAATGTATCTTACGCGGTATCATTTGGAAAACCGGTTGGAACACACCGTTTTGCAGCTACTCAGATTCAGCATACGATCATGGGTCGTGAAGAACAATTGTTGAGGGAAGTATCCTTAAAAGAATATACCGACAAACCAAAAGAGGATTGGAATCCTTCGGTGACCCTTGCGGTACATGGAGATAAAAAACATGTGAGTGAAGTGGACCTTTGGGATGCGTTTCCACGCATGAACCATAAATGGGGTCTTACCATTGATATGACCACCTGTATTGGTTGCGCAGCATGTGTAGTGGCCTGTCAGGTTGAAAATAATATTGCCGTAGTAGGTAAGCTGGAAGTGTCACGAACACGCAGCACCGAGTGGTTACGTATTGACCGCTACTACAGTTCTGATGTAACAAAAGAAAGCGCTCAGGCAGAAGGTCTTTTGGAAACAAAAGAAATGTACATCAACATGGAAAATCCTTCGGCTAACCCGAAAGTGACCTTCCAACCGATGCTGTGTCAGCATTGTAATCACGCTCCTTGTGAAACAGTTTGCCCGGTATTGGCTACCAGTCATAGCACCGAGGGGTTAAACATGATGACCTATAACCGTTGCATTGGTACCCGTTACTGCGCCAATAACTGTCCTTTCAAAGTGCGTCGTTTTAACTGGTTTAACTATAACACCAACGAGTTATTCGCCGACATTAACCCGGCACAACAAGACCTTGGCCGCATGGTGTTAAATCCGGATGTGGTGGTTCGTAGCCGTGGGGTCATGGAAAAATGTTCCATGTGCGTACAAAACATTCAGGCAGGCAAATTACAGGCTAAAAAAGAAGGTCGTCCGGTTAAAGACGGAGAAATTAAAACGGCCTGTGTATCAGCTTGTCCAACCCACGCGATTACTTTCGGCGATCTGAATGATACGGAAGCTGGCATTGTAAAATCACGTAATGATGACAGGAACTTTTTCTTACTGGAAGATATCGGCATCAAACCAACTGTTTCTTACTTATTAAAAGTACGGAATCAAGATGAAGAAATTCATGGGCACCACGCTGCTGAAAAGCACGAAGGTAAAACGGAAGAACACCACGAAGAAAAACATTCATAATAGCAATTAAGAATAAAAATTAAACAGATACTATGCACGCAGAATCAGAAATCAGGATACCGTTAATACTTGGCAATAAGACGTATCGCCAGATTACAGATGATATTATTGCCCCAATTGAAGGCAAAGCCGCACGAGGCTGGTACACACTTACTACCGTTTGTGCCCTGTGTTTTTTATGGGGTATTTGCTGCCTGGCTTACACCATTGGTGTAGGTATTGGCGCCTGGGGGAGTAACAATGGTGTTGACTGGGCATGGGATATCACCAACTTCGTATGGTGGATCGGTATTGGTCACGCGGGTACGTTGATCTCAGCGGTGTTATTGCTGTTTCGCCAAAAATGGCGGATGGCCATTAACCGTTCGGCAGAAGCCATGACGATCTTTGCCGTGTTGTGTGCTGCTATCTTCGTATTATTACACACCGGCCGTCCCTGGTTAGATTATATGCTCTTTCCTTTGCCGAATCAATTTGGGTCACTTTGGCCTAACTTCAACTCTCCCTTATTGTGGGACGTGTTTGCGGTGTCTACTTACGCAACGGTATCCATTGTATTTTGGTACATTGGTTTAGTGCCTGATTTTGGAATGATCCGTGACCGCGTGATTAAACCTTGGCAAAAGAAAATGTACGGCCTGCTATCATTCGGGTGGGGTGGAAGCGCCCGTCACTGGAGCCGCTTTGAAGAAGTATCTTTAGTACTTGCCGGTTTATCCACACCACTTGTATTCTCCGTTCACTCTATTGTATCGTTTGACTTTGCTACCTCGGTGGTTCCGGGTTGGCACACCACCATCTTCCCACCCTATTTCGTATCCGGTGCGGTATTTTCAGGTTTCGCCATGGTGTTAACCCTGATGTTGGTTGTACGTAAAATCTATAAACTCGAATCGTATGTCACCATTAAACACATCGAGTACATGAACATTGTAATTATTGTTACTGGTTCCATTGTAGGTGTGGCTTATTTAACCGAACTATTTGTGGCCTGGTATTCGGGTGTTGAATGGGAACAATACGCTTTCTTAAACAGGGCAACGGGGCCTTTAGCCTGGTCGTACTGGATCATGATGTCGTGTAACGTATTCTCACCACAGTTGTTCTGGTTTAAAAAATTACGTACCAGCATTCCTTTTACCTTTGTGATCTCTATTGTGATCAATATCGGTATGTGGTTTGAGCGTTTCGTAATTATCGTTCCTACTTTGTGCCGTACTTACTTACCTTCTACCTGGAACACCTACACCCCTTCCTTTATTGATATCGGGATTTTTGTTGGAACCATTGGTATGTTTGGAACTTTCTTCCTGCTGTTTTCACGGTACTTCCCGGTAATTGCACAGGCGGAATTAAAAACCATTTTAAAATCATCCGGCCAGTCACAAAAAGAAGCCGCAAAAAATAATCATCACTAAATAGTAAACAGATCTAACACGATATGGCAACTAACAAACATATTATCCACGGGGTTTTTGGCGATGAAGAGCCAATGATGGAAGCCTGTAAAAAATTAAGGGCATCCGGGATCCGTATTAAAGATGTATTTTCTCCAATGCCTATTCACGGTATTGATAGTGTGATCGGCGTGCCCCGTACCCGTATTGCTATCTGCGCTTTTATTTATGGACTTACCGGTTTGTCGCTGGCTACCTTAATGATGTGGTACATGGCCGTGCACGACTGGCCAAATGACATTGGTGGTAAGCCAAACTGGGCCTATTATTTCAACGTACCGGCATTTATTCCGATTACCTTCGAATCTACTGTATTTTGCGCGGCTCACGGGATGGCACTTACTTATTTTTTACGTTGCTGGTTAGTACCGGGCGCTAAGGCAAAAAACCCCGATCCCCGTACCACCGATGATAAATTTTTGATTTATCTTGAATTAAACGACGAGCAAAAAGTAAAAGCGGAAGCTATTTTGAATGAAAGCCATGCTGAAGAAGTGAACCACAAAGGATCTTACGTGGTAGAGCCAAAATATACATTAGAAGAAACACACTAGTCAGTTTACGATGAGACAACATTATAAAAATATAAAATTTGCTTTTTCTGCTGCATTGGCAGGTTTGCTTTTAGCCGGGTTTACATCCTGCGGAAAAAAAGACCCGAATAGTCCTGGTGTTGAGTTTATGCCGGACATGTACCGTTCACCTTCTATGGAAGTTTATGGTACAACTGTGGTGGATGGAGATACCATTAACGCCATGAGTACCCGATTACTGCCGGTAAAAGGAAGCGTTGCGCGTGGTTATGTGCCTTACGCGTATCCAAATACCGCCGAAGGTTATGAAATGGCAGGAACCTCCTTACACAATCCACTTCCGGCCTCTAATCGTGCCATGTACGAACAAGAAGGGGAAGTGCTTTATGGTAAATTTTGTGTGCATTGCCACGGCGCTACCGGCGCGGGCGATGGTAAAGTGGGTGCTAAATTGCCAGGCCCTCCTCCTGCATACAACGGTGCTTTAAAAAATTTACCGGAAGGTAAAATTTTCCATACCCTAACTTATGGTAAAGGAACCATGGGATCGCACGCCAGTCAGCTGGATCAAACCGAGCGTTGGAAACTGGTTTATTTTGTACAAAAATTACAAGGCCCTAAAGAAGTAGCGACGGATAGCACTAAAACGGTGGCCGCTGCTGCAACTACTGTTACTGCTAAAAACTAATATTAATAAGATTTAAGAGAGACTATGAATACCGAAAAATTAAATTTTACAGTTCCATCAAAAGCGAAATTGTTTTCGTTTGTGCTTATGGCAGTGGGTTTGATATCTATCATCTTGATGTTTTTAACGGATCACGTTGAGGGCGATGAAACTTACCATCACACGCGTGCATGGAGCAACGTTTTTGCCGGATCGTTTTTCTTTATGGCATTATCGTTAGCCGCGGCCTTTTTCCTTGGCCTTCAATATGCCGCTGAAGCAGGCTGGTCTACCACCATTAAACGGGTGATTGAAGCGGTAACACAATATCTGCCATGGGGACTCAGCTTTATGTTTTTATTGTTTATACTGGGTCAGTTTCATGTTCATCACATTTATCACTGGATGGCCGATGGCATTGCCACACCGGGTCATGAGAATTATGATGAGATCATCGCTAACAAAATTGGTTATTTTGGTCCGTTCTGGTGGATCCGTACCGTGTTGTACATGATCGGCTGGTTGTGGTTTACCATGAAGCTGCGTAAAAATTCGTTGGAAGCCGATAAACTGGATGTAGACATCAATAACAGTTACCATTGGAAGAACGTAAAGTTAAGCGCCTGGTTCATGGTGTTGTTCGCCGTAACTTCTTCTACTGCGTCATGGGATTGGTTAATGAGCATTGATACCCACTGGTTTTCTACCTTGTTTGGCTGGTACATCTTTTCGGGCATGTGGATCAGCGCTATCATCGCTATTACCATTCTGGTAACCTGGTTACGTAAAATTGGTTACATGGAGTTTGTGGCTGAAAGTACCATGCACGATATGGGTAAATGGATGTTTGCCATCTCGTTCCTTTGGACCTACCTGTATTTCTCTCAATTTATGCTCATCTGGTATGCGGATATTCCTGAGGAGGTAACGTATTTCCAAACCCGCTGGGAAAGTTATAAGGCGCTGATGTGGACGGTATTTTTTGTGAACTTCGCGTTCCCGATGGTGATGCTCATGAGCCGCGATAGCAAACGTAATTTCTTCTTCCTGATGTTTGTAGGTACCATCATTTTTATTGGTCACTACCTGGATGTGATCATGATCGTAATGCCGGGAACGGTTGGTCACCACTGGACAGGGTTAAGCTGGATGGAATTTGGTAACTTCTTTTTCTTTTTAGGTTTGTTTATTTATGTGGTGTTAAACGCACTTACAAAAGCACCTTTACTTGTAAAGAATCACCCTTTCTTACAAGAGAGCCTGCACCATTCGACCTAATGATCATAAACACAGTGTAAAGAGAAAAAATTAAAAACTTTAAATAAAAAGATAAAATGAATTTGTTAGTTCTGTTAGCCATAGTGTTATTAATAGTTGCCGGACATCAATTACTCAGAATTATTGAGCTAAGTCGTGGCTTAAAGAAAACGAAAGAGTGGCAAATTACCGACACTGATAATAATATGATGGGCAAAGCCATGCTTTGGTTCATGGTTTTATTTTTCGCGTTTTTCTTCTGGCAGGTTGCCCGTTGGATGGATCGTTCTTTGCCACCTGCCGCTTCGGTGCATGGTGAAAAAATAGATGTGTTGTGGGACGCCAATATTTACCTCATTACCGTTGTATTTTTGATCACAAATACCGTGTTGTTTTGGTTTGCTTACAAATACAGAGGTGGCAGCAACAAAAAAGCGGTGTTTTACCCGCATAATAATAAATTAGAGATGTTATGGACGGTTGTTCCGGCAGTTGCTTTAGCCTTCATCATCATTTTTGGTTTGAAATACTGGAACGAAATTACCGACGACGCCAAAGAACCTAACCGCGTAGTAATTGAATTGTATGCGAAACAGTTTGACTGGACAGCCCGTTATCCGGGTAAAGATGGTAAATTGGGATCTACCGATTTCCGCCAGATTACCGGTGTAAACGCCGTGGGCTTAGATACCACAGATGCTACCGGTCACGACGATGTCATGATTAAAAATGAATTCCACATTCCGGTAGGTCGCGAAGTGGAGTTAACGATGAGAAGCCGCGACGTGATTCATAGCGCTTATTTGCCGCACTTCCGTGCACAAATGAACTGTGTACCGGGTATGGTGACTACTTTTAAATTTATCCCGACAAAAACAACCGCTCAAATGCGTAAAGACCCTTATGTGGTTAAAATGATGGACGGCATCAATAAACAACGTGCGCAGTTTAACAAAGAGCCGGTGGAGTTTGATTACTTATTATTATGCAACAAAATTTGTGGCGCTTCCCATTACAACATGCAAATGACGGTAATTGTGGATACCGAAGCAGATTACAACGCCTGGCTGGCGGAAAAACAAAAAGCCGTTAAAACTGTTGCAATTAAAGAATAACATTTAAAAACACATTAAATAAACAAACAATGGCTACTCCAATCAATACCTCATTAGAACACGATCACCTGGTTCACCACGACCACGTTCATGATCACGATGACCATGAAGAAAGTTTTGTGAGCAAATACATTTTTAGTCAGGATCACAAAATGATCTCCCGCCAGTTTTTGATTACTGCGGTGGTAATGGCCGTGATTGCCATGACCATGTCGATCATTTTCCGTATGCAACTGGCCTGGCCGGGCGAACAGTTTGGTTTTATTAACGCCATGCTGGGCGACAAATGGGGTAAGGATGGTATTCTCGATCCCAACATGTACCTGGCCCTTGTAACTATCCACGGTACCATCATGGTGTTCTTCGTGTTAACCGGTGGTTTAAGTGGTACGTTTAGTAACCTCTTAATTCCTTACCAGTTGGGCGCGCGCGATATGGCCTCCGGCTTCCTGAACATGTTGTCGTATTGGTTCTTCTTTGTATCCAGCGTCATCATGGTGTCTTCTTGTTTTATCGACGACGGTCCTGCTTCTGCGGGTTGGACAATTTACCCACCCTTATCTGCTTTACCGGAAGCCATCCCGGGCTCTAAACTGGGTATGACCATGTGGTTAGCGTCAATGGCTATTTTCATCGTGTCTTCCCTCTTAGGCAGTTTGAACTACATTGTAACCATTGTGAACTTAAGGGCCAAAGGCATGAAAATGACCAGGATGCCTTTGTCCATCTGGGCGTTCTTAATTACTGCCGTGTTAGGGGTATTATCGTTCCCGGTATTATTCTCCTGCGCCTTATTACTTATTTTCGACCGCAGTTTCCACACCTCCTTTTACCTGTCTGATATTTACATCGGCGGCCGTCCGTTGGACAATGTAGGTGGTAGCCCGGTATTGTTTGAACACTTGTTCTGGTTTTTAGGTCACCCCGAAGTGTACATCGTATTATTACCTGCTTTGGGCATCACCTCCGAAGTAATTGCCACCAATTCACGTAAACCTATTTTTGGTTACCGTGCCATGATTGGTTCCATGTTAGCCATTGGCTTTCTGTCCTTCATCGTATGGGGTCACCACATGTTTTTAACCGGTATGAACCCATTCCTCGGATCGGTGTTTGTATTCACTACTTTGTTGATTGCTATTCCTTCTGCGGTAAAAGCGTTTAACTACATTACTACCATGTGGAAAGGGAACATTCAAATGACACCGGCCATGATGTTTTCTATTGGTCTGGTTTCATCCTTCATTACCGGTGGGGTAACAGGTATTATCCTTGCTGATTCTACCTTAGACATTAACGTACACGATACCTATTTTGTGGTGGCTCACTTCCACATTGTAATGGGATTAAGCGCCATCTTCGGAATGTTTGCCGGGGTTTACCACTGGTTCCCGAAACTATTCCTGCGCATGATGAACAAAAAATTAGGTTACCTGCACTTCTGGATCACCATTACCATGGCTTACGGCGTATTTTTCCCAATGCACTTCTTAGGATTGGCCGGTGTACCACGTCGTTATTATACCAACAGCAACTTCCCGATGTTTGACAACCTGGTGGACATCAACGAAATTGTAACCATCTGTGCCATTATCGGCGCTTTGGGCCAGGGTATCTTCCTTTTCAACTTTTTCTACAGCATGTTCCGCGGCGAAAAAGCGCCTCAAAATCCTTGGAAATCCAATACTTTGGAATGGACCACGCCAATGGCGCACATCCATGGTAACTGGCCAGGTCCATTGCCAACTGTACACCGTTGGGCGTACGATTACAGCAAACCAGGAAAAGACAAAGATTTTATTCCACAAACGGTTCCTTTAGAAGAAGGGGAACACGATGGTGGCGCCCACTAATAAAAAGGCATTTAAAAAGCCCCTTACTTGTTAAGGGGCTTTTTTATTGGTGTCAGCGGGCAGTACCTTCATCTCTCTCTCCCGTGAATTTTATTTGTTTTGTGAGGTTCATTTAGAGTTAATTATTTTATTTTTAATTGACTTTTAAATGGTCAACTTTCAGGGGAGCTTAAAACAACATACTTACCTAAGCCGGATAGTTGTTTATAAATCCCCGTTTTTTAATGGATAAAACCAGGCTAAACCCCCGATTCTGTTGTGTTGTTTGACCTAGGGGTGTTAGTTAATAAGTCAGAGGTTTGTTTTGAAAACACATCACAACAAACAGTTCGCCATAAAGTAGGAGATTTCAGATCGGATGCGTCAACGTCATACATTTTAACAAGTTTTTTTGTTGGCCCGACTATACGGTCTTTCTGCGTTTTCGACGTAATTTTTAATCTTTGATTTTATTGTAAGCTTCAGCAGTAACAACCAGAAATTCAAACGTTTCTTCAATAGCGTTTGTCAATCCTGCGGCAAACGTTTTTTGAGTACGGAAAGAGGAGGATTTTACTGAAGCATTCCCCACAATAGATTGATCGACGCGGGATATCCCCTGGTTATTATAAAACAAAGTTGTACGCATCAGTGTGGCCACCGAACCGTAGTAAATCGTCCTCCTGTTGCCTTTGGCATCATAAGACTCCTCTGTTTTGGTTATTTTCCAAAATGGCTCTATGCTATGCACATGCAATACAACACCCTCCAACGGTAACGTGTTACTGAATCTCACCTCCGAAAAACTCGTAAGAAAAACTTTGGTCAGGGCATTTTCAATAGTTTTCCTAAACTGTGTTACTGTAAGCCGGTGCATTACATCCCCTTGCACAATGACCGTATCTTTCAAATTTTCCAAATAGATGGTAATGGGTTTGTTTATTTTCTTTGGAATGGAACTTGTGCGGGGCGAAAGATCTACAAAAGCCAGTTTAGGTGAACAGGCGCTCAGTAGGAAAAAACAAACGCCAAATAGCAGGGGGATGATTGATTTCATGGATAATAAATGTACGAATGCCGGCCGAAAAGCCAAAATAAAAAGATGCCCGGTGTAAGCACTGAACCCGCTTTTTTGCCAAACGCCTGTTATGAGCTGGGCTTCTTTTTTCAGTCGTCATTTTAGTCTTCCCATTCAGCTTTGTCGGCATACATTCTTGAATATTTAAAGTCATCTAAGTCTGAATAAAAGGTAGTTTTTGGATATTCTTCTTTTTCTTTTTTACCTGTCCAAGTTAAATGAACTAATGCAAACTGCTTTTCTAAGTTGGGTTTCTTAATTTCAAATAAAACATCATCATTTCTTTGGTTGTGGCAAAAAGCTGAGAATTCGCTGTCAAATAGAATGTGTCTTTCAGCTTTGTTTATAAAGTTAAAAAATGATTTGTCTTCAATTCCCAATTCCTTTTTTAGTTCGTCTTCAAAACCGGTTTTCTGTTCTATTTGCAATTCATTCCAAGGTTCTTCTACGAAAGGTCTTGGTGGATTTGCTAAGAAAAAATCTTTTAATATTTTGCAGTCTACACCAACAATGTCAATTCGTTTTGGTTCGTCAGGAAGTTCCTTAATGTCGTCAATAGTATAACCTCCTTGCGGAAAAAGAAAAATTCCATTCTCTAATTGCACATTTAGTCGCAATGAATACCACTTTTGATAATCAGGCTTGTTTGTCTGCCAAAACTTCCAAACTGATTTTTGAATTTTGTCAAAATAATATTCTGTCGGAACAAAGATTCCAAAAATTCCACCCATAGTTTCGTCACCAACTTGTAATTCAGTCGTCCCGATTAGTTGTTTATGTGAGAATACTTTTGCTTTCACTTTATTTGTCTTTTAGCCTTGCCCATAGCGTTTTGTGGCTAGGCGCAGGACGTTTATGAAACATCCTTTTTCTACCCACCGAAATGTTTATTTAAAGATACAAATGTTTGTTAGCAAAGCTAAAACAAATTAAAGGTCTGCGAAGCAGCTAATAAATGGCTTTGCGATGACCACGTCCGCGCCAATTACTGGTAGGTGCTGTTAGGGCTTAGTTGGCACCAAACAGTTTATTTTAAGGAGCCTAGAGGCGATACCCGCTTATTTTTTAGGCAGACTTTCAATTTCTTTTTCAATAACTTTTATTTTTGGATGAATAAACTTAAAAAGCTCTTTGTAAATCGTCAATGCGTCATTGTAATTAATTCTTGCATCTGAATACAACCTCTTTGCAGTATTTAGAGCTGCCAATCCAATTAAATCTTCTGCAACACTTAAATGATTGGAGCCGAAAACCTTTTTATTAATTGTTAAAGCATTTTGAAAACATATTTCTGCATTTTCAAATTGCATTTGTTTTAGTCTTAAAAAGCCAGTATTACTTAATAGTGTTGCATAATCGGGATGTTCTTTACCTACCACTTTTTCTAAAACCAATTGAGTATAATTAAGCAAAGTGTCCGCTTTACCCAATTTATTAGTAGCTGTATAAACTAATCCAAGACCGTTCAGTGAAGAAGCATAACTCGGATTTTCTCTTCCAAGAAAATAGCGTTTTATTTGTAAGGTCTTGGAATAAACACTATCAGCCATTTTATAATTGCCTTTACAATAGTATATATAAGCACGATGATGTAATGAAGTTGCGGTTTGTAAATTGCTTGAACCAAACCAATAGCTTCTTGCTTCAACTGACTTCTCTGCAAAATATTCGGCCTTGTCGTAATTTGCAAAGTCTTTATAAAGCTGGGTTAAATTGTCATAAATCAATGCTGCTAAAGGTCCGTTCAAATTATACCTGTTTTCAATTATTGATAATATATTTAGCAACGTTAATTCAGCTTTGTCAAAATCTGAGAGTGACATATTAATAGACGTAAGTCTAACCAGTGAGTAAAGATATTCGGGACTTTGAACACCAAGTGTTTTTGCTTTTATGTCTAGGCTTTTTGTACAATATTCTTTTGCTTTTTCGTATTTGGCAAGGACAGAATTTAAGTTTGATAAATTGTCGTAGATTTCTGCCACATCAATGCTTGATGAGCCAAATTGTTCGGTAGCTAATTTTAAAGAAATATTGTAAACGGAATCACCCGATGTGAATTTTGTCATGTCAACGTAATTGCCAGCTAAATCACACATGGTATTAATGTAATTGCCAAAATCTTTAAAGTCGGACTCCTTATGCTTTAATAATGAAAGATTATAGAGAGAATCTGCTTTAAATAAATCGCCTCTTTGATTACAATTATAGGCTAATCTTTTATAGATATAGGCATAAGTAACAGGCTGATCAGTATTGTTTAAGCTAACCAATAGTAAGGAGTCTGATTTATTGTAATAACCAAGGCTAGAATAATTTAGACCTAAGTAGTAAATAGCTTTATCATATTGAGGAGTTTTGCCAAGAAAAGGCGAATTACCAATTTCAAGAATTTTGAGGAGTACAGAGTCTGCCTTGTGATATTTGCCGTTGATATAATAAGCATAACCCAAAGCATTTAAGGATGATTGATACAATTCATCAATTGTATCGTTTCTCATTTTCGAATAGTTAATAGATGATATCGAAGTGTTAATAGCCATTTCACTATTTCCATTATCAACTTCCGAATAAGCCTTGTCAATTAATTCACTTTGCATTAATTCATAATATTTATTTGATTCAGAGCCATAGAAAGTTATTATTCTTGCTTTATTGGGCAGGACAATTAAACACAATAGCAATAGTAAAGGGATTAAGTTGCGAAGGGCAGTTGACTTTAAATAACTGTGATTTTCAACAATATTTTTATTTTTAACAAATAAAAGGGTAAATGGAATAATAATTATAATAGTAAGGATTAAAAATATCCACCAAAACCGTGTGCTGTAAATTGAGCCAAGAGAAATTATTTGTAATATAAAGAACAATACTAATCCAATTGTTACGCCATTAAAAATTGAAATTGCTTTCCCAAATTTTATTTCTTTGGATGCTTTAAAAATAAAATAACCACCTATAGAATAAAGCAAAAACAGACCTAGTCTTATAAATAACGACAGAGTGTATCCTGACTCCTCATCAAGTCTTAGTAGCATTATGGCCGATAGAAGGAGAGCTATGGCAATTTTTTCAATATTCCTCATTAAGTTTAAACTTACGCATAAATATAATCAAATATTAGATTTCTCATTGTCGAAGCTGAAGCGGAGTATTTGTCGGATGAAATTTTGTCTCGGAGGATTGTCCGTGCCAATTAGCCCTAACGTTTTCGGGCTTGGCGAAGAAGCGGATTTCGAAGCACTAAACTGTCTGCTTGCACTGAACTTGATAAGAAGCACAAAGCTTCATTTAAGCACTGAACCCGCTTTTTTGCCAAACGCCTGTTAGCACCAGTTATTTTCATTGTCGTATTGTTTCTATTAAATTGTTTTTACCCGTCTTGTCTGTTTTGAAAATACGATGTTCGTTTCGGTCATTCAAAACCATATGCAATGTAGAATCACAGTCAATTCGTCCAGATGAGAACCATTCTTTGTCAGCGGACCAATATGCAAAGTCCAAATGACCAACTTGCTTTCTTTTATTGTCGTATGATTTTAGCCAATACCCAATGTTTTCAACTTTTTTGTCATTGTCGATTAGCACGAGTAAATCCCATTGGTAATTCTCTGTCTTGATTATTGTTTCTTTTACTTTGTAAGTATATTTTCTTTTTGTCGAGTCGATTGTTGAACGTTGAAAGAAATGAGCGATACGTCTTGGCTCTTCATATCTTAAGAGTTGATTTGTGTCTACGATTTCAACAAATGAATTTGTCTTGTAATAATTTAAGAGCTTGTTGTTGGGGTCGTTGAACGAAGTCATTTCTAAGTCCAGAATTCGTCCCTTACAATTGTCAGTCTTTTGAGTTGAACAACTTGTCAAAATGATAAATGTCGATATGTAGAATAGTCTTTTCATAATTGGTGCTAACGTTTGGCGGCTACTGGCCGTTGGGCTTTCGAAGCATCAACTGTCTTTAACCTCAAATGTTTATTTAAAGATAAATGTTTATTAGTGAGGTGCAAAATAAAATACGCTTCAGCGCACCTTAATGTCGCACCGAACGATGACCGATTCCGCCCAATGGCTAGTAGGTGCTGTTATGCGCTGCCTATTCGTCTAATTCAATTTCAACACGTCTGTTTAGTGCTTTACCTTGTTCAGTTTTGTTGTCGCCAATGGGGTTTTCCGCAGAATGTCCAAGATAATTTAAACGCTGTCTGTCGACGCCACGTTCAGTCAAGTAAAACATAACTGACGCAGCACGCTTTTCCGAAAGCTCTTTATTTTTCTTATCCTTGCCCGTGTTGTCAGTGTAACCTGTAATACTAAAAGTTAGTTTTTGGTTTTTGCGCATGATGGCAGCCAAATCATCGAGCTTCTTTTTGCAGCTGTCTGGAATAACGTGGGAGTCAGAACCGAAATTAATAATAGTGTTTTCGAATACCTCAAAGTTTTCGGGTTCAAGTATAGGAATGACTTTATAATTGCCAAACACACTATCGAAATTAGTATATGACTTTTTCTTTATTGCTTTTAAATAATTTGGATCAAGACTGTCTGTGAAAGATACAAACGATTTTTCTTCAAGAAAAACTCCCGAGTCGAATGCAGCATCACCGGCGTCTGCAATGCCAATTTTAATATGGTATTTTTCATATGGAGTTGCGAAAAACACGACCTTCATTTTTTTTGTAAAGCCGTCATATTGAAATGTTTTTAATAACGTGCCGTCAAGTCCTCCTTTGAAAGCTTTTGTATAGAATAAAACAGAGTCGCCCTGTTTAGTTTTTTTACTGAATAAAGAAGAAAGCTTTTGCCAAAAAGTTAAGCGAGGTTTAAAGGAGACATTTTTAAAAAGTTTATTATTTAGAAATGGATCGTTGTCAATGAAATGAATTTTATTCTTCTTATGATTAACATTATTAATAGTTACGGCGTTTTTGTCTTGAGGAAGTAATGCAACATTTTTTTGTTTCATTTCGGGTCCAGTGACAAAGAAACCAAAAACATCATTGAATTGGGAGCCAACATATTCTTTGTATTCGTCGGAGCCAAAGGAATATTCAAACACTACTTTATTATACAAAGGGATAAAGTCAAACTCAATAATAGATATGTCGTAAAGCCTTGAACCGTGAGCTATTTTATTCATATCTCTGTCTCTGCGCACTCTTTTCTTTTTGATTTGCCGTAAGAATGTCGAGGAACCAGGAGAGTTGTTTGGCCCAACAGCATTGGCCGCTTGTCCACATGCTAAAAGTAGTCCGCTTTTTATGCCGATTTTATTATCTGGACATTTGAAATACCCAATTGCCTGTTTATCGGTTTTACATTGAATATTGCCCATTCGAATTCCGTTACCTACTAATATTTTGTCGACCAAATATTCAACGGACAGAGTCGTGTCTACCGTTAACTGTGAAAAAGTCAGAGCACTTTTTAGAATAAGTATTATTGTCAGTAAGGTTTTCGTCATAGGTTGCGCATAACGGACTCGGGGCTGGCGCCGGCCCGCGTTCGTAAAGCTAAAATTACGAATGTCCGCCGAGATTTAAAAATGCAAAATGCACGGGCATGGGGCTTGCTTGTTGTTATAAGTATGTGCGCCCACACATAGTATTTGAGCGTGTCTGCTTGTCCGAGATGCTGTCGAAGCAATACTTGTTACGCAGATACGAGAACGTGTCAACGCGTGAGGGGCATTTATGAATGAGGGAATTAGAACTATTTTTAGATTTAAATGGCTATCTTTGGTTAAAGCCCAATGAGAGATGATTTACAGAATATATTTCTTGATTCTTTTTTTACTTTCCTCTATCAACTTATTTTCTCAAAACGAAAATAAGAAATGGTTTTTTGGTCATGGAGCAGCAATTGATTTCCAGACTAGTCCTCCATCTTTGATTCCGAATAGTTCTATGTCAGTTACTGCGGGAGCATCGAGTATCGCAGACTCCAACGGAAATTTGTTATTCTATTCTAATGGAAATACTGTTTGGGATCAAACGAACTCTGTTATGGCCAATGGCACAGGACTATTTACGTCTATATACGCTAATACATCGAGCCTCATCGTGAAAGAACCTGGCAGTGCAAATACATACTATATTTTTACGTTAGATGGGAGCCAATTTAATAGTGCGGGCTTTCACTACTCTGTCATTGATATGACCCTTGCAGCGGGCATGGGTTCTGTAACAGTTAAGAATTCTCCAATATATACAGGTTACTGCGCGCAAAAACTCACTGGAACGCGTCACAGTAATGGTGCAGATTTTTGGATAGTAATTCATGAAATGCTTTCTAATAATTTTAGATCATATCTTGTTACATCTGCAGGTGTTAGTACAGTGCCTGTAATTTCTTCTGTAGGCACAACTCATGCTCAATGGGAAATAGTTGGACGAATGAAGATTTCGCCTACTGGAAACAAAATTGGGTTACGTTATTCTGGAAATGGAAGCCAGCACGAACTTTATGACTTTGACAATTCAACTGGTATAGTTTCAAATCCTTTAATTTTGCCTAACAGCGCTGGAGGATGGGGAGTAGAATTTTCTCCTGATGGATCAAAATTTTATGGAAGCATTTATCTCAACAGTCAGTATTATTTGAGCCAATGGGATCTCAGCACAGGGACAAATTCTGCAATAGTTGCAAGCCAATACACCGTACCTTCCGGTAATTTAGGGGAAATGCAACTTGCTCCAAATGGAAAGATATACATTGCTCGATTTCAACAAAATGATCTCGGTGTGATCAACAGTCCAAACTGTTTAGGCTCCGGATGCAATTTTGTGGACTTGGGCTTTTCGATAGCACCGAAATACACTTGGTGGTCAATCCCAAATCTTATTACTTCGACTGCAAATATCAACACAAGTAACATCATGATCGGAGGAAATACGAATATTTGTCTTGGAGGAAGTACTACATTGACGGTCAACGGTGCTATTTCATATACATGGAATACTGGGTCTACAAGTAGTGTGATTGCGGTTTCTCCAACCTTAACGACCCAATATTCCGTCGCTACAACTCCTAGCGCGACATGTCCAAATTCTGGCTCGATAGTCGCTGTTACGATTAATGTTTGGCCATCTCCATCGGTTCAAGTCACAGGAGATGTTCCAATTTGTATTGGTGAAAGCGCTACATTAAGCGCCTCGGGTGCAAATACATATTTATGGAATTCTGGCGCAAATACTTCCAGTATTATAGTTTCGCCAGTCGGAAACGCTACTTATCAAGTTATTGGATCAAGTACTAATAACTGTCAAGATACAGTAAGCGTTAATCTTCTTGTAAATCCGCTACCAAACATTCGTCTATCGGCTTCAGTAGATACAGTTTGTGCTGGTGAAACAACGACCTTGATCGCTTCTGGCGGAGTTGTATATAATTGGTCTAATGGCTTTACAGGATTAGAAATGCCGGTAATTCCGTTTATAACTACAACTTATACAGTTAAAGGAATTGATGCAAATGGATGCTCTAAGAATTCATCTGTAACGATATTTGTTGATGCTTGCACAAGTCTCCTAGAGATTGAGAAGGACGTTTACCCGGTTATTTATCCCAATCCAAATAGTGGGATTTTTGTTATTCAAGTGAATAATTTACGACCAGACACAAAAGTAGAAATATATAATTCTATGGGTCAAATAGTCTATTGGTCGTCTTTAGTAAAAATTGATACCGAGATAGTTTTAAAGGATTTTGAAAGTGGAATATATTTTCTTAGAATATTGGAAGGTCATCATCAGATATTTTATAAAAAGGTTCTCAAACACTAATGTAAACGGTAGAAGAGTAGCAAACGGTACTACTCTTGTCGGGTTGGGGTGTCAATACAAAATAAACGAAAATTTGTCCACCGAAATGCTACTGTTCTTGTCGGGCTGGATGTCGAAACGAGATGAACGAAAAATTGTCAGCCGGAATGCTACTGTTCTTGTCAGGCCGAAATGTTTAGTCGTCAGCTTGGGCGCATTGCTTATAACGTTTCGGAGCACAAAGTTTCAATTTATTACTTAAGTTGATTAGAAGCACAAAGCTCCAAGTTTGCACAGCCTGTCCCGTGAGGAACGAAACGGGATCACCCCGCCTCACGCAAAACCCGTGTTAGGCACGTACTATTTTGTAGTAAATTTTGAATTTAATAACGCCTTTAGCATAGTTTCTTTGTCTTGGTCGTTGTTATAGTTAATGTTTACTCCAAAGTCATACCCATTAATAAGTCGCGAATACAAAATCTGATTGAGTATTATTTTGCCATCTGGAGCATAGATTGCAGTACAAAATTTATTGAATTCCAGTCCTTGAATGGTTTCTACTCCTGATGTTGAGTCTATCTTAATTCCTTGGTCTTTACATGTGTTATATATCATTTCATTTAAAGCTTTATTGTTCTTCTGATATTCGCCGGGAAATTCTTCTTTGAAAGGTTCTGAAGTCGAAGCAAAAATATTGAATTGGTCTTTCTGAAAACTAATAAGGTGTTTCAATGCTTTTGTGTCAATCTGTTGCCCTGTAGTTTTTTCTATAGCACTTCTTCCTTTTTCATCATTAGCTTCAATTTTGTCTTTGGAAATGATTTTCCAGTCTTTTGGAATTTCAATGAGCCAACCTATCTCTTTGTTCTCATAACTTGTTCCCTTTACAGTTCCTTCGTCTATTTCTTTATTAGGGTCAACTGGTCCGCATGAAATTAAAAATAAAATTGTTAATGATATTAATGGCAGTTTCATAGTATAATGTGTTATTTTAGCATGTGCCATAACTATATACGTAACTTTCCCATTTCTAATTCATTGTAATCATTTACAAGCGCTTGTTAGGGCTTTCCGGCATAAATATAATAATTTGCCCGGTGTTTTCTGTCGGGCCAACCATTTTGTATGAAATCTAGGGGAAGCCGCCCTTTTTTGGACTAAAAAAAGGAGGGGTTAAGGTTTTTTTGTTCGGTTTAGGGCGTTCATTTAATCCCACTTGTTTTTGCACCTGAATAGGCCGGTAAAATTTAGAAACAATAGTTCTCCAAGTTCCGTTTACCCATTTGCGTGCAAAAGATTTGGCTTTTAGGTTGGCAGGCACTTTTTCTAGTTTTGCGAAGCACTCGCTTTTTCGTCCTCCTTTTTGTACGTCGATTTTCGGGTTGTTGGTCGTACTAAGCTTGCCTGTAACAGTTTCAGGCTTGGCGAAGGTGGCGGGATTGATGCGGAGAGCCAAACTTTGATTCACCACAACTGTGTTTGCGTGGCACTGAACCGCCACTTTTGCCAAACCCGTGTTAGCGGTTCGTTATTTTATTTCGTTTGTCATTCTGTTAAACAATTGTTCTACTTCTATCCAGTTAGTTTTGTCAGTTGGCTCTTGATCAAGTTGCAGAAGAGTTGAGAAGAACTCATCTTTTCTTTCTTTGTGTTCTTCAACCAATCTTTGCTTGTCTATTTTAATATTTCCCCATTCTTTTGCAACAGCTAACTCAACTTGTTTATCCATTGCGGCAAAGAAAGATTGACCAAATGCTTTTATTTTATCTACAAAATCGGAATAGGCCATTTCAAAACTTCCGTCCTTCGCTGTCCACAAACTAATACCATTTTCCAAAATATGTTCTGTGTCCCAAACAGTTCTTACTTTGTTGTTAATTCTGAAAAATGATAAGAGTGGTCCGCCAATTAAGTGTGCAGAATCAAATGTTCTTTGGTATGTCCACGAAACGAGTTTGTCATACTTTTCATAATAAAAAAAATTGTCTATATCTTCTTCGTCATCATTAAGGTCGAGCCATTTCTTTGCATCAGATTGAAACTTCTTTAAATCTTTTGTCAGGTTGTAAAAGTCTTCAGGAATTGTCTCTCTTATTTTGTCAAAAAGGTCAGTAAAGTCTTCAATAAATCTTGATAACTGATAGTCATTGTATGGTGTTGGTTTATTTCCCCAATAGTCGATAGCTTCTTTCGTGTATTCATAAATTGTGTCATTTCCGAAAGTCAACCACAAGTCTCCGCCTGTCAATGCAAACCAATGTAATGATAATTCGGGTTCTTGTCCCCATGGTAAAATTTTGTGTAATTCTCTCAATTTAAAGTTTATCACTGTCGGTTTTTTATAATGACACCTAACGTTTGGCAAGCTTGCGCCGTTTTTTGCTAAGTCCAAGTTACGCACTTGCCCCCAGTTGTGCAAGCCTGTGCAACAGCAAGAAGGTTTGAGCGTTAACACGCAAAAAATTGCAAGTAGGTGCTGTTAGTGGCCGCCATATTTTCAAAGCTATCTCTCATTTAATTATAGTAAGCCGACTTATGTCTTTCATCATTTGTGCGTTTGATGTCACTAATATTGTGTTTATACCGATTTCCTTCGCTCCATTTATGTTATCTAAATTATCATCAAGAAAAAGTGTTTGTTCAGGTTTCGATTTTAGATGATCAAGCGCGATTTCAAATATTTTCCTTTCTGGTTTTCGAGTAGCCAACTCATGGGAAGAAAATATTTTTTCAAAGTGTTGTAAAGTGTCAGCGTACTTTTCAGTCCAAACTTTGTTATGAATTGCATTGGTGTTTGTCAAACCAATAAGTTTATAGTTTTGCTTCAAACCGACCAACAAGTTGTCCATGTCGTTATAGACACCAAGATACAAGTCGCACCAACCTTTATCAAAATCTTGGTCAGTAATTTTTAAGTTCAACCGTTGCGAAACTGTCGCCCTGAATTGTTCTGGTGAAACTTCATTTCTTTCAAACTTGTCAAAAAGTTCGTCAAACATAAACCTGCTTTTAATGTCGTCAAACTGCCCACCAGAAGAAGTTGCCCACGATTGAAAAACCCTCTCAAACGAAAGGTCAAAAACCACCTTTCCTAAGTCAAATATTATAGCTTTTATATCTGTCATTTGTTCCATTTTGTCAGCATGTTACTGTCGGTTATGGTTGCCACTAACTACTCTACATACGCAAATTCCCATTTCTAATTCATTGTACTCAATTACAAGCGGTTGTTAGCGCTTTCCACCATAAATATAATAATTTGCACCTGTGTTTAAGCTCAGGCTAAACATTTTTATGAAATCTAGGGGAAGCCGCCCTTTTTGGATTAAAAAAGGAGGGGTTCAGTTTTATCGTCCGGTTTAGGGTGGTCATTTAATGCCACTTGTTTTTACAGCTGGATAGGCTGGTAAAATTTAGAAATAGTTGTTATTTTAATTCCGTTTACCTGTTTGAGTGCAAAAGATTTGGCTTGGTAGGTTGGCTGGCACTTTTTCTAATTTTGCGAAGCCTTAGCTTTTTCGTCCTCCTTTTCGTACGTTTATTGTCGGGCTGTTGGTCGTCCTACGCTTACCTGTAACGGATTGCAAGCAGGCAGCCGTTTTTTGCTAAGTCCAAGTTACGCGCTTGCCCGCAGTTGTGCAAGCCTGCGCAACGGCAAGCAGGTTTGAGCGCTAACACGCAAAAAATGGTGCTTGCTTGTTGTCATAGGCAGCGCTTTTTTCTGTCCGTGGGCTTTACAAGCTTTTTTACATTTTTGTTTCGAATAATGTTGTCTGCAAAAATGGAAAAGTGCTTGTAAAATTAAGCAGGTCCTAAAAATTTGTGTCCGTTGAAATGAATTAAGTGATCAGGATTGTCGGCAATCCAAACTTCCGTCTCCCAAGCAACATCAAGTATCCATTTTCTGAAAGAAGACCTCGTCAAAAAACTGGTAACAAATATTAATTCGGCTTACACTCCTTGAGCATTTTCTTTAGTTCAAATACTCTTGTTTCGCTCATTGGTCCTGAACTATGAACAGCTTCAATTAAGTAAAGCCAATTGTTCTTTTTGCTATAAGCAATAATGTCTGGTAGTTCGTCATGAGAAAGTTCAAAGAATTTTAATTTTTTTAATTCTTCTAATTCAATATGTAAAGTTTTATTAGACGTGTCACCAATGTATAAAACGATACAGTCACTACCGAAGCGAGGTAAAAACTCTTCGATAATTGCTTTTTGTAAAACATTATGTTCGCCAAGTGAAAGTTCAAGAGGCTTACCATTAGGTAGTTTCACTGGAATTTTTTCGATGTCTCTTTTTCTAGCAAGGATGTCCGCTAACGAAGGCTTATTTTTATTGAAAGCTTTTAAAGCTTTTTCCCAATCAGAAGTTTTGTATTTTACGACAAGGCTTTTAAAATCGGGATGCAAAGCATAGCCTCTGGTTGGGTCATTTGTTGCGGAACCTTTATTCACGCCGCTATTAATTACAATATCTGCAAGAACGAGAAGTTTTAAATCTTTTCTTCTTATATCGTCGTATGAACCAGGAGATATATTCTCATCGAAATTTTTATTTACAATACTGATAATGTCCCTTGATTTTAGGTTTGCATTTTCTTTGGCTTTACTCCAATCTTTTGTAACACCGGAGACAGCAAGAAAGCAAACGGCCATACGCTCCAAACTTCTTTCTGTTTTATCATTCATTGGTACTCCAACACTTTCTAAAATATCGAGCGCTTCGTTTATTATTTTCTGTACAGTTTTTGGTTTAGTGCTTTTACTAATGTAATTCTTCATATTTAAAAAAGTGTTAGCACTTGATTTGGCTGCAAATTGTTTTCTATGATTTCGTCAACTGTATATAGATCTTCTTTTTTATAACATTCTTTTAAAGCTAAAGCCATTTGATATGCTAGAAGAGGTGGAACTGCGTTTCCAATTTGATTATATCTTTGTGTTTCATTACCAATAAATTCATACCAGTCAGGAAAACTTTGTAAGCGTGCAGCTTCGTTGTGTAACAATCTCCTTCGCCTTCCGTCCTTTAGTTTTACTCTCTGCATGTCTCCAGTTGCACCTGCGAGATTTCTACAAGTCAATGTACGAGCAGGTTTATCTGGATATAAGTCTCTAGGATTAATACATGAAGATGCTTTTTCATATTTTGCAACATAAGTATCCATTGATGCAGTGAAAAATTTGCTCTCTGGAGGGGTTGTATGCATTATGTCACCAATTGCCTCACCAACTGTAACTTTATTAGGTTGAATTTTGGGAAAAGTAAAACTTGATCGATGTCCTACAACAAATAAACGTTCTCTATTCTGAGGAACTCCATGATTAACTGCATTGAGTAATTTGTAATCTATCATGTAACCCAATTGTGTTAATTCCTGAAGGATTAAATCAAAATACCATTTGTTTGTATATAATAGACCGCGAACATTTTCAAATAAAAAAACTTTTGGTTGTAACTTCCTAACGGCATCAATGAAAATAGGAAAACCGTCTCTGGCATCTTTCATTCCTTTCTGATGTCCGCCAACACTAAAAGGTTGGCAAGGTGGTCCTCCAATAACGATGTCCGCTTGAGGATAATCAAAAGATAAGTCAAGTTTAATCGCATGACAGTCGCCATTCAAATTCTTTTTATAAGTTTCAGCAGCTTGAGCATTCATTTCAAAACCTATCGTCTCAAAGCCAACGGATTCAAAACCTAATGAAAGTCCGCCGCAACCGGCAAAAAGGTCTAAAACAAGGGCTTTTTCCGTTACTTTAGGTCGTAAAATAGTATTAATATGTTTTATATAATTCAAGAATATTTTGAACTTGGTCTTTATACAAAAATGCAATTATTTTAGCGTGTTGGCTGCTATAGAATGTAGTATTTTTTAGCATACATTTCAACATTTTATTGAGTTTTCTGGAGTTAAATACCAGATCTGTCGGGCGGGAAGGAAGATTTAGCTCTTTTGCTTTTGAGAGGGTAGGTTTGAGTGTCGGCCAAAAGCAAAAATGCTAAATGTGTGTCAGCTGTCCTTAAGCATTGGCTATAACGGACTCGGGGCTGGCGCCGGCCCGTCCTCAAATGTTGACGACTGTTACAAGCTCCGATGTCCAACGTGAAGTTAAAAATAAACCAAGCATTTGCAAAACTAAAACGGTCCGCGAAGCAGGCAATATTATTTGCAAATGCATAAAAAGTTGTCCGGCTGGCGCCACTGCCCCGTGTTATAGCCAGTACTTTTAATAGAACTCGTAAATGTATCTTGAAACTTGTTTCTTAGTTTTAATGGGCTCGAACCAGGTGCTTTCAATTTTTAGGTTTTTCGAGTTGTACTGATTTTCAAACTTGGAAATTGGATTCCCATCATTGTCTGTCTTAATTAATTCAATTATATTACCATGTTCGTCATAAGTATATTTTTCGATAAATTTCTTGTTTTGAATATTATCAATTACTCTTAATTCGATAACCTGAGAATTACCATTCATTAAAAACTTGTTTTCATACTTTAGCTCGTCCGTGGGAGATAACAATCTACTGATATATAGTCTCTGAAGAGAATCATAAGTATTTTCGGTCTTTGAAATTACCTCGCCCTTGTTGTTATAATTAATTGTGAATTTACCCTCTGTCTTTTTATTTTCTTCTTTAACCGAACTCATAGTCCCGTCCGGCTTGAAGTATATAGTTCTAAGTAGTTTGCCATTTTCATCGAGCTCATTAATGAAATATGTTCTTACTTTCCCCGACCCGTCATAACTAACCAATTTGATAAAATTTCCATTCTCATCATATTCACTTATATTAATTAAAGTCATATCAGGGAAATAGGTACTGCTTCTTAAGGATTTCCCCTGGATATTGTATATTGTTTCATTTCTTAATGTGCCCTTTCTTCGAACCTTACCGTTTGATTTTACTTTATGAACAAACATGGTTTCTTTTTTTACTTTATTGGCAATTAAATTTTCTTCAAATCTCTTTGTCCTTGGCGAAAAAGGGTTATCTGCGATTTGGCATAATAAACCGAATGGTCCAAAGAATACAAATAATATAAATATTGAGGTCTTCATTTAGTATTGGCTATAACGTTTTGCGACTAATGGCCGTTGGGCTTTCGAAGCATCAACTTTCTTAACCGACAAAAGGTTATTTAAAGATACCAATGTTTATTAGCCGCCGCAAATAAAAATTCGCGAAGCGACCTTGTTAATAGCGCGCGGCGATGACCCGATTCCGCCCAAT